>Ga0315326_10001112_pt1 | contig 13819 bp, 7 predicted proteins | sample M180m32315metaG_FD_203457 | JGI IMG/M metagenome (GOLD analysis project Ga0315326, IMG submission 203457) | Ammonia-oxidizing marine archaeal communities from Monterey Bay, California, United States - M1 80m 32315 | ecosystem: Environmental > Aquatic > Marine > Coastal | place: USA: California... | reverse complement strand
CGCGGTGATGATAGATGACCCAGAGTTCGTAGACTTAGTAAGTGACAATCCTAAAGGGTTGGCGGGCGTAAAAACATGGTCGCCGATTGAGGTTCGAACTGCGAATTATCATTTATTAAACAAATTGTTGAAAGCTTTGCTACCTGATGTAAGGTTCCGCACTGGCCCAAAGCAGGTATTGGGTTATTTGTCGCGGGGAGAGTGTTTGGGGGAAATGGGCGTGATTAATAATGCCCCACGGTCTGCGACCTGTATCGCCTACGACCACGCTGTTCAGGGCACAGGTATTCGAGCGGGTAGAGTGGAATTGGTTCGAATTGAATCGAGTGCTTTTCTTACAGTGCTGGAGTCGTCGGCGGAACTGAAAGTTCGTGCAGACGAGCTAATAACAGAGCGGGCAGCTGAATTGCAGATGGACACTCAGGATTTTATCGCATCGGCATGGGATACGACACCTGATTTTCAGGACCAAGGATTAGCGCAAGGTCAAAATCTATTGTTGATCGACATGGACGCCTGCACTCGCTGCGGCGATTGCGTGGAGGCTTGCATTGGGAGTCATGACGACGGGTATTCACGTTTGTTTTTAGATGGCCCGCGGTTTGACCGCTATTTAGTTCCCTCCGCTTGCCGGCAATGTTTTAATCCGTCCTGTATGATTGGTTGCCCTGTCGGGTCAATTCAGCGAGGAAACGACGGCCAAATCATTATTGAAGATTGGTGTATTGGTTGTTCCTTGTGTGAACGTCAGTGTCCTTATGATTCAATTCAAATGCACGACGTTGGCTGGATTATGGAGCAAAGCATCGATTGGGAATATTGCGTAAAAAGTTGTGCTTCGAACGACTGGCAGATTGGTGGAAAGCAGGGGCAGTGGGTGAAGTCAATATCCCCGTTTTCTTGGACAATTGATTTGCAGCACGACCTAGTCTCAATGAACCCTGATCGTTGGACTCGCGGTGATCCAGAATTAGTTGAATCAGTGTTCTTTCGAAGCCAGTTCTCGATTCCAATGCAGGAAACCCTTATGGCGGAAGTCGGTCGTTTGACAATCGTTTGTGAATCAGCGACACCAACTGTCTGGCTTAACGGAGTTCAGTTGGAGTTGTCTCAAGACTCGCGACAGGCAAAGAGAGGAATTTTTGAAGGAATGATTGATTCGTGCGACTTGGTATCGCGGAAAAGAAATTGGATTGGTGTGGCAGTTGATATATCCTCGGATTCCGAGTCACGAGTTATCGCAGATGGATCCACACTAATGTCTTTACGTTTGGATCCGGTGCAAGCTGCGGGCGTCATTACCTACGCGACCACTGATGGGGTCGTCTTACCCGTAGTTGAAGTGCCGACGGAGAGGGCCGTGGTGTGTGATATGTGTAGTGAGTTACATGGCAATGGACCTGCCTGCGTGAGCCAGTGCCCACACGAAGCCGCGATGCGAGTTAACGCGTCCCAGTTCTTTGGTCGCGCTTTCAATACCTAGGATAATAATTTAATTAACAGTGGTGTTGTTTTTCTATATAAGACGTGTGTGGTACATTTAGTGCTTATGTATAAAATACTAATTACCAACGAGACGCAGGTCGAAGAAGGTGTCTTAAGCGAGAGCATGACCTTGGGCAGAATTGCCCCGGATGACAATTCCGAGCACATTATTATAAAAGACCGCTACGTGTCGCGGCAGCAGATGCGGTTGACAGTTTGTGATGAGGGGGTTGAGGTCAACAATATCGGTGCGGCGGAGGCAAAATTACAGTCCGGTCATACCATTTCCAAGGGTGGCTCAGCAATTGTACAGGTTCCGACCACCATTAGTTTGGGTCGCACGACGGTTAAGCTTGGGGTGCATATCGTCTTACCCTCGGGGAATCGAAATGTCGCCACTATTGCCGTTCCTGTTTTTGGTAGTATCGCCGAAAACAACGCCACGGTTATGTTGTCCAGTATCGAGACGCCAGAGGGCGCGACGATTGCTAACTGGTTGGAGTCAATATTGACAGTACAGCAATCGGCTGCTGGTTCTCCCGAGTTTTATCAAGAAACAGCAGATGCGGTTGTTAAGTCTGTTGGACTGGATCATGGGATGGTGTTGTTGTTAGACAAACATGGGTGGCGCAGTTTGGCGGAGAGTTCCTTTGAAGAAGCCACGGATTTAAATTTTAGTATCTCAGTTTTACAGCGAATGCAACTGGAAGCCAGAACATTTTACGAACCGGTATCCGAAATGGATTCCCCCATAAGCCTAGCGAATGTCGACTCAGTCGTTGCAAGTCCCGTGTTTGGCAGTGACGGTGAAGTAATCGGCGCTGTGTATGGTGCCCGCGAAAAAATGGACAGCGGTGGCGCAGGAATCACACCCCTAGAAGCTCAGGTTATGCAACTTCTTGCCTGCAGCGTTAGTGCCGGACTGGCTCGAATTGAACGCGAGGCAAAAGTTACTCGCTTGCGGATTCAATTCGAAGAGTTTGTTTCACCAGAATTGGCTAGTGAGCTAGAACGAGACCCCACGTTTCTGGATGGCCAACAACGCTTTATAACCAGTTTGTTTGCGGATTTACGAAATTTCTCTGCTATCAGCGAAATCATGGGCGCCGAGGGTATCTACGCGATGATGCGGGACGTAATGGATGCTTTGACCAAGTGTGTATTAGATTCAGGCGGCGCGATTATCAATTACGCCGGTGACGGTATGGCGGCAATGTGGAACGCTCCGCTGGATCAACCAGATCACGCCCAGCGTGCCTGTCGGGCGGCGTTAGCCATGCAAAGGGCGATGCCGGCGTTAAATGAGAAATGGGCGGGACGTGCGGGGATGTCGTTGAAGGTGGGGATTGGTATCAATTCGGGTGAGGCCCTTGTAGGAAATGCAGGTAGTCGGCATCGCATGAAATATGGGCCGATGGGTCATTCAGTGAATCTAGCCAGTCGGGTGGAAGGAGCGACCAAACAATTGGGAGTCTCGGTTCTGTTAACTGATAGCACTGAGCAACTCATCGGGGATGAATTTTTGTTGCGAGAAATTTGCCAGATCAGAGTCCTTGGCATTAAACAACCAGCCACCGTTTTTGAATTGCCGCCTTCAGAAGTGTCACCGTGGTGGAGAACTACCGCGGAGGGGTACGATACCGCGCTGACGTGCTTTCGTGAAATGCAATTTGCTGAGTGCATCGCAATACTTGAGCGCATGATGGAAACCACGGGGTTTATTGACGACAGGCCATCGCTATTGTTGTCATTATGGGCGCATCAAGCAATGGACGTAGATCCGGAAGCCTTCGATTCTGTGTATAACCTCGACGCTAAGTGACACTAGTGTAAAATGTTGACGTGCACGCCAAATTCATAGTCGTAGTTAGCCCCGGCTCCATTGCTCAAAGGTATCGAAACAGCAGGTCGAACAAAGATTGAGTCGCCCATTTGCAGCGAGGTCCCCGCGGTGAGGTTCAGCACACTGATCCGACCGGACGGTTCAAAATTGAAGATTCCCGGTGGTCCGGACCTCGGAAACTGCAACTGATCTCGATCCCGCATACCTAGTGAATAATGCAGTTCAAGTAATGGAGTGACAGCGTTGATGAGGCCCTCTCGATTTTCAATCCACTTATAGGCAAGTCCTATATCAAAAAACAAAATCGGTACCGCCTCGATTTTGGCCGCGTCTGAGAGTTCGCCTGGTTGGGCGCTTGTTCTTATCAAAACTGGATTGGCACTCGTCGCAAAGTCTATTTGGGCGAATCCCTGAATCATTAACTTCTCGTTTGGCTGGCGCATAAAGGCAATAAATGGCATTAAATGAGCCGCATCATTGTGTACCTTCATTAGCAAGATAGGATTCGTGGGGTTCTGATTGAACAAAAACTGGTCGTCAGCTGTGGGAAGGCTGATACCGATACCAGCGGTAACGATGCCGTCATCAAGTGGGCGGACTATTTGTTTATAAGTTAGGACAAGGTTGCCAAATTCGTCGTCTAGGTTTCGCGTAACAAATGGTAGTCTGGGCGGGTTTTGTGGGGGAGGAACCCTGTAGATCTGGTTACTGGAAAGGGTGTGGGCAAACGATATCCGAGCTTCGAATGACTTTAAACCGTCATCAAATGTTCTTTCAACGCCAAAGGTAAATCGCGTTACATCACCAATCCCATCGACGGAATCGAAAAGATTATAGTTGCCAATCCAGCGATCTATAGGTAAGGGGCTACTGTTTTCTGCAAGTTTGACACGCCGCAGTGCCAAACCGCCAGTTCTGGGAATTTGGAGGCGCCCGATAGGGTCGCCGGCCGTATTATTTTCATTCTGCCAATCGCCCGATAAGCCACCGGGCTCATTTATTGTTAAAGGATATGGTGTGCCATCAAAGAAGTCACCCCACATGTTGGGCATGCGGGAGGCTGCCAGCATACGGGTACGCGCTAGAAGTTCCGCACGTGTGTAAGTCTTGCGAGCGGAAGGCCGGGGCGCAGGGTTCTTGTTATCTTTGGTGTTGGAATCGGCCTTAGTGTCTGATTTAGCCTTCTCCGCATCTTCGAGTTGTTTTTTGGGGATTTCAGGGGTGGCCTGATAGGCTAGTGCAGCGTTGGCAGCGCAGGATAACGTTAGAAAGCAGTGTAAAAGTAGGATTTGGGAATATCGAGAAAACATCGCAGCTAGTTTATTTAATTGTAATTGGCATATATTGGTTACTAATTGGGCGTATTATCAGCAAAAACCTGCGTGTGCTTCAATAGCAATTAAATGCGCGCTAGAAATAAGGGACCGCAGAGTTGCGTTACCGGTTAAGGCTGCGAATAGTAAACTTAGCCGCTGCGGTATTAAGTTGCCGAGTCAGGTCATCGACACTCGCGAGAATCTGGTCGTCTACTAAATATCCCATTTCCGCCGTCGCTGATGCAGGTAGCGATTCGATAAGCAGTGCCATTCGGTCATGAACGCGTTGTATTCGTTGTAGCCAAGATAGAATCTTCAGTAATTCCGGTTTTGAAGCTGTTTCTTCCTGTGCTATGCGGTTGAGGTTAACGATCATATGCTGGGCGACCTCGCCAGCAGTGAGGCACATGAAGCCCCATGCAGTTGTCCAATCGTCCGTTAGCAGGGGGGCATCACCTTCGGGGTCAAAGTCTTTGCATTGACTTGCAATGTCGTCCATCGTCGCCTCCAGCGATGAAATAAATTGCGAATAGGACTCTTCCTGTTGACTTAATAGGTTGAGGCGAGTCCAGCTAAAGGTTGAAAGTAGGTTGGCGGCGACCGGTTGTTTTCGATGTTTCTCCAAAAGAAGGGACATGTCTGAAAGCACTGCATGCAGTTGCTTACGGTTTGTACCTCGGCTAATAATTTCAAGCCTTGCTTGTTGAAATTGTAGTATCGCACTTGTTACTGCAGGTCGGTCCATTATGTCAGCTAGATGTACAATGTGTTTGGCGCCTCGCTGAAGGTCGTCCAACGGGTCGAGTTTTGTATCTAGATCTAGTGATGTCGCGTAGATCCAAAACGATAGACGCATGTTTAATAGGCGGATTGCCTGCAGGTGGTCGTCTTCACTTATGTTTTGCCAGTTCCCTTTAGCTTGCTGCATTGCCGCAAGCGAGTCTAACGCAAGGTTCAGGTATAGTTCAGCTTGCTCGAAGCTAGCTTCGGAATTCTCTCGGCGTTTTAATTCCGCTAGTTGATAGTAGCCTTTACTTAAGTCGCGTTGAACAGTCAGCGTCATAGATGGAGTAACGTTCGGACTATTAAGGATCTTATTGCGCAGTGTCTGAGCCTGGGTTAAGGATTGTTCACCGAGCGCATAAATTTCTCTTTCCACTAGTACCGTACCAACATTCATACAGGCATTGGCGAAGAGTCTCGCGTATTCAAGATTTGAGGGATTGTCGTTGTAGATAGCCTGCCGGTGATTGCGTACCTGTTTAGACAATTCCGAAGCTTGTTTGAATCCGTCGTTGGCTGTTTGAGTATGGATTCGTACGAGTGGAGTTAAATAGCTAGACAAGTTTATCCGCAGTTGCTCCCGATTTTCATCAGATTGTTGGAGAAGTGTTCTTATGGTGTTTGCGGCGTTACCGTAGTAGTTGATAGCTGACGCTGTATTGCCCTGGGCTTCTGCAATTTGCCCAATTTTAAATTCGAGATCAGCGTTGTCGGCAACAAATGTCCGCTCATCAGACATGCTGCCGGGTTGCTGCTCTCGTAAACTTTCGTAGTATTGCAATGCTTTGTCGAGCATTACTTCGCGCACCTCTCGGGTATTGGGAGTTTGCAGTAATTCGTTTTGCGTGACGACGACAAAAAAATCGTCGACTGTCTGTTTGGAGCGTTCAAAACTTTTACGTGCGTCGAGTAGAGCATCGTTGGTAACAAAGTAGGCAACCGTCATTGTTACAAGCATCGCGAGCACGCCTACAATGGCAGCGGCACTACTGCTAGCGATCAAGCGGTTACGCGCGCACCAGCGTGTGAGTCGTTCAATGCTACCGATCGGGCGCGCGAGTATCGGCATGCCTTGTAGGAATCGTTGTAGTTCCTCTTGCAGTTCAAGTGCAGATTGATATCGTTTGTCGGGAGATTTTTGCAAGCACTTCATAATAATCGTCGCTAAATCCTGAGGAATATCAGGGTTGCGGTCTTGGGGATCTGTGGGTTCCTTATTAAGCACTTGGCGGATGGTTTCATAAACACTGGCTGCCGCAAATGGCGGGTTGCCGGTGAGCAGTTGATAAAGAGTCGCACCAATAGCGTAAATGTCACTACGGGCGTCGACTTCCTCAAGGTTTCCTCGCGCCTGCTCTGGAGGCATGTAGCTCGGAGTGCCAAGGACAGAGCCTTCCATTGTCATCTCTGATTTTCGATGCACCTGTTTGGCGAGCCCGAAATCAGTCACGAGAGGGATATCTTTTTTGTTGACCAACACATTAGCAGGTTTGATGTCGCGATGAAGGATGCCGTTGTCGTGGGCCAGTTGTACCGCTTCACAGATGCCGTGGACGTAATCGGCTGCGCGGCGTGGAGGGAGTGGGCGTTCGCGTACCAAGTCAGCAAGGCTATCGCCCGGAACATATTCCATAGAAAAAAAATGGCGACCGTCGACTTCCCCTATTTCGTAGATGGTTACGATATTGGGGTGGTTCAGATTTGCGGCCGCTTCCGCTTCGGCATAGAATCTTTCCATTTCGTCATCATTGGCAAATTGTCCGGAGAGGATCATTTTGATAGCCACTTCACGATTTAGCGCAATCTGCCGCGCCCTATAAACCACCCCCATACCACCCCGAGCGATTTCGTTGAGCAATTCATAGTCGCCGAAGCGATTTGCCATCTGTGTGTCGGCCAGATCAGCTTTCCGGTCTTTACCACGATGTGAACGTGCGGAACCTATAGAAATGTTATCGCTACAATTCCCATCCAGTGTTTCGGCGGTGGCGGCGTCTTCCTCTAGAGGAGGCTCGTGTAGCGTTTCGAGGTTCGCGGCGGAGATTTGTGGGGAAGTTTCATGCAAAGTCTCGATGTTTTTTGGGTCATCTTGCGTCGCGCTGAAAATGTTTGCCAAAAATGTGTCAATCAGAGAGCCTTGGCCATTCGCGAGTAGTTTGGCAAGCTCATCGAGCTGTTCTTGGGTGAGATTGATCATAGTAGTCTAATATTTGGTTGTAATTACAGTAATCGTTAGTCAATGGGATTATACAGTTTCTTCGGATAGTTGTTAGCTTTGTACGCCGATTGGTTTTCAGAAGCGATGAATGCCGACTGGTAGCCGTTTAGAACATCCGAGTTGCGTTCGCGTCGCAATCTGCTAGGTCGAGTATTAACCCAGTGGGTTGCGTAAGAATTTTTGATAGGGCAGCGACACATCGTCTAACTTAATATGGTCAACCGTGAGTCCCGCAGGAGGTTCGAACCCTATAGCGCCCGCGGCGGCAACGACATCATCCTGATCAACCCCATCACCGCTAACCCCTAAGCCACCAATGAGGGCAGCAGATTTATATAACGGCGAAGCGCCAGGGAAAAACACAACCCCATTTTCGTCAAGCGAGGTAGTCGCATCCGATTGACGATGAAAGTTGCGTTCTGGATTAAATCTTGTAAAGCCTAGGACGGATTGAAAACTCGATGATGGAGTTGGCCCGGCAATATTTTCTGCAGTGATGGGGTCTATACCGGGGTCATTAAGGATTGAAAAACAACCAGCATCGGCAAAGTCAATGCCATCAGGAAAACGAGGATCTGCCAAGAAACGGAATGTGCGATTTGTGTGTGCCTTACCAAGTTGGTTCGGATGGCACAGATCGACCGGATTTACTTCCGCAGCGCTGTTGTAATAAGCCATGTTGCGAGCTTTGGCGACAGCGACCGCGATTGAAAAGTAGGTAGCATCGGGCATGCGGTAAAGGCCGAGGATTTCCCCATCGTAATCAGCAACGGCAAAAACCATACGAGTACGCGCACCGGGGTTGCCGTCACTAAGCAACCGGATTCCGGCTCGTACTTCGTCCGCTTTGGCAATCGAATTGTTAATAATCGTTTCGACGTCCGCTTGGGTTATTTGCGAGACTAGCTGGTTTCCATTGGAATCGGTGATTGGGTCCCCGTTTTCGTCAGTAAGTGTGTGGAGCTTGCCAGACTTGGGTATCATTAACCATTGGTCTGGGACCGCTGTCCCTGCAGCATAGAGTAATGAATTGCCGGTATTGTCACTTCCAATGACTTGATCGACGCCATTCGCCGGGTCGCCAACTGGCAACTGACTGCCCAATTCGGTTATCTGAGTTAGGCCGGATTTAGCGTTGGCTGCCGTTGGGTTTGGACCGATGACTTCGAGTGTTATTCCAACTAAGTCAATGCGACCAAACGGTAAGTCATAACCTGGAACGGGTGCGATACCATTCAGGGTTGCAATCGGTTGACCGGCGGAACTACTGCCGCCGGCGGCGGCAAAGGCAATCCACTCTGCTTCAAGGACTTTGGGAGCGTTGGTGCGGTCTATTGTAGTTTGCAATACTGCTGAGCGTGAAGCGTTGGCGGGCACAGGACCAGTTTTGACGTTACTGCCATAAACGGTAGTAAAGCCCTGTTCATGCGTGGCATAACCATCAGGCCCGGGAAAGAACACACCAATTCCACCCGTAATTTGGCCGTTCTTATAAAGTGGAATACCACCTGGAAGCGTAGCAATTCCGCGTGATTGTGCTAGCGGCAGTCGGCCGGATTGAAATCCATAGGATTCCGGGGCGTAAATTTCCTGTCCTGCTGGAACGAGGCTTGGGTCGATATTAAAGCGATATGGTAACAATGTATCCGTTGCGTCTCGAATACCATTAACGCCAGGATGCAGAATGCTGTCACGGTTGGTGTGTTCAATATCGAATAAGTCGACTGTCGGCGTAAACATCACGCCCGGTGGAAAGTGGCCCCCAGTACCGATTGGTGCGACACTACCCGGACCCCGAATGACAGAATTTGAATCCGAGATATTCGGATTCGCTTCGACCTCCCGCTGGGTGATAGTCGATTGACTGATCATGCGAACAGTACGGGACGTAAGTGGGCCGCCCTGATTTGCGAAAAAGGCAGCCGTTCGCGCTTTCGCCACTGCACCATCGATCGCGAACACTTCGGTGGGATTGTCCATTGTTATATTGTTACCGACACGGACGCCCAGAATGGCGCCGCCTCGATCGACGATCGCCACAATAGCATCCGCAGAAGTGCTACTTGCTGCCGAAGCACGATCTAGCAGTGCTTTAACATCGGATTCGGTGATAGTAATGGATTGGTTAACAACAGGTGCGTTGCGGTTGAGACCGTTAATAACATTGAGAGCGTCAGCTGGAGATAATACCATGTCGTTATCTACATCAACGAATCCGGTAAATCCGGGGGGCAAATCTCCTTCAGCGTCTAAGTCAATAGGCTCGCCACCGTTAAGTTGATTGATAATAATCATCGCGTCTACGGGGGCAACGTATGAATCGTCGTTGACGTCCAGTGGTTCGAGTGTGTTGTGATAGAGGTTTATTCCCGCGAGCAATTGGCGGCTTTCAAGCGTTTCAAATCGCAATGAGCGCGCTGCAAGACGGCGACGTTTTTCCATAGAGACAACCCTGTTCTGCTGGAAAATAGCAGACGCGGTGAAACGAAATATTAATGAACTTCTTATCAATAATATTCGATCGTTTTCAAGCACAAGTTTAACCTATCCGATAAAACCGATAAGGTTTTCTTTAATTGCGCAACCGCTACTTCCTTACATTTGGCCGTTATACGGTGTTTTTAACCCCCCATACGATTCAGCGTTATATTCGACGCCAATATTTATTGGTGTGTGTTTGTGCTATCTTGCTGTCTGTTTCATCGACGAGTGTACAGAAGTGTTGGGCCGAGCCCGTAACAATACGGCTTAGCGACAACGAAATTCCAGATGCACCAAGTGAGAACGCCGGCGCAGCAAGCGTACAAATTCAATCAGTCCAGCCCAAGAGTATTCCGACGACTGATAGCCGAGTTTTTCCTCGTATTTTACGAGAGCATCGCGATGGTGGTTTGCGGTCAGACACCAGTCTTAGCGAATCTGAAAAATCTCCGCAGCAAGAGGGGCTTTGGAAACTAGACTTACCTCCGGGTTTTGCTGGACCATCTGGAATTGTTCCAAGTGAGTATGGAACAGGCGTTGACTTTGCGCCTGTTGAAGACCGTTGGCGTATAGGTTTCCCGCAATGGGATCGTAATAAGCTGTTAGAGAATCACCCATTATTGATGGAGCAACTCATTAAAGGTCGAAGCGAGAATGAGTTAATGGTTGACGATTACCCATACGTCAATGGCGGCATGTTTGATCCCTATCACCAAAACGTACTGAAGGGCGATTATCCGATCGTTGGGCAACACACGTTTTTAAACTTAAGCTTCAACAGCACACAGTTTATCGAAAGTCGTGATACGCCGACCCCAACAACACCGTTTGAGAGCACACTGAATCCAAACAGCTCAGAGTTTTTTGGCGATCCGGATCAGTTTTTCTACAACCATGACTTGCGCGTCACCGCTGATATTTTCCACGGCAATACGAAGTTTAAGCCCGAGGACTGGCGGATTTTAACGACGATGGTCTACAACCTGAATTATTTAGATGTAGATGAACTGGCAATTGTCAGCCCTGACGTTCGTAAAGGGACGACTCGCTACCGCGATCAGTTCGCACTGGACGAATGGTTCTACGAACAAAAATTGCGAGATACCAGCGTCAACTATGACTTTACGTCTGCGAGGGTCGGGTCACAATTCTTTACGAGCGATTTTCGAGGTTTTATTTTTTCGGATACGAACCGTTCAGTGAGAATATTTGGGACGCGTCATTCCAATCGGGATCAATTCAATGTCATTTGGTTTGATCAGACGGAAAAAGACACTAATAGCCAATTAAATACGTTTGCTGATCGTCATCAAAATACGTTTATTATGAATTATTACCGGCAGGATTTCATTTGGCTCGGATATACGGCTGAAATTAGTTTTCACTATAATCACGACAAAGCATCTAAACGCTTTGATGATAATAATTTCGTGGTGCGACCAGATCCTGTTGGTGTTTTTGCGCCTCATACCGTGGATTCCTATTACTATGGCATCGCCGGTAACGGGCATATCAACAAGCTTAACGTGAGTCATGCCATTTACATGGTTCGTGGCGAGGATAGTTTGAACCCGTTAGCTGGAAAGCCTATTGATATCAGTGCGTGGATGGCGGCCGTGGAGTTGTCGATTGACCGTGACTGGATGCGTTTTCGATCATCTTATCTCTTCGCTTCCGGTGATCATGATATTAACGACGGCCGAGGTCAGGGGTTTGATGCAATTTTCGACAATCCTAATTTTGCGGGTGGTGAATTCAGCTATTGGCAGCGGCAGGCTATTGGGTTGTTTGGTGTGAAATTGGTGAACGCAGAAAGCTTGGTTCCAAATTTGCGTGCGAGCAAAATTCAGGGCCAAACGAATTTCGTCAATCCAGGATTGCATTTGCTCAATTTTGGAGTGGACGCGGATGTGACCCCACGGACCAAGTTAATTGCTAATGTTAATTTTCTCTGGTTTGATGAGCCGCAGGTTCTTGAGACTTTTACGTTTCAAGGTGGAATCGATCAGTTCGTCGGTACAGACTTGAGTCTCGGACTGGAGTTTCGACCTCTGCTTAATGACAACGCCGTTATAATTGGTGGTGTGTCAGGACTTGTTCCGGGGCGAGGGTTTGAGGACTTATATGAACAACTCGACGGCAAGACAGACAAGCTGTTTAGTTTGTTCGCCGAGGTCATTTTCGAGTATTAGACCAACTGTACGATGGGATAACTTAACTGGCTTTTTGAAGGTAGTCCTGATACTCTAAGACTAAACCGATTGTTATCGCGAAAAGATGGATAGCTGAACTCAAAAAATGAGTGATATTCCACCACATAATCCCTACCAACAACCTGTTAGTTACACGATCCCGCAGGCGAATAGGCAATTGCAGCCGCAGAAAGATCAGTCCCTAGCAATTATTGCATTAGTTACGGGGATTTTGTCGGTGACGATTGGATGGTTGTGTTGTATGTTTCTACCATTGTCGTTAGTTGCGTTGATTACCGGATTGTTGGGAATGCAAAAAGTCTCGAAAGGCACCGGCGAAGGGTACGGCATGGCTCTAACTGGCGTCATTTTAGGTGGTGGCACGTTGCTACTATTTGGCGCGTTTTTCGCATACATCTTTTTTTCGGCGCAAAGTGGATTCAACGAACTAAATTTATGAATAATATGGACGTCTCTGCCATGAAGCCTACAGTTAAGACACGGAGGCAAACGTTGTCACTGATTGCAGGGGGAACGACTTTAGCGTTTTCTCCTACCTGCCTTGCTGCCTCGGAACGCCAGTTGGCAAAATTGACGTTTCTCGTGGCTAGTGACACACATTTAGGGTATAAGGATTCAACCGCCGCAGAAAAACAGTGGATTCAAGCAGCGGACGAATTGAAATCCGCAAAAGGTGAGTTTTTGCTTCATTTAGGTGACATTGTCGACGGCGGGCGCGAGCCAGAGTATCAGGTTTATCTGCGAGAACGCAATAAAATAGGCAAACCGGTTTATGAGATTCCGGGCAATCACGATCCTCCAGCTTTGTTTCGCAAATACATTCGAAAACAGATTGATGTTGCCGTGGATCATCAGTGGTTAAAGTTAGTCTTAGTGGGCAATGCACACACTGATTCTCACGACGGGTTTTTTACTAACACACAGTTGCAGTGGATTGAATCGCAATGTGTTGCAGCGGCAAAGCAGCATCAGTATGTAATACTTTGTTTACATGTACCAGTGCACTCCAATCGTCATCCAGATCGAGGGTGGCATGTAAAACCGGAGAACGGGCAGGCTAAGTTGTATGAAATTATTGCACGCCACAAAAAGCATGTCGTGGCGATGTTGCACGGCCATTTTCACAACGGAATTCGGGGGTGGAAAGACGTCGACGGGATCCACGAGATTTGCTTGCCCTCAGTGTTGTATAATTTAGACCGTGGACTCGAAAAGCAAAAAGCGGTGGGCTACAATCCTTTAGAGTTTAGGCCAGGTTATACTAAGGTGTCCATTGACAATGCGTTGATGACGCTGGACTATAAACCACTTGGCGCCGATACATCGATCACTAAGAAATGCAAGTTAGATCGGGACGGGTAACAATCTAATCCATAACCATATTAATTAGACAGGGAGCAGCTTTGAATATGCGTACACTTCTCATAGTAATGTTAGTGGGATTCCTTGGCACCGACATAACTGCGGCAGTACCCACGTT
>Ga0315326_10001108_pt1 | contig 13835 bp, 5 predicted proteins | sample M180m32315metaG_FD_203457 | JGI IMG/M metagenome (GOLD analysis project Ga0315326, IMG submission 203457) | Ammonia-oxidizing marine archaeal communities from Monterey Bay, California, United States - M1 80m 32315 | ecosystem: Environmental > Aquatic > Marine > Coastal | place: USA: California... | reverse complement strand
TATCCTCACAAGACGGAGATGATGAACAATAGCGGCGCCTCGGGCGGTACTGACTTGAAACTGCCTACGATCGGCTCGATGCTCCAAAGTGCTGGCTACACGACCGCTTTGTTTGGGAAATGGCATCTCGGCAACGACTCAGTAGGAAATGCAGGTTGGGACGAAGAAACGAAAAAAGGCCCCGACCCGAAGACTACGGTTCGTGGAATGGATTTTCTCGATCGGCATGCGAGTGACGATAAACCATTTGCCCTGTTTCTGATGTATTTGGACCCTCATGACATCTATCACTACAAGCCAGGAAAGAGCGACGTGCATACGGATGACGTGGTTCTAGGCGAATCTTGGAAAAGACAGAATTTCGATTCGGTACCGAAAATTCATCGCGAATTCATGGAAATTAATCAGGGCGAATTTATCGTAAATGCCGATGAGGAAACTTGGAAGGGGTATCGCGACTTTTATCGTCAGAAAGTTAAACTCTATGACGATCATGTGGGCAAAATTGTGAAAAAACTGAAGAATCTCGGATTGTTTGAGAATACGATAATCGTAAACACTTCGGATCATGGAGACATGGATACGTTTCACCGACTGGTTTTCAAGGGACCCTTTATGTATGAGCACATGATGCGAATCCCAATGTCAGTTAGGATGCCTGGGAATCCGGTTCATCGGAAATCATCGTACAATTGGGTGAATGTGGATACGGTTCCGACGCTTCTTGAGTTGGCTGGCACGAAGTCACCTGAATGTCATGGGCAGTCAGTGGCAGGGATAATCGAACGAGGAGATTCCGCTCCGGACCGCGATTATGTCATAGGGCAGTATTATGGAAAGCAGACTTGGGTAAATCCAATACGTTCGATTCGCGGAAAAGGTTGGAAATACAATTTGTATACTGATTGGGGCGAGGAGCTTTATCACCTCGATAAGGATCCGGAGGAGATCGAGAATTTAGCGGATGATCCCAAGCATGCAGGAATGAAACGCAAACTGAAGAAGCAATTGGATCGGTGGATCAAAGAGAACGACGACCCGTTTTATTCGTTCACTACGACTTCGTTGGACCCAGGCGAAGCGAAGACCATTCTAAAGGATCCGGACTACAAACGGGAATAGGGGGCGCCTGCGATCTCCAAACTACTTTTGGGCGAATTCGGAAGGGCTTGCTTCGCCTCGGAAGAGGGGGCTTGTGCAGATCGCGATGATTAGATCCTTGAAGCCGTCTTTGTTGGCGAGATTTTCAGCGGCTATGTCGTCGGCTACGATTCGTTCGGAAAAGGTTAGCGGATGCCCTAGGGCATAGGTGAAGAGCTTTTCGGTGAGCGCTCGGGTGAATTGATCGGAGCGCTCCAGAAGGACTTGTTTCATGTCCTCAGCGCCGTCGAATGAGCCTCCAGGAACGGTGCCTTTGGCGTAGACGGATTTCTTGTTCCGATAATTTTTTCGGTACGCGCCGATCGCGTCGTAGTGCTCCAGTCCGAATCCCCATGGATCGATGCTTTTGTGGCAATCGGCGCAGGTTTCGATTTCGCGATGGCGTGAAAGCATGTCGAAAATCGTTTTGCTTCCGCGAACGTCCGGTTCGATAGGTTCGACATCGGCTGGGGGGGGAGAGGGAGGAGCTCCGAGAATATTTTCCAGTATCCAGACTCCGCGGACGACCGGTGATGTGCGCGTGCCATTGGAGGTGAGTTTCAATATGCTTGCTTGTCCGAGCAGGCCGCCGCGCTTGCTGCTTTTTTCTAGTGCAACTGGGCGAAAACGGTCTCCTTTGACGCCATCGATTAGGTAGTGCTTGGCCAAGCGTTCATTGATCATGACGAATTCCGAATCGATGAAGGAGGTAACGGGTAAGTTTTTGTTCAGCACCTGTATGAAAAACCGTTCGCTTTCTTGGCGCATGAGCGATTCTAGCAACGGGTCATATTCCTTATAGAGCTTAGGGTCGGGTCTCATGAGCTCAATGTCCTTGAGCCCTAGCCATTGGGCCGTGAAATCCAGCGCGAAACGTTCCGCTTTTTCATCTGCTAGCATACGGACTACTTGTTTGCGTATAGTCCTTGGTTTGAGTAGCTGGCCTGTTTTCGCTAGCTTCAGGAGTTCGCTATCCGGCATGGAGTTCCAGATGAAGTAGGAGAGGCGACTGGCGAGCGCCCACGCGTCGTCACCTGTTCCGTAGTCGTAATTGAAAAGAAAACGCGGCGAACAGAGAACGCCTTCAACGACATTGCGCATCGATTCCTCTTCGTTCAGGCCTTGCTCTATGCCTGAGGCGTAAAGTCGCTCGAAATTCTGTATTGTGCTCTCCGGTACGGGGCGACGAAACGCTTGGAGGAGAAAATCGGAAATGGAGTCATCTTTTGGTTTTGCCGTTCCGAGCAATTTTCGGTGGGCGGGAGGAGGCCACGAATCGATTTCAGGGCCGGATACTTCGATCGTTTTTATGTGTAAGAGATCAGCTACCAGCATTTCCTCGCCTTGGACGGTGGCTGTGGGCGACTGATTCAATACCGCTGCGGATGCGTAGTGGATCATTATATTTTCTCCTTTGTGAAGGCGAACATCGACAGTTTTAGATTCGGTTTCATCCCCGACGTAGGCAAATCCGACGCGACGACCGGGGACACTAGCGGCATCCATATGCCGAGCTTCGGATGCCTGAATAGCGACTATTGCGACCAGCCCTGACTTTCCGTCTGTACGGCGTTCTCGCTTCTTGAGGCTTTTTTCGTAACTGCTGCTAAGATAGGTGTATTCGATTCCCTTAGACTCGAGTTCGGTTCGGAAATCGCGAGCGTAGCCTTCGATGAGAATACGGTAGAGTCCATTTTGCGGGGCGACAAAACCCAAGGGCCACATCACGTGTTTGCGGTCTCGACTGGAGGAGGTGACGACGAATTCGTCACGCTCTTCGACATTGTGGCCGTGGCCAATTGTGCCCACTGTGTAAATTCGGTTTTGTCTTACGTCCGGTCCGTTTGCAATGGACCGTTTGGCGATTGTTTGAGCGTTGTTTTGCAGTTTGAGCACCATTTCGGGGTTGGCGTCCAAGGTGACTGCTAAATTGGTGAATCCATCTAGCTCGGGATCAGCAGGGAGGTTTTCGGATAGTTTAAGATCTATGCCGAGGAGGTCCTTGACGGTGTTATCCAGCGCGGAATGACTGAGGCGGCGAATTTCTATGCGACCGTTGTGGCCTTGCTGTTCAGCTGCTTTTCGAAGGTGCGTGTCGATGGCGTCTATTATTCCTGAAAGCTCAGAGGAGTCGGGACGTTCTTCTTCCTCGGGAGGCATGTCCCCGATAATGAGCATGTCCGATATGTCCTGCCAGGCGACCGCAATTTCAGGACGCAAGAAGTCGGTTCCGAGATGATCGAGCCGAACGTCGCCTTTCTGCTTTTTTTCACCATGGCATTTTATGCAGTGGGATTCGAAGAATGGAGCGACTAATTCCTCGAATTCTTGCGATGCGGAAAGACTGGAGAATGCTCCGAGTATCGCGACTATGCAAATAGTTCGAAGCATATACGGTAAAGGGTCAGCAATTGTTTTTATGCTAACTCGTTGTTGATGTTCCCGGTGCTGTTTGCAAATTTTTCGGTTTCTATACCCAGTTTCTGTAGCATGGTTACGAATACGTTGCATAGCGGTGTCTTGCCTTCTTCGAAGACGATGTCCTTGCCTGTGTGATTCAGATTGCCTCCTGCGACGAGGACAGGTAGGTTTTTGTTAGAATGGGAACTGCCGTTACCCATGCCGCTCCCGAACAAAATTTGCGTGCGGTCGAAAAGGTAGGCGTCGTCGTCGACGATTCCTTTGAGGCGAGTTATGAATTTTTCCAACGAACGGATGTGCATCTGTTCGATGCGTACGAGTTCGTCGATGACTTCAGGGTCTTTGCCATGATGAGATTGGCCGTGATAGCCGGAGAGTTGATTTCCGTCGAGGATGATGGGCAGGCCGCCTGCGGGCAATTCGATGGATGCGACTCGGGTCGAGTCGTGTTGCAGTGCTAGCGCTGTTAATTCGTACATGAGGTCCAGGTTTTCGTGGAACGTGGTCGGCCGTTCCATAAGCGGCGGGACTCCAGGTTTGCGAGTATTGACCCATTGCTGTTGGCGTTCGATACGTTTCTCGACATCTCGAATGGATGAGAAATAGGCGTCAACTTTCTCGCGATCTTCGTATCCGATTTCCTTTTGCAAAGCTTTGGCATCTTCGGCGACCATGTCCAAGACGCTGCGCTTGAATCCCATGGCACGACTGGCAGCCTTGGGGTTGAGATCGTTTACGAACAGTTTTTGGAATACTTTGACTGGGTCTGCTTCGGGAAGTAAGGGAACGCCGTTCTCATCCCAGGAGAGGGTTTGGGTTGGCTTACCTTCGGAGGCTCCTAATTGGAGAGAGTGGAAACGACTGTTACGGCTCAGCGTTTTGGCTGCGAGTTGATCGATAGTGATTTCGTTGCGAACCATAATGGACTCGCCGATGTACTCGGGCTTGTAGACTCCGGAGAGAAATGAAGGGGTGCCTTTGTGTCCGCCATTTATGCCATGGTCTACCCCGGAAACGACTGTGAAGTCGTTGCGGTGCGCCATGAGGGGCTCAAGAATTTGAGGAGCGCGGCTATCGCCTTTCTTGGGATGCCATTCGCCGGGGTACATACCAAGGAATGTGCCGACGCAGACGAGTCGTTTGCGTGCCTCTAAGAATGGTTGAGCGGCGGTCGCTGGAGGAATGGGTAGGGAATTGAGGAACGGCAGAGCCATCAGTCCGCTTGCGTTTCGGAGGAATTGTCGACGATTGCTGTAGGCGATATTTCTCATCTCTTTAACTATTACGCACGGAGGGTGAAAATTGGTCATTTGTCTAGGACTGGGCAAAAGTGGGTGTGTTTGGTAGATGAACCTGGCTGCACCGGACAATCGCTGACCTAAGTGTTTTAAGCAATAATGTCGTGCCAGACTTTACCGTGTACGTCAGTTAGGCGTAGATCGCGTCCGCTGTAGCGGAAGGTTAGTTGGTCGTGATCGACGCCGAGGAGGTGTAGGACGGTTGCCCACAGTTCGTAGATATTGGATATCTCTTCTACGGCTCGGTAGCCAAATTCGTCGGTGGCTCCGAAAACGGTTCCCCCTTTGGTGCCTCCGCCGGCGAGCCACGCGCTGAACCCTTGGGGGTTGTGGTCGCGACCGATGTTTTGAGCGAAGGGGTTCCGCCCGAACTCGCCTGTGAAGACGAGCAGGGTGTCGTCAAGCAGTCCGCGTTGCTTCAAATCTTGAATGAGAGCTGCGATGGGTTTGTCGACTTGGGAAGCCATGGCTCCGTGGCCGATTTCGATTTTGTTGTGTTGATCCCAAGGGTTTGCTTTCTGAACTCCCTTTTCGAAGGGGCAGCATGAAAGTTCGACGAAGCGGACTCCTCGTTCGATCAGGCGGCGGGCCATCAGGCATTGTTGCGCGTATTCGGATTTGTACCACGTGGGGTCGTTCACCCCGTAGGCTTCCAATGTGCGATTCGACTCTTTCGAAATGTCCGTTAGTTCAGGAACTGCTTCTTGCATCAAATAGGCCGTTTCGGCGTTTCGGACCGACGACATTACCGCATCCTTGGCAGCCATCCGATCAGCGAAACCATAGTCGAGTTCTTTGATGATATCGAGGGCCTTGCGCTGCTCGTGTTTTAGAAGCGAGGGTTTGATGTTCGGGACAGCGGTGGTACCGGATACGTTGAATATGGAACCGCTGTTTGTGGCTGGCAGAAATGCGTTTCCAAAAACGCTCACACCGCCATGCGGGTTCCCAGAATGCTCGGATTGCAGAACCACATATCCTGGTAGATTTTCGTTTTCGCTCCCGAGTCCGTAGTTCACCCAAGCGCCCGCGCTTGGATAGCCGAGGAAGGGAAATCCGGAATGCATAAAGAAATTGCCTTGGGCATGTTCGCTGAACTTGGCGGTGAGCGATCTCACGACAGCCATGTCGTCAGCCATTTCGGCGATATTGGGGAAGAGATTGGTCATCTCGATCCCTGACTCTCCGTATTTTTTGTGGTCCCAGAACGAGCCCATGATATTCCCGACCTGGTCGAATTGGGTTCGCTCCAATTTCATCGGCATAGGCTGGCCATGCCATTCTCGGAGCAATGGTTTAGGGTCAAAGGAATCGACGTGCGAGACCCCTCCGGACATATAGAGAAATATGACCGATTTCGCTTTGGGCTCGTGGTGAAGTTTTGGAAGGTATCCTGAACTTGCGGAAGCTGAGTTGATTAAGCTAGACAAGGTCATCGCTCCGACGCCTTGGGAGGTGAGCTTTAGGAACTCGCGCCGATTGAATGGATCAGTATACATAGATGAACTCCTTCGAATTTAACAGAGCGAATGCGATTTGACTTAGGGCAGTATCTGGATCGTCGATACTTTTATAGTAAGTATAAAGTCGATCGCTTTCAGCTTGGGTAGGAACTCTCGCGTAGGCATCGATATAGAGGGATTCGATTTCGTCTTTGATGGAGAGCTTCTTCTTTTCCAATCGGATATTCCGAGCCCAATCTTGGGCTGCATTTCGAACGAACTCTCCGTTCATCATGGTCAATGCCTGAGCGGGTACATTGGTGCTGTCTCGTTTACTTACGGCACTGGTGGGGATGGGGAGGTTGAATGTCGTGAGAAAGGGATTCAGCTGGTTGCGTTTGGCTTTGATGTAGACGCCTCGTTTGAAGTCGTCGCCGGTCATGCTGTTGACGGAATCCATAATCGCTTCTGCGTCCAGTCGGCGTGGAGTGAAGTGGGAGAGGTATTCGTTATCCGGGTCTCTGTCTTTAGAAATTTCCGTAGACGCGCTTGAGGAGCGAAAGGTTCGGCTAAGCGCCATTTCTCTGAGGGCCGTTTTGATGGACCACCCGCGCTTTTCGAAATTCAGAGCAAGATAGTCGAGCAATTCCGGGTGAGTGGGCTTTTTGCCGAGGCGACCAAAGTTGTCGGTTGTGGCAACGATCCCACGACCGAATACGTAGCTCCACAGCCGATTGACCAGAACACGGGATTTGAGGGTGTTGTTCGGTCCTGCGATGTCGTCAGCGAGCTCGAGACGACCGGAGTTTCGGTTACTGTAAGGCTTGTCGCTAAACACTTCGAGGAATTGCCTGGTGACGGGGTCGCCCTCGTTTTTGAAATCTCCTCGGACCAGGAGAGGCTGATCGATGACGTCGCCTTCGAATACTCCTGGAGCTCGAGTGGGCATCGGGATTTCGTTTTCGAGGCGACGGTATTCGGCGAACAATGACGCCAGTTTTTCGGGCAGGGCGGCGTGTTTGTTGGGTAGGAAATCGAATCGGGCGAACACGCTTAGGAATTGGGCTTGCGAATCGGTCATTCGGGATCGCTTCCAGGCGAAGATCGATTCGGATAGGGCTTGTCGATAGGCGTCTAGGAGCGATTCGCGATCTGAGATTTCCGGTAGATCTTCGAGAACCGTGTGCAGCGGATTGCCCAGCTGCTTCATCTTTGAGTCCCCACCGATGACTTCCGTTATTCCGAACCAGGATCTTGCTTCTTTGACTTTAATTGGTTTGTCGCCGGACGTTGTTACCTGGAAGTGAACTTGCTCGTCATTCCAAAACTTGTACTTTTTGAGTGGAATCCAGTGCATCATTTCGTTTTCCGTGGATTCGTAGGGGTGCAGCCCTTGTTCCAGCGGGTATTGTCTCGCTGACATGCGGACAGCCCCGTTTTTGCCGATGGCTCGCATGTAGCTCCAATCTCCTTTGGCTACGTGGTTTGGCGAGGCGAGGGTGCCGTTGTGCTTGTTGGAGATCAGATTGCTGTAGACCCCAGCTGGATAGATGCCGTCAATTGCCTTATGGCCGTCGGTTGATACGGCGAACGAGCCGGCAGAGCTTACTCGGGGTTCAAGGCCGTTTCCATCGCTATACCAGGTATTCAATGTCTTTTGATCTCGAAGGTCGGCGTAGAAAGTTGCATTTCGTTTCGAGGTTTCGGCTGCTTCGAAGTCGATTTGATAGCGCTTGATCTGGTTATTCCATTTCGCGGCTAATTCGCTGGCGGGATTCTCGCCCCAGAGGGCTAGCGGAGCCAGGGGGTGGTAGTCGCCGACTTGTTCTATTTCATCTTTGAGCAGCAGCTGTGTGATTCGGGCGGGATCGGTTGGGTGTTTTTCTTTTCGTTTGTTTTTAGGTTTCCTAAGATCCGCGACTAGCTTTTTTTCGGTTTCCGTATGGGGGAAAGAGAATGCCGCTAGTTTTTCGATCGCGGTATCCACGTTTTCGAGCCAGAAATCCGCCATTGGTTTGCGGATGCGGCGTTTGAGCTTGGTTAGCGTGTCTTTGTTTAGAGTCTGTTTTTCGATAGTATCGACATTACGGGTACCGGGGCGATTGCTGGCCATGATTCCATAGAGTCGGTAAAAGTCTTTTTGACTGATGGGGTCGAATTTATGGTTGTGGCAACGAGCACAAGATACGGTCACTCCTAGCATCGCTTTTGAAATGACATCGATTTGATTGTCGATGGTGACGATTTGCTCTTGATAGGCGTCGGTGACTCCGAAGCCGTGAGGCACCATCCGCAATTGGGCGGGACCGATGGCGGATTCGTTGAGACCGAGTTCTTCGTTGATGCGGGGCTTTTTCAATAGGTCGCCAGCTATGTGTTCTCTAAGCAATTGGTTGTAGGGAACGTCGTTGTTGAGAGCTCGGATGATGTAGTCGCGATAGGTATTCGCATAGGGAAGGTCAGGATCGCCTTCGCTTCCGTGGGATTCGGCAAAACGGTACCAATCCATCCAGTAACGGCCCCATCGCTCGCCAAACGCTTTGGAAGCGAGAAGGGAATCGACCAACGCGCGGTAGGCTTTGTCGGAAGGACTTTTTGCGAAATCTCTTACGATATCGGCTTTGGGGGGCAGTCCGGTTAGGATGAGATGTAAGCGTCGGACAAGTACTTCGGGCGAAGCTTTGGGCTGGGGTTCGAGGCCTTGTTCATTGAGTGAGCTGAAGATGTATCGGTCGATGGGGTTCTGGTTCCATTCGTTATTCGATGCTGCGGGCGGGGGGATCATCGTTGGAGCTTGGAACGACCACCACTGACGCCGTTCTTCCAAAAGCGTTTTCCAGGAAAACGCGTTGTCCAGATCAAGCTGAGTGGGTTTTTTGAGACGCGGATCCGGGGCTCCCATGGAAACCCATTCTTCGAAGTCTCGGATTACGGAGTCCGCTAGTTTGGGACCTTTGGAAGGCATCTCCAGGTCCTCCTCATGTCGAATGGCCCAAATGAGCGGGCTCTCGCCAGGATCTCCAGCTTCGATGACGGTACCGTTTTCGCTCCCAGCGAGCAGGGAATCTCGATAATCGAGTGCCAGTCCTGCTTTGGCTTTATTGACGCTATTGTGGCAATCGTAGCAATGCTCTGCCAATACTGGGCGAATCTTCGATTCGAAAAACTCGATTTGATCGGGTGGGATTCCCGAGGAAATTCGAGTTGCCAATAGGGCGAGTGCTAAACAGATCCAGAATTTCATTCTAATTGTTCGATTGCGGAATGGGGTAACCGCTTCAAGTTTCAATCAACTTGGTTGGGTTGCGGACTTGGGACAACTCATTTTCCGCAAGAAGTTGGAGATTCGGACAATCATTACAATGAGCGTCTGAAAATAGTAATAACAAACCAGAATGCGATTCCCGTTAAGCAAAATTTTTGAAGAAATCGCGAACGCACCCAAACCGCACGATCCCTGCGACTCATCTACTGCGTAATCTTCCTAACGATAGGCAGCGCCGGGCTAGCCCTATTGCCCCGCTACACCCTAACGGAAGAGCGAGTGCTGGAATCGCTTGTCTAAGCTAGGCACCGTGTTGGGCGTATTCAATGGCCCTGTAATTCGCTTTGGGGTCCGAATTTGCGTTTGCTCGGCTTTTCAATGTTCCGTTGCCGTGGCATGAGGGTGCTTAGGCTTGCGCTGCGGGCTCGGCGATGCCGCCCTGCCTTAGACGTACAGTTCGGAGAGGTCGCCGGTACTGTCGGAGAATCCTGTGTCTGAGACTCCCATGCGGTTTAGCATGGTGAAGAGAAGGTTCGACATTGGGGTATCTTCGCCGTTGTCATTATAAGTTAGATACTGGTCGTGTTTGAGCCCCATGTTGGCACCTCCTGCCAATACGAGCGGATAGTTGTGATTGTTATGGGTACGGCTGTTGGAGGTGCCGCATAGGACCATCGTGTTGTCGAGCATGTTGCCATCGCCCTCGGGCGTGTCGGCGAGTCGTTGGAGAAAACGAGCGAGGTTTTCGGCTAGGCATTGATTCCATTGGCCTTGCCGTGGGAAGCCTCCTGGTTTGCCGGCGCCGTGAGCGAGCTCGTGCTGGGAGCCTAGTCCGAGGGCTTTGGAAAATTGATTGGATGTATTGCCGTTCATGGCGCTGAGCATGTAGGTCGCCAATCGTGTGGAATCGGATTGGAAGGCGAGGTACATGAGGTCGTACATGGTGCGCATGTAGTCTAGCGGGGCGTCTGTGCTCACGGATAGATCCAATTCCGATGCATCGACTTGGGTTTTGGGTATGTCGAGCCAATGCTGGCTTCTGATGACGCGTTGTTCGATGTCGCGAACGGATGTCAGATACTCGTCGTACTTGTCTTGATCTTGCTTTCCGAGTTTGTTTCTGAGTGTTTTCGACTGTTCCAATACGCGATCGAGCATGCTGGTCTCGGTGCTGAGGCGACGGCGCGTTTCTTCGATGGTTCCGCCTCCGTCGCCGAAGAGGCGGTCGAAAATTTGCTGTGGTTTGTCGAGGGCGGGGATGGGTTGCCCCGATTGGGTAAACGACAGGGTTTTCGATCGAGTGGGCATTCCGATGCCTCCATCGCTCGACAGGACCAGCGAGGCGAAGCGGGTTTTGTCGCCCTGTTTCATGGCGGCTATTTGGTCGAAGGAAACGGTGTTCTTGAAATTTGCTCCGCCGAAGTTGGCGCCGGTTAGAAAAATGTCTCCCGTGTCATGTCCACCGATATCGTGACCGGTGGGGTGGGAGAGTCCGCCAATAACGGTGACGCTCTCTCGCAGGGGCGTCAGCGATTCTAGGACCTTTGTGTAGCGAAAGCTTCCGCCTTCTCGCACTGGGAACCAACCCCAATCGCGGTCTTCATGATCTTCGCTAGGCACGCTTGCCCCATAGGGGAAATAGACGGTGCAGAGACGCTTGGGGAGTTCGAGCGGAGCAGAGGTCGCGGTAGCTTTGTATCCTCCCATGCATTCGAAGAAGGGCAAAGCCAGGGCCACTCCGCTACCGCGAAGGAAGGTTCGTCGATCCATTTGCCATGTTTTTTTTGCCATGCTCGTTTATTTTGGGGGTTAGCGGGATAGAAAAAGCTTAGAATTTACTATGGAGGTGATGAGGTGGTCGAGGCGATAATCGTGTTCTGCAAAGTCAGAGCTTAGATCATCTATAATCGGTTCGTCAGTAAACTCAAGCGATCGACCCAATCCGTAGGCGAGCACCTTGACCACTAGAGCTCTGGCGAATTGATCCTTTTTCTCGTTGAGGATATAGGTTTTCAGTTGTTCGGCGCCGTCTATCGTATGACCGTCGGTCATCGTATCCGTCGCATCCAAAGGGGCTTTTTCCTCTTGAGTTCGCGCCTGACCTTTTTCTTTAGCCGTTAGGCGAAGCGCTTCCGTTCGGTAGAGTCCTGTCGCGTCATAGTGCTCCAAGGGGATGCCCCATGGGTCGATTTTGAGATGGCAACTTACGCAGGCTTTGTCTTCGCGGTGAACGCTGAGTTGATCCTTTAGGGTGAGTTGTGCGAAGCCAGGAGTTTCGGAGTCCAAGGCCGGTACGTTAGCCGGCGGAGGCGAGGGTGGATCGTCTAACAGGCGCTCTAGTATCCAGACGGCACGTTTGATAGGATGGGAGTCTTCGCCAGTCGAATTGCCTGCGAGCATACTTCCTTGAGTGATGAGTCCTCCCCGACGGTATTCGGGTTTCAAAGGCACGCGCGACATGGAAGTACCTTTGACGCCTTCGATTCCGTAGTGTTTGGCGAGGCGTTCGTTGAGCATTGTGAAGTCGGAATCGATGAAATTCATCGCCGATAAATCGTTGCGGAGGATCTCGGCGAAGAAATGTTGGGTTTCGAGTCGCATTGCAGTCTTTGTGCGATCCTTGAATTCGGGATAGAATTGCGGGTTTACGGCCACGCGATCTAGAGCGGGAAGGTCGAGCCATTGATCAGTGAACTGCTCGACGAACCGATTTGCTTGCGGTGCATCGAGCATGCGTTGTATCTGCTTATTAAGTACATTTGGCTTTAGTAGACGTTTACTGGCTGCGAGTTCGAGGAGTTCCTCGTCTGGTATATTGCTCCAGAGAAAGTAGGAGAGTCGCGAGGCCACTTCGTGGGGCGTCAGATCGCGAACGCCTTTCCCTGGAGGAGAGGGTTCGAGCAGGTAAAGGAATTGCGGCGAAATGAGGACCATGGAAAGCGCTTGGCGCATGGTCTCGATGAAGGTCTCGTATTGGGGCCTGATCTCTCGGTAGAAGGAGAGAACCTCGTTGATCTCATTTTTGGTCGCTGGCCTTCGGTAGGCCCGTTTCATGAAGCGCGTCAGAATTTGCTTGGCGTATTTGGTTTCGTTCTTCGGGATTTCCGCTCCTTTGAAGAGGATCGCTTGGTGGTGCTCCGGCGGCCACATTTTATAGTCGGGGGCTATGAATTCGACCGATTGAACGATAAGCCAAGGTTGTTTGGGATCCGGTGAATTCAACTTTTTCTCTTGTTCGCCAAGTCTCTTGTCAAAGAGCTCAATGGCATCGGATCCATCGTCGTAGACATTGTGAACGTTAACGAGGAGACCGGGGAAATTGGAGGGGGTTTTGAGAACGGGAAACTGTTCGAGTTGACCGGTGAATTCATAAATGCCAGGAGCGTCTTCGGTGGCGACTACATCGATATCCTCCCCGACTTGGCCACCAGGCATGTAGGTGTCGGCTCGAATGCCGAGTTTGACGCGCATGCGAGGAGGGCCTTTGCCTTCAGGGATTTTGGCATGAGCAGTTACTCGAATCGTCACTGGTCCGGACGTCGGGTACTCCATCAGACGCGTCATGAAGCAGTTGCCTGGTTGGATATTGCTCGTGTGGACTTTTTCTGGTTGGCGGTCCGCTCGACGATTCACATTGCAGGTTCCGAAGTGGGTAAATTGCTCTGGCTCGTCGTAGTCGACTAGGGCCATGCTCAATCCTCGTTGCGCGGCTTGCAGGTAATATTCCATCTGCATGGCCGACATACCCATGATGGATCCATTGTTTTGGAACCCGTCGTGGCTGTTCGTTTCGGGAGGCAGGTCGGAAGCGTAATCAAGCTCTATGCCGAGAAGCTCGATCATCGTGTTGTTGTATTCGTACCGAGTAAGGCGCCGTAGAACGCCCAGGCCGCCTGTGGAGCGTTTTTCGTCAATTGCGTGGACCATCTTGGTGGTGATCCAATCGACTATCGCCTGACGCTCGGCTTCGGTCGGTTGCGGTTCGTCCTCGGGAGGCATGTCGCCCAGGTTGAGGACATCGAGCATGTCGTGCCAGGTCTCAGTGTCCCGGCCATTGATGAAATCACGGTCGAGGGTGTCGATTCGAAAGTCGTTTTTCTGCTTTTCAGGACCATGGCATCCGATGCAGTATTCTTCCAGGACCGGGGTCACTTGATTATCGAAGGAGGTCGTCTCGGCACCGCTCGAAATACTAGGGATTGCGAGGCCTGCAATGGCGGGATAAATTGTTTTAAGCGGGAAACGCATTTTCGGGATATTGTGGTGGGC
>Ga0315326_10001101_pt1 | contig 13877 bp, 13 predicted proteins | sample M180m32315metaG_FD_203457 | JGI IMG/M metagenome (GOLD analysis project Ga0315326, IMG submission 203457) | Ammonia-oxidizing marine archaeal communities from Monterey Bay, California, United States - M1 80m 32315 | ecosystem: Environmental > Aquatic > Marine > Coastal | place: USA: California... | reverse complement strand
GAAGCGGCCGGGAGCGGCGAGCGCCGCCTCCTGTAGGACCATCGCGCCGATGAAATAGCCGGCAGCATCGACCGTCCCGAGGTCGAGCGCGTCGAGTAGGGCGAGCAGGTCGTCGGCCAGATCGCGAGTGGTATAGGAGCCCCCGAAATTCTCGGACCCGCCCACGCCTCGGTGGTCGTAGATAAGGACGGGGCGGCGTTCGCAGAAGGCGGGGACCTGGTAGAGCAGCCAGCCTGCGCAGCGGCCGCCGATGCCCGTGACCAGGACCAGGGGCGGGAGGCTGGGGTCGGGGTCCCGCGCGGCGTGGAGTTCGTAGTAGAGGGAGTGACCGGAGACGGAAACGAGCGGCATGGGGCGAGTGTATCTTCTCGAATTCGCTTGAAAGGCGTGCCGAGAGTGCCTTTCATATTGCCTGGTGGGTTGAATAAATCGAACGTTCGATTAATATTGATAAAACATGGCCAATTCACCCCACGCTGAGCCGGTTGCCGCACGCCGTGCTGGGCGGCCTCGCCTATCCGAGAGCGAGGGCGTCGCGGTACGCGAGCGGCTCCTCGATGCGGCCACCGAGCTGGCCGTGGAGCAGGGCTTTGAGGCCTGCGCGCTCCGTGAGATCGCGCGCGCGGCCGAGGTGAGCCCGGGCATGATTGCCTACTACTTTGGCGATCGGCAGGGGCTCTACGAGGCGATGTTCGCGCGCGCCTTTTCGCGGATCTCAGAGCAGGTCACGGCGTTGATGAGCGGTCCGGCGCGCTCCGGCAACGACCGGATCGCCGAGCTGATCCGGATTGAGGTCTCCTCGATCGCCGCGGACCCCTGGCTCCCGAAGCTCTTCATGCGCGAGGTGCTGGCGCGGAACGAATCGCCGATGACGGCATTCGTCGGCGAAATCACTCGGGCGCCGATGGAGATGATGCTGGAGTGGCTGATCGAAGAACAGACACGTCATGGTCTCTCGACGGACTATGATCCCCGCATGCTCGCGCTGACGATCGGGAGCCTGTGCGGATTCCCCTTCCTCATGCTGCCGATTGTCGGGCAACATCTGGGACTGTCTCTCGACGACGATTTTCCGACTCGGTTGATCGAGCACAACCAGAAGCTGCTCACGAATGCACTCCGCGCCCATACGGAGGACGAATGATGAACCCCTGTCCGAAGGGTTGTCCGGACGGCGACGGATTCGTGCGCCTGTGGCGCGGAAGCGAATCTCGATCGGTCGTCGTCTTGCTGGCGTTCGCGCTCTGCCCGGTTTTGCTGGGCTGTCCGAGCTCGCAGGCGGCGAAGACCTCCGATTCCGGAGAGATCGTCGCGAGCCTGCCCGAGACCCGCCTGCGAGTGCGGGTCGATGCGGTGCGCCTCGCCGCGCTGGAGACGCAGGATCGCGTCACGGGGACCGTGCGCGCCTTTCATCGGTCGACGCTCACTGCGGAGATCCAGGGGCGAGTCCTCGCGCGCTCGGTCGAGGCAGGCGCCACCGTCGAGCGGGACGGCGTGATTTTGAGGCTCGAAGACTCGCGCTTCGAGCTGGAGCGCAGGCGCGCCGAAGCCAGCCTGGCCTCCGCGCGCACGGTCCTGAGGCATGCCGAACGCGAACTCGCGCGGGGAGACCGCCTGCTCCGGGAGAAGGCGATCAGCACCCAGCGGCACGACGACCTGGGCCACGCGGTCGACCGTGCACGAGACGAGTTCACCCTCGCCGAGGTGACGCGGGACACCGCGAAACGCAACCTCGCCGACACCCGAATCGCGGCCCCTTTTGCGGGGACCGTCGATTCCGTCTCGGTCGACGTGGGCGATTTCGTCGCTCCCGGCACCCCGGTCGCGACGCTCGTCGACCTTTCGAAGGTCCGGATCTTCGCCGGCGTCACGGCCTCCGAGGCCGCTCGGCTCGTGCCGGGGACGAAGGCCCGAGTCAGTTTCAGCGATCTTGGCGGAGAGACCCTCGAGGCGACGCTGGAGAGCGTCGCTCGCGTCGCTTCGGCGGGAGATGGGACCTACGCCGTCGAGTTGTGGATGGACGACCCGCTCGGCCGCATGCGAGACGGTCTCGTCGCGCAGGTCGAGATCCCCGATCCGGACGCGGCGCCGCGGCTCCTGGCGAGACGGACCGCGCTGCTTCGACGCAATGGGCATCCCGAGCTCTTCATCGTCGAGGGCGTGGGTGACGACGCCGTCGTGCGTACGAGACAAGTCCGCACCGGACGCAGCGAGGGCGAGTGGGTTGAGATCCTGGAAGGCGTCCAAGAGGGGGAGCGCGTGGTCTGGGAAGGCCAGTTTGCTCTGGCCGACGGCGTCTCGGTCGTCGTCGACGGCGAGGGCTAGGCAATGGAACGGCTCGTTCGTTTCTTCGTCGAGCGGCATCTCGTCGTCAACGTCCTGACCTCCGCGGTCGTGGTTCTCGGCCTGCTCTCGATGATGCGGACCAACGTGGAGGGCTTCCCGCAGGCGACCCTGCCGATGTTCCTGGTTTCGTCGTCCTTGCCAGGGGCCGCCGCGCGCGACGTCGAGACGAAAGTCACGATCCCGATCGAAGACGAGCTTCGAGAGATCGACGGCCTCGAGAGCTTCACGACCATCGTCACCGACAACCGTTCGGTCACGACGATCAAGCTCGACGACGACACGCCCGACGAGGAGGTCTTCGAGAAGGAACGCGACATACGCAACGCGCTCGACTCGATCCGTGATTTTCCGTCGGACATGAAGGATGACCCGAATGTCTTCCTGATGGATCCTTCGAAACAGCCCGTGCTCGAGGTCGCGATCTCCGGAGACACGGGGAAGCTGCCGGCCGCTGCGGACCAGATCGAACGTGCGCTCTCCCGGGTGGACGGGGTCGGGGAAGTCATTCAGGTCGGTCTGCCGGACCCCGAGCTGCGGGTCCTCGTCGACCCTGTCGCCGCGCGGAGCCACGCAGTGACGATCCTCGACGTCGTCCGGGCCATCGAGCGGCGTAACGTTTCGGATACGGGGGGGGTACTCGAGAGCGCGGGCGATCGCCGGCAGGTGGTGATGTGGAGCCGCTACGAGGAACCGGAGGAGGTCGGAGAGACGATCCTTCGCTTCGATGGGGCGGCTCCGATTCGGATTCGCGACGTCGCGCGACTGGAGCTCGGTCGCGAGGACGTCGGGTTGATCGCGGGCACGAATGGACTTCCGGGACTCTCGGTCATCGCGGTGAAGAAGGCCGATGCCGACATGATCGCGACACGCGATCGGATCGCGGAGACCTTGGACTCGCTCGTCCTGCCGCCCGGCGTCGAAACGACGATCGTCAATGATGCGTCCTATGAAATGTCGAATCGCCTCAACGTGATCGCCAGCAACGGCATCATGGGTCTTTTCCTCGTGGCGAGTATCGTCTTCTTGTTCCTGGCCCCCTCGGCGGCGCTTTGGGTCTGTGTGGGTGTTCCGCTGGTGATTCTGGGTGTGATCGCGCTGATGCCTCAGGTCGGCATGACGATCAACTTCGTTTCCACGGTCGCGTTCGTAATTGTATTAGGCATGCTCGTCGACGATGCGGTCGTCGTGGCGGAAAAAGTGCTTCTGCGTCGTCAGGAGGGCCTCTCGCCGGCGGATGCGGCGGTCTCCGGGACCATGATGGTCGCGCGCCCCGTGATTGCATCGGCAGCGACGACGCTCCTCGCCTTCGCGCCGATGCTCGCGATCGGCGGAATGCCCCAGAAGATGATCTGGCAGATTCCCGCCGTAGTTTGCCTCGCCCTGGCGCTCTCCCTGCTCGAGAGCTTCTTCATCTTGCCCCCGCACATGTCGATGGTTCGGAACGACGCCATGCCCCGGCCGAAGCGGAAATTCATGCTTCGGCTGGAAGACGCCTATCGCCGCGCTCTCGGCTGGGTCCTGCCCCAGCGCGCCAAGGTGATTGCGGGCTTTGCGCTCGTTCTGGTCGCCATCGTGGTCTTGATCGCACCCCGCATGGAGTTCGAGTTCTTCCCGCAGGAGTCTTCGCCAGGCTTTGCGATCAAGCTGCGGATGCCGCCGGGCACGCCGATCGAGCGGACCGAGGCGGTCGCGAGCCTCGTGCAGCAGCAGGTCCCGGGTCTAATGGGGGAGGATCTCCTCGCGATCACGTCGAGGGTAGGCCACATGGACTCTCTGGCGTTCGATCGAGAATACGGTTCGAGCGAGAACGAGGCGGTGATCACGATCCACCTCGACCTGAATCGAAAAACGCGAAACTCGGCGCAGTGGATGAGTCTGCTGGAACCCCTCGTCGCGGCTCCGCTCGAGGCCGATTTGATCTACGAGGCGATGGTCGACGGGCCGCCGGGACTCGAACCGATCAGCGTCTTCGTGATGGCGAGCGACGACGCCTTGCGCCGGCAGACAGCGATCGCGCTCGTCAACTTTCTCGATGCGCACGGCGGCGCGACGAATCTAAACATCGACGAGAAATTTGGGATGCGGCAGATCGACCTGAACCCCGATCCCGAGCGCCTAGCGCGGAGAGGCCTCGACGCGCGCGAACTCGGACTCACCTTGAAAGCCGCCTACTATGGCCTGATCGCCTCCGAGATTCGCGACCTGGAGGAAACTACGGAAATCCGCGTCGCGCTGGAGCCTTCGGCGAGAGCTTCGATCGACGCACTCCTCGAGACGCCGGTCCGGAATGCGCGCGGCGAACTCGTCCTCTTGCGGGACGTCGTGGACCCGGTCGAGATTCCCGCGCTTGCGAAAATCCAACATCGGAACGGCGTGAGATCCGCTTCCGTGACCGGATCGATTGATCCCGAGAGCGGCTATACGGCTGTGAGTATCGCCTCGGCGATCGAGCGGGAGTTTCTGCCGCGCTATGCCGGTCGAGGCGACGTCGAGATCGAGATCTCCGGAGAGGTCATCCAATCTCGCCGCGCGACGAGTGATCTGGCCTTCGTCGCGGTCGCAGTGGTTTTGGGGATCGGCGCAGTCATCGCGATCATGCTGGGCTCGTTTTTGGAGGCCTTCTTCGTGATCGTGGTGGTCCCCTTCGCGGCGGCCTTCGTCCTGTTGACCTTCTGGGCCCACGGAATGCACTTCTCGCTCCTGCCGCTGATCGGAACGATCGGGCTCTCGGGTGTCGTCGTGAACGCTTCAATCGTGATGGTCGACTCGGTTCACCAGGCGCAGAGGCGTCTCCCGGCGGACGTTTCGGAGCGAGAGCGATCTGAAGTCGTCATCGACGCTCTTGTCACGCGACTGCGGCCCGTGCTGGTGACGAGTCTCTCTACTTTCGGGGGGGTCCTCCCGACCGCCTACGGATTTGGAGGCTACGACGCGGTGATGTCGCCGATGTCGCTCGCCCTGGGCTGGGGGCTCGCCTTCTCTTCGGGCGTCACGCTCTTCCTCGTTCCTTCACTCTACGTGACTGCGAATGACATCAATCGCCGGATTGCGGCTTGGCGAAGCGGTCGTGCCCCCGCCATCTCTCTGAGTGGGGGGAGGCGTCGTGGCTCGGATCCGGAAAAGGAGGCCGCCTAGCGGTTCTTTCCGAGCACCCGAGGCTTTCGCCTCCCCCATTACGCCGAGTCCGAACTGCGTACCGCTTGCGATGTGCTCGCTGGAGGAAATGCCCCCCGTTCCTGCTCATGGGGTTCCACCATTCGGATGTCCAATGGTCAAGGCTCGTTCGCGGCGGGCGATGAGCACGAGGAGATTCGTCGGAGGCGGGCTGGATTGTCTTCGTGCGGGAGGGTGCAGGAGAAATGGAGATCGAGTCAGGGACGCGCGCCGTAGCGCCCTTTGATCTTCGCCGAGCCGCGGCGCAAGGGAACGATTCCCGCGCGGCGTCGAAGGCCGAAGGGGTACCCGGGCAGCGCGCGATGCGAAGGCGATCGGACGCTGCGCCGGGTGTCACGCTGTCCCTTTCAGCCCGAGCAGCGGAGCGCCTGGAAGGTCGCGGGGCAGAGAGGTCCGGGCGGCAAGGCGAGAAGGCCTTGGGCCGAACGGAGCAGAGCAAGAGCGCGCCTTCCGCCTCTCGTGAGGCCCCGGGAGAGTTGACGCCCGAGGAGCAAGAGGAGGTCGAAGGCCTTCGCAAGCGTGATGCGGAGGTCCGCGCGCACGAGAACGCCCATAAGGCCGCGGCAGGACGGCACGCCAGGGGCGGGCCGACCTATGAATTCGAGCGGGGTCCCGATGGCCGGCGTTACGCAGTCGGTGGCGAGGTGTCGATCGACACTTCGCCCGTGAAGAACGATCCGGACGCCACGATTCAAAAGATGCAGCAGGTGCGTCGCGCCGCACTCGCGCCCGCGCAGCCCTCACCGCAGGATCGGCTCGTCGCCTCCCAGGCGTCGCGAACCGAAAATGCGGCGCGATCCGAGAAGCAGCGGGAGATGCGCGAAGAAAATGCGCGCGGAACCGAGGATGGCGGAGTCATCCCTGCACGAACGGCTGGCAGGCCGCTGTCGCCCTATCAGTCTCCGCCGCCGTCGAGGCGGGGAGGGGCGCTGGACCTCAAGGCTTAGCGAGGCGCGATCAGGGGTTCGAAGCGTCGGGGCTTTGCTCAGGTGGCGAACCCTTTGGCCGGTATCAGCCGCCGCCCATCTTCTTGAGGTCTGCGAGTACGCCCTTGGCGACCGCCTTCAGCGTCTCGAAGACGCCCTGACCGGTCGTGGCGCAGGCCTCGAACTCAGGTACGCCCGTCGGGTTGCAGAGCCGGTGGAGTTCTTCGAGCGAAGCAGCGTTTGGCAGGTCCCGCTTGTTGTACTGGATCACGTAGGGGACCTTGCCGAGGTCGTAGCCCTGCTCTTTGAGATTGACTCGCAGGTTATCCAGGCTCTCGACGTTCGCTTCCATCCTCTCGATCTGGCTATCCGCGACGAAGACGACGCCGTCCACGCCCTTCAGGATCAGCTTGCGACTCGCGTCGTAGAAGACCTGTCCGGGGACCGTATAGAGGTGGAAACGGGTCTTGAAGCCTCGGATCTCACCGAGCGCGAGTGGCAGAAAGTCGAAGAAGAGCGTTCGTTCTGTCTCCGTCGCGAGGGAGATCATCTTCCCCTTCACGTCGGGGTTCGTCTTCTGGTAGATATGCTGGAGGTTCGTCGTCTTGCCGCAGAGGCCCGGACCGTAGTAGACGATCTTGCAGTTGATCTCTCTCGAGCTGTAATTGATGAACGACATGAGCGTTTGTCCGTTTTCGAGGTCGAGAGGGATTCGGCGAATAAGGTCGTGTCGGGCGGGCCAGTCCCGGAAGTCAGTCCCGGAAAAGATTGTCGATGTCGTCGTCGGTGATCTCTGCGAAGGGAGAGCCGGCCCGGTGGGCCTCGGTCTCCGCTTTCTTCTGGATGTCCTCGAAGACCTTCGCCAGCTCGCCGCCCGCCTTCTTGACCCGGAGTCTCACCAAGCCGAGGGAGCTGCGCTCATCGAAGACGACCACCAGGATCATCCGGTCCCCGACCAGGGTCATGTGGAGGTTGTCGCGCATGCCCTGATGGAAGTGGATCGGGAACTCGGCCTCGCCGACGATCTTGGCGAGCCCTCCGGTCGCCGCGACACATCCTGCGGTCAGGCTTGCCAGGCTCGTGCTGTCGATGCCCTGCATCTCTCCGGCCTCACCCACCAACTGGCCGGCCTTGTCGACGACGAAGACGCCCTTCGCGTTCGCGGCTCGGACCAGCTTATGGATGATCGCGAGGACGCGATCAAAGTCCTCTTGCTGCATCACGAGCTGGGATTCCATCATCGGCAGTTGCCTCTGTAAGCGTCCGGGAAATGGACCTTTTTGCCAGGGTACCCCGCGAGGGGAGCCACCGGCAAGCGCGAGACGAGCGCTTACGCCCCGCTTGCTTCATGAAGATCGGTCGCTGATTTGCCGGGCTTTAGGACGCAGGGCGCATTTCCGGTCCCGCCCGCGGGCCAGGCGGAGATCGAGGGTTCTTTCACCGCGCGACTAACGAGAATCCTTGGGGTCCAGGGGAGGGGCAGCAGGGGCCGTCGCGCCTGAGAATCGAAAGGCATGGGCGCGCAGCAGGACCGACCTCTCAGGAGCCCTCTTTTTGGGGGAGGTCTCGCCGATTCTCGATCGCGCGGCTGACCGTGACGTGGTCGGCGTACTCGATGTCTCCACCGAGCGGCATGCCATAGGCAATTCGAGAGATTCGGACGGCGGATCCACGGAGCCGGTCGGCGAGGAAGTGGGCGGTGGCGTCCCCCTCGGCGGTCGGGTTGGTTGCGAGTACGACCTCGCTGAGGTTCTGCTGCGCGACCCGTTGTTCGAGCTCTTCTACGCGCAGCGTCTCGGGGCCCATACCGTCGATCGGCGAGAGCGCGCCCCCGAGCACGTGATAGAGGCCGCGAAAGCCGCCGCTGCGCTCGATGGCGGCCATGTCGGCGGGTTCCTCGACGACGCATACGACCGTCTTGTCGCGATCAGGACGAGAGCAGACGGGACACGGCGAGCGATCCGAGAGCGTGTAGCAGGTCTCGCACACGAGCGTGTCGCGTTGGAGCCTTGCGATCGACTCCGAGAGCTCGCGCGACACCTCCTCGGGCGCGCTCAACAAGAAGTAGGCGAGCCGGGTCGCCGACTTTTCCCCGATTCCGGGCAGGCGCTTCAGGCTCGTGACGAGCCGGTCCATGGCCGGGGAGGAGGACATCTCAGCCGCCGCCCGGTGCGCCCGGCATGCCGGGAAGGCCCGCGAGCATCGAATTCTGCATCCGACCCATCTCCTCGGCGACCGCCTCCTGGGCCTTGGTCAGGGCGGCATTCACGGCTGCGGCCGTGAGGTCCTGGACCATCGAGCGGTCGTCGGAGAGAGAGAGCGTGGCTTCGATCTCGAGCGCGACCACGCGGAGCGCCCCGGAAACCGTGGCCTTGACCATGCCCCCGCCTGCGCTGGCCTCGAAGTGCCGCGCCGCGAGTGCCGCCTGGAGCTCGCCCATCTGGCTCTGCATCTGTTGCGCGCGCTGCATCATTTCCTGCAGCTCCTTCGGGTTCATCGTTTTTCTCCAAGCGTCATGGCAGACCCTGCGCCGCCCAGCGGGCGGATCTCGACGATTTCCGCGTCGAGGACGTCGATCGCGATGTTGACTTCTTCGTTGTTCAGCGCGTCCTGGCGTCTTTTCCGGGATCGTTCTCGCGAGGCGGTGTTCTCCTGCTTGGGGCCCGGCGTCGCGTCGACCTCGACCGAGATCCGTGTCGTCTGGCCGAAGAACTCGGAGGCGAGCCCCTCGAGCTCTTCGAGGCGTTGTCGTAGTCGTTCGACATGAAAGGCGGCAGGGGCACCGAGGCGGATCGTATTGCCCTCGATCGTGATCAGGCGCGCGCCATCGAGGCTGGCGAAGCGCGCCCGGTCGCGCTCGAGCATCTTCGCGCGGAAACGGTCGAAGACCGCCTCCGGCCGTGCGCCTCCTCCGATTGCAGGCGCTTGGGCCTCTGCGTTCGTCTGGGTTTTTGCGCCCCTTTGGGCCTCTGCGTCCGTTTGGGCGAAGCGAGCCGGCTCTACGAGCGGCGTCTCTGCTCTCGCTTCTCGTTCGGTGTGACGCGGCCCGCGATTCCCTGCGCCGCCAACGGCCTTCACAGGGGGGCTGGGGACGACCGAAGGGGCGCTCGCGGCCACTGGTGGGGAGCCGTCGGGCTCGGGTTCTCCGGTCCGTTCGGGCCCGGAACGCGGTCCCGAACTCGGCGACGGACCGGTCTGGGGCGTGCGTCGGCGTGGCTGTCGATCTGAGACGCGGGTCCCCCCCGCTCGCCCGCCTCCACTCGACCCGCCTGCTAAGCGCCTCTCCAGTTGATCGAGACGCCCCAGCAGCTGTCCGACATCGTCGCCCGTTGGCATCGTGGCCAGACGGATGACTGCCATTTCGAGCACTGCCTTCGGTTGAGGCGCCCAGGAGAGGTCCTCGATCTCCCGCACCAGGGCCCGAAACATCCGGCGTAGCCGGGCGGGTTCGGTCCTCGAGGCGAGTTCGATCAGTTCGGCCCGCTCCTCGTCGGGGCCCTCGAAGAGGCCCTCGCCGTCGGGTGCGACGCGGAGGACCACGAGGTCTCGCAAGAGTTCGAGCAGCGCGTCGGCCACGCGGCGGGCCTCGGAGCCGCCGGAGGTTGCTCGGTGGGTCTGTTCGAGCGCGCTCCGCGGATCGGCGTCGATACACGCCTCGACGATCGCGCGGAGGACGCGGCGGTCGACGAGGTCGAGCACTTCGGCCACGACGTCGTCCGTGATCTCGTCTTCCTCGCCGCCGCGGTACGCCACGATCTGGTCCAGCAGCGTCTGTGCGTCGCGCATCGAACCGTCGCCCTCACGGGCGATCGACGCGATCGCGCCCGCGGAGATACGGATGCCCTCGGACGCGCAGATCTCCGCGAGGCGCTCGCCAACCGAGGTGAGCGCGATACGTCTCAGGTCGTGCCGCTGGCAGCGGGAGAGGACGGTGAAGGGAATCTTTTCGGGATTGGTCGTCGCGAAGACGAAGAGGCTGCGGGGCGGGGGCTCCTCGAGTGTCTTGAGCAGCGCGTTGAAGGCGGGGCCCGAGAGCATGTGGACCTCGTCCACGATGAAGATGCGGTATTTGCCCGGCGCCGCGGCGTAGCGGATGGATTCGATGACCTCCCGCATATCGTCGACGCCCGTCCGGCTCGCCGCGTCGATCTCCTGGACGTCGGTCGATCGGCCCTCCGTGATCTCGCTGCAGGGCGCGCAGCTCCCACAGGGTTGATCCGTGGGTCCCTTCTCACAGTTGAGGCAGCGCGCGATCAGCCGAGCGAGGGTCGTCTTGCCGACGCCCCGAGGGCCCGTGAGCAGCATCGCGTGCGGGATTCGATCGGTGCGGATGGCGTTGCGCAGCGCCTTGGTCACGTGCGCCTGCCCCGACACCTCGTCGAAGCTTTGCGGCCGCCATTTGCGAGCGATGACCTGGTAGCTCAAGGGGTTTCCGAAGGATTGGCTGCGAACGCGCTGGCCGGGGCCCGTCGACGTTCTGGGGAGCGGAGATCGTTCGGTCGGGTCGGGCAGCGAGGGTCGCTGCGGAGCGACCAGACGGGGAGCGCGCGCCGATCCTTGACCGCAGGGCAGCCCGATCGCAGCCAAGTCCCGCTACGGCTGCTTCCTTCCGGATCTGACCGGGTTCACAGGATCCCGAACTCGAACGGGACCCTGCGGTCAAGGTTCGGCACGCGCCGGGAAAGTACCCGTCAGGCGGGCCCAATTCAATCCACCCGGTTCGTCGGGTCCGAGACACCCACGTCGCCCGGATCCAGCTAATATCGAGCATCCGTGGATCGAACCAGGAGGACCCCCGATGCCCCCGAATGAGAGCGCTGAAGCGACCCGAGCCCGCCGTGAGGAGGAAGCCCAGCTTCGTGACCTCGCGTACCGCTATGCCCGCATGATGGACCAGATGAAGTTCGAGTGGCTGCCCGAGGTCTTCGCGGCGGACGGCGTCCTCTCGGGCCCCAGCTATGAAATGAGCGGCCATGACGCGCTCCGCCAGGGCCTGCAGGGGCTGGACCAGTTCTCGGCCACGCTCCACGGCGTGCTCAATACGTACTTCGAGATCGACGGCGACCGCGCGACCGGCGAGGTGTATTGCGTCGCGAACCACGTGCACGAGGTCGACGGCATCCCCTTCAAGCTCGACATGGGGATTCGTTACGAGGACGACTATACGCGGGGGCCCGGCGGCTGGGTCATCCAGCGCCGCAAGTTCAACATGGTCTGGGAGACGGACACGCCGATGCGTTTTGGCTCCGACGGGAAGCCCTTGGCGGCGGAGGCTTAATTGCAACCGGCGGAGAGCTGACCGCGGCAGGCCGAGCAGTCTCGGCGGAGCCCTGACCGTATCGGCGGAGCCCTGACCGTATCGGTGGAGGCCTAACCGTATCGGTGGAGGCCTAACCGTATCGGTGGAGGCCTAACCGAAGAAGCCCGCTGCGTAGCGTGTATCGACGTGCTCTCGGATCTCCGAGATCAGCCCGTCCCGGAACACGAAGAAGAAGGTGTAGTCGTTGCGATACTCGCGCCCATCCGGCGCCGTCGCGGTCATCTGGGTCTCTTTGCAGACGAGCCCGTCTGCATAGAGCGTAGTGGCGACGTGAAATCGTTGACTCCCGGCGACGAAGGACGCGCCCACGGCACCCAACATCATGTCGATGATCTTGTCGGCGCCCTCGTGCAGGCCACCGTAGGGCTCGATCGCTCCCATCGGGATCCGCCAGCGCACGTCGTCGGTGAAAAGCGTGCGGAGCCGCGGGGCATCGGCCGCGCAGACTGCATCGAAATACGCTTGCGCCGCCTGGTTCATCGCCTCGTCGGTCATTGCCGGCTCCTCTCGTTTCGCTCGCGATCGATCTCCGAGAGAGTTTGCGGGAGCTGGTCGAGCGAGTCCAGCCGCCAGGTCGCGATCTCGAAGCGGGGATCCCCGCGTGTCTCGCGGGGAGGGACAGCGACGCAGCGCATCCCCGCCGCGATCGCCGAGGCCACGCCGTGGACGGAGTCCTCGACGGCGACACAATCGGCCGGTGCGAGGTCGAGGTCCCGGGCGGTGGACAGGTAGACGTCGGGGGCGGGCTTGCCGCGCGCTTCGTGCTCGGCGGAGCGGACGACTTCGAAAGCGTCTCGCAGCGCCAAGGCGTCGAGCACCGTCTCGATCAGGTCCGCTGACGAGGACGACGCGAGCGCGAGGCGCCAGCCGGCAGCGAGTGCACTTGCGAGAGCGGGCCGGACCCCCGCCATCGGTCGCGCCTCTTTGCGGATCAGCTCGCCCATGCGCTCCACGATGTGCGTCGCGACCTCGGGGATCGACTTGTCGGGCCAGGGTGCGCGGTCGTACCAGTAGGCGACCGCTTCATCGATGCGGAGGCCCTGGGTCTGGAGACAATCATCGTCTGTGAGCGCTAGCCCCACCTCGCCGAAGCAGGCCCGCTCCGCTCTTCGCCAAAGCGGTTCGGAGTCGATCAATACGCCATCCATGTCGAAGATCAGCGCGCGGGCGAGCGTCACGGGCGCGGCTCGGTGCGTGTTTCGGATGGGCCGAGGCGCGTCACGCCAGGGCGGCGCCGTCGATGCGGATCTCTTCACCGCTGATGTGTCGTGCGTCCTCGGAGGCGAGAAAGAGGATGAGATCGGCGACCGCCTCCGGTCCGGTCGCGCCATGAAGCGAAGACAGCCGCTGGAGGAGCGAAAAGTTCGCGCCTTCGGGCATGGCCTGGGGCCGGGTCATGCCGGTCTCGATCGAGGCGGGGCTGATCGAGTTGGCGCGCAGCCCCTGATCGGCGTACTCGACCGCGATGGCGCGGGTGAAGGCGTGGATGGCCCCCTTCGAGGCGCTGTAGGCGGCCCCGTAAGCCAGGCCCGAGAGCCCCGCCGTGGAGCCGATGTTCACGATCGCACCCTTCGTCTCGAGCAGGTGGGGGATCGCCTCTCGTGTCATCAAGAACGTGCCGTCGAGATTCACGGAGAGGATCTTCCGCCAAAAATCGAACTCCATCTCGTGGGTATGGCGGTAGCCGATCACACCGGCGTTGTTGCAGAGCGTGTCGAGTCGGCCAAAGGTCTCCAGGCACGCCGCGACGCTCGCCTGGGCGTCGGCCTCGTCGCTGATGTCGGTGACCCTCGACTCGAGGCGTGCGCCACTCGAGGCCGCCGCCGCGTTGGCGAGCTTCAGCGTCTCTTCGAGGCCCTCGGCGACGACGTCCGTCGCGAAGACCGAAGCGCCCTCGGCCGCGAGCTTGAGGGTGGTTGCTCGACCGATCCCCGAAGCGGCACCGGTGAGGAGGAGGACCTGGTTCTGGAAGCGGGGCATGCTGGGCTCCTGTTCGGCAGCTTGGGGAGAGCCGAACGTGTCACACGCGGGTGGGTGCGGCAAGGCGCGTCCAACTCGCTCGCTCACGTGCGTTTAGGCCGGATAGAACCAGGGCCAGACCAAGGCGTCGA
>Ga0315326_10001095_pt1 | contig 13895 bp, 13 predicted proteins | sample M180m32315metaG_FD_203457 | JGI IMG/M metagenome (GOLD analysis project Ga0315326, IMG submission 203457) | Ammonia-oxidizing marine archaeal communities from Monterey Bay, California, United States - M1 80m 32315 | ecosystem: Environmental > Aquatic > Marine > Coastal | place: USA: California... | reverse complement strand
TGTAGCAACGCCTTCTAACATGCACGCTACACAGGCGCGAGATTTGATGGCTGAAGGATTCCACGTTCTTGTAGAGAAACCTCTTGGATGTTGCGAAGCAGAAGCTGCGCAAGTGTTGGCAACTGCCCATGAGCACGGCCGAGTGATGGGAGTAGGATTACTACTACGCTTCCATCCAGCAGTGAAATTAGCAAAGGAATTACTCTTGAATGGTTCGCTCGGACGCCTTGAAACTATCCGGTTTGTTCGTCGAACAATTCGAAACGCCCCAAAGGGAGGCAATGTAATCGAGGCATTAGGAGTTCATGCAATCGATTTGATTTGCCATATAATGGGAGAGATGGAACCCTCTACAATACACGCAGAAGGAGACCTTGTTGAATCACGCCTTGCACTTGAATTCGCACATGGTATAGAGGCGATCATAGATGTGGCATGGGATGCAAAAATCGAGTGCCGAAGCGTAACTCTTGTAGGTAGTCGAGCAACTTTGCGATTTGATTTAGATATTCATGATAGAGCGATTCTCGTAACCGATGAATTTGAAACAACTCTTTTTTGTGAATCATCGCACTCCCCATTAGAATCTGAGTTACGACATATTATCGCAGCCATAGAAGACCACAATGCCGGGCGCGGGTGGACTGCAGTTCCCGACCATGGCGCAGCTTTACGCGGCGTGAGGTGGACAGAGAGAGCGATTATCGCGCTACCCTTGGCACGGCATAATTGAAGAATCGAATCCTTCTCGGCTCAATCATGTCAGGAGGCGGAAGTACCGCAGATGCCGAGCCACTATTCATTTTGGACCCTCTTCCACACCTTGGGCCATCGATAGACGCATTTTTCGCAGCGCACCCACTAATCATTCTCGCTGCTGCTGCAATTTTCACAGCAATATTTGTGAAAGTTGAAGATCCGATGAAGAAATTATTCTACTTGGCATCCTTCAATTTATTATTGGATTGGCAAATCACATCTTCACTTTTCTACGCCTCAATCTTTACCGCAGTCCTCGTTTCTGTATATTGCTTAATTTGGAGTGCAAGTATTTGGGATGATGTGAAAAAGCATCTCGACCTTACGAATCTTCGAATTATTTCATGGCTCGCCTTTGCAGTTATGACTTTCTTGATTTCCGAGGTTTTGATTATGCTAAGCGCTCCATTCGGTGGAGCAATAGTTCTTGGCGCAATCTCAGCATGGTATCTGTGGTGGACTTACTATTCGCTAGAACCAGCAGTAGCTTGAGCCCATAGGGTCAAGGACTCACCCCCCACGATAGTGGCAATGGCGACATTCTCTAGCCACCCAGACCTCCCCGAGTTAATCGAGAATCTGCTCGAGGACGACGTCCACACGCTCTTTCTCAAAGCCGAGTGTGCCCCTCGCACAAAGGCCGGCGGAATTGGCAATCTCAAACTTGCAGATGTAGAAGGCGCTGATGATGGAGGGTGGGACACATTACGGCTTGAATCCCTTCAAGAAGAAATGTTGACTATTATCGAAGAAAACCGCGATAGGTCAGATTGTTTTCTTGAAATTGATAGAAAGGGATGCCAAGTAATCCAACTCGGGGACTTGCGAATTTCTTGTGCATGGCCTCCTTTCGCCGATGCACGCGAGATAACTATTGTCAGACCAGTTGCAAAACTCAGTTTGTCTGATTATGAAATCGACCCGAAATTAATCGCTAGATTATCCGATCATCATCGTGGCGTATTCATTTGTGGCCGACCGGGTTCGGGTAAAACCACACTCGCCCAAGCCATCGCCGAGTATCTTGACGAGGATGTTGGTGCAATGGTGAAAACCATGGAGGCGCCAAGGGACTTACAATTAGCAAAACGAATTACCCAATATGCTCCCCTTGAAGGCGATTTAGAGAAGACTGCTGAAATCATCTTCCTCGTAAGACCAGATTTCGTCATCTTTGATGAGGTGCGAAGGGCACGCGATTTCGAAATATTTGCCGATGTACGTTTAGCCGGAGTGGGACTTCTTGGAGTCACTCATGCAAATTCTGCTCTTGAGGCAATACAGCGCCTTATCGGTAAGGTAGAGCTAGGCTTAGTAAGCCAGGTTCTCGACACAATCTTGCACGTTGAGGCGGGAGCAATATCCCAAGTTCTTGAATTGCGAATGACAGTAAAACCTCCAACTGGAATGCAAGAGGAACTCGCTCGCCCAGTAATCGAAGTTGTCGAATTCCCGAGCGGACGAATTACGCATGAAATGTTCGCATTTGGATCAGAGATTGCTGTAGTACCTGTTGACCCCTCTGCATCTGGAGGGGGAGTGACGCCGATGGCAGCTCTTGCAAGAGACCAGCTAGTACATCGTATTCGCCAATGGGTTGGAGTTCAATGTGGAGTGAAATTCACAAGCCAAGGCTCAGCTGAAATTTATGTTCCAAAGGGAATGGTTTCAACTTTGATAGGCAAAGGTGGAGAAAATATCCGCTCCCTACAGGATGAATTAGGTGGCCTTCGCCTTTCAGTATCATCATTTAGAGAAATGCCTGAAGACGTACAAGTAGGCGGCGGCGACCATGACGAAGTTCAGGATAGAAGAGCGTCAGAGGCGAAGGCATGGGAATATTCGCGTAAAGGGCGAAAAGGCTCCAAAGGTAGGCGCCGTTAAGGAAAGCGTTCCGACAGCCTCTTGAATTCACACCCCTTCTGTAAAGCATGGCGGCTATGTTATTGTGGTCAATTGCAGCAAGCGTTGCAACTGCTGTAGCAGATTGGGCCGGGTGGCATTTTGTCTGGCGTCACGAATTTGAAGCGGGTGAAGCCGTTAAGAAAAAGCGCAACTCGGTTTCAATGTTCATCTCATATTTCCTGCCATTTATGCCAACATTGGCCATTATCCTCGGCCCTGCAAAATTGGGATGGTATGACATCGGTTTCGCTACAGCATCCGCTAAAGTTCTCTTCGTATTGATGGGAATACTGACTGGAGGGGTTGCAGCATCAGCATGGGCTCAGAAACGTAAACACGATGAGGGCAAAGATGCGCGAGCCTTAATCGATCAGGAAGACATAGTTCCTGAAGACGCAATGCAACACCTAGGTTGGACAACTGCTATGATAGCAACATGCTCCATATTCTGGTTTACACTTCTCAGTGTCTGATATGAAGGGTTGATGAAGGCGCGGCCAACCCGTCGAGTTGATGGCACAGGTACCAGATGGCTCCGGCAAAGCCCCAGTAGTCATCACTAAATCTTCAACATCAGTTACTAGCGGCCCTCAAGTTACACAGAAGTTAGTAGGCGCAGCGATTGCTTTTGGCAATGTCCTTAGAGGAACATTTGGGCCAAATGGCCTCGATAAGATGCTTTACAAGACAAATGGGGAAGCAGCAGTAACGAATGATGGGGCAAAAATTGTTGCTGAATTATTGGTAAAACATCCTGCAGCAAAGGCATTCGTTAGTCTTGCCGAAAGCCAAGAAAACGCATGCGGCGATGGAGTAACTGGTTGCATCATTCTCGCATCTGAATTGATGGGAGAGGCCGGGCGCTTACTCGAATTAGGCCTTCACCCTCTCGTTCTGGTAAAGGGATACCAAATGGCATTGGAGACAACGATGGCAACACTTGATTCTAGAGTTCAACAAATAGATGGCCGACTTGCTCAAGTAACATCTACCGCCCTTGTTGGACGCTCAACAGAAGGAGCACTCACACATCTTGCAAATCTTGTAGCAGAAGCGGTCAATTCTATTCCGGGTAGCGATTATGAAAAAGTTCGAATGGCAAAAGATGGCCTGGGAACCAGCGCAGCGTCTCGTTTAATCAAGGGATTAGTGATTGAGAAGCGCCTAGCCCTTGACCGCCTTCCTCGTAATCTTAGTGACATCAATGTGGCCGTATTGACCTGCCCGATTGAATTAGAAAAATCTTCTAGGGACGCAGAGATTGAGATCACTTCAACAACACAACTTGAAGCCTTCATCGATTCTGAAGATGCACTCGTCAAAGCAAAGGCAGATGCAATAATTTCAAGTGGGGCTAAGGCAGTATTTAGCGCCGAGTCAATCGACACGAGGGCCCTCCATTTCTTGGCAGATGCTGGCATTTTTGCAATGGGAGGAATGGAAAGACCAGCCGTCGAAGATATTGCTGAAACAACTGGTGCGGAATTAATCGACCATTTAGATGATTTATCCGAGTCTTCGATGGGGCATATTGTAAACCTTGAACACCAAAGGCTCGAAGGCGCAGAAGGAGTACGTGAACGATTAATTATCGAAGCAGGAGAATCCGCAGGAATAGTCACAATCCTTGTTGGAGGGACCGATGGCGTTGTGGTTGAGGAGACCATCAGAGGTTTATTCGATGCTTTGCGATCTGCTTGTTTAGCAAAGGAGAGTGACTCGATAATTCTCGGCGGAGGCAGTTTGCACATGGCTGCAAGTTTAGCTGTACGTGAAGCGGCTGAGCAATGTGCAGGCAGAGAGCGACTTTCGATGGAAGCATTTTCCCGTGCACTCGAGTCAATCCCGGCAGCATTAGCCGGCAATACCGGAGCCGATCGAATTGACACATTGCTTGAACTGCGTTCACTACAAAGAGGCGGCAATAACAAGGCTGGAATTAACCGCTCAGGCAAGCCGGAAACCATTGTCGGCGCATGGCTCCCCGCCTATACTTTAGAACACTCAATTACCGCTGCAACAGAGTCTGCGTGCGGCCTTCTGAGAGTTGACCAGGTCATTTCTGCTCGTGGCGACTGATGCGGCACGTTCATGAGAGTCCCACAGTTGGCTTTCCCAACGGGTATTACGAATGGAGACACCCTCCCGTCCCCGTGCACTCTTGAGCGTCTATGATAAATCAGGCATAGTTGAATTCGCAAGAGGGCTCAACTCACTTGGATATGAGATTGCTTCAACCGGCGGAACTGCACGCGTTCTAAGAGAGGCTGGACTTTCAGTAATTGGAGTCTCTGATATTACGGGGCACCCCGAGATTTTCGATGGAAGAGTCAAGAGTTTGCACCCTGCAATCCATGGTCCCTTGCTTTGCCGATTAGAACGTGAAGACGATGCTCAAGGCTTGAAGGATTTAGGATATCCTCCAATCGAAGTAGTTGCAGTAAATCTCTATCCCTTCAGTGATGCTGCTGCAACTGAACCTAAACTCAAGGATGTAGACCTACTCGAAATGATCGATATTGGGGGCCCTACTCTTGTTAGAGCCTCAGCAAAAAATCATCGCAATGTGATTATTGCTTGCAATCCAAGTGACTATGATTCCGTAATTGCAGACCTTGGAAGCGAGGGCGTTTCAATCGAGAGGCGAAGGGAATTGGCTCTGAAAGCATACGAGCATACGGCAGCATATGATACAGCAATTGCAAACGAACTCGCAACCCGCTGGGTAGGTGCTCCTGAAGATTCTGATGATACCGAAGAGCAGACAAGACGCTTGCCCGCTACTATGACAGCTTCCTCTAAGAGGATGCACACATTACGCTATGGAGAGAATTCTCATCAGGCCGCAGCACTCTACGTTTCACCAAATGCAACCGATGGTGAAACTTTGGTTACCGCATTGGTAGAAGGAGGGAAGGCGATGAGTTACAACAATTATTCAGATGCAGACGCAACTCTACGATTATGTCGCGCCCTCTCAACCGATGAATGGCCAGATACCCCTCATGTCTGTGTAATAGTCAAGCACAACAATCCATGCGGAGTCGCATTAGGAGCAACCCAATTAGAGGCCTATAAGGCCGCTTTAGCAAGCGATCCCGAGAGCGCATTTGGCTCAATTATTTGTGTTAATGAGCCGGTAACAATGGAATTCGCAGAAGCCCTTGGAAACTTATTCTTGGAAGTTCTAATGGCTCCAGCCTACGAAGAGGGGACAAAGGAAACCATCATGGCAAAGAAGAACCGCAGGATTTTGACCATCACTTCGCCAAATAATCGCTTAACTTCCCTTTCCCGAAAGACAATTCGCAAGCCGATAGAAGGGGGCTGGCTACTCCAGACCGAAGAACCTCCTGTAATTGATTGGGACAAGGCAAAGGTTGTGACTACAGCAACGCCAACAGATGAAGAAATAGCTTCAATGAAATTTGCGGTTAGAGTCTGCGAACAGGTCAAATCAAATGCAATTGTGATGGTCCAAGGAACTGCAACAGTAGGAATTGGGCCTGGTCAAACCAGCCGCGTAGAGGCAGTAAGAATTGCCGCACGTAGGGCCGGCGAACGTGGAAAAGGGTGCGTATTAGCAAGTGATGCATTTTTCCCATTCAAGGACGGAATTGAACAAGCTGCTGCTGCAGGTGCGGGGGCAATTGTTCAACCAGGTGGCTCAATCAGAGACCAAGAGGTCATCGATGAAGCGAACGCAAGAGGAATTTCGATGCTATTCACCGGACATCGCTTGTTCCGACATTGAATTATTCGATACTCGGTACTTTCCAGCCGACAAACCAGATTCCAATTAATGCAACTATTGCAATCGTTGCTTGACCGAACCCGGGGTCACTCGTTTTGGCCATCAGATACCAAATCGACATAGAGGAGACAAGGCTAATCATTCCAATGATCAGAACCTTTGAATGATACGGCAGAGCCTTTCCATTTTGATAATAATCCAACAAAACCTTTCCAAATAGAGGGTTGGTTAGTAGCCATTTGAACATGCGCTTACTTGAACGGGCGAAACAGAATGCAGCAAGAACAAGCCACGACACAGTAGGCCATCCAGGGAGAAGAGTTCCAATGTATGCAAATCCAACGAATATGACTCCAAGAATTACCCAAATTACCTTGGCGATAGGATTGCTTGTCGGTTTATGTTCTTCTAGCACAGACTGAAGAACATCTTCGCGGGTCAATCCGGACGGAGTGGATTGTTCCATTGAATCGGGGGGCACCGCTTCCCATTAACAAACATAACCATTACAGATGCCGAAGGCATATGGCACAGAATCTTCTGGACCAACTCATGGGAGAGCACTGGGTACTGCCGCGAATTGCGACCCCTGCATCGCCCCTTCGGCTCGCAGTTCTCATTTCAGGCTCAGGTTCTGGAATGGAAGCCTTACTCCGTCACCAACAAAACGAGAACTGTTTGCATCACACAGTTGTAGTGATTAGCGACAAGCCCGCCGTCATGGGTTTGGAGAGAGCCCAACAGCACGGAGTTACTTCAGTAGTAGTCCCACTTCCCGATGCGGAGGATAGCATGGAAAGGCGCTTAATTCATGAAGCGGAGATGAATGAAATCCTTACTGTTCACGATATTGAAGTTGTAATATTGAGTGGATATATGCGAATCCTCACTCCAAGTTTTGTTGCACCTTGGGCCGGCAGACTACTCAATATTCACCCCTCTCTTCTTCCAGATTTTCCTGGGGCGCACGCGCATCGTGACGTTCTTGAATCCGGAGTTGATGAAACCGGCTGTACAGTACACTTTGTCGATTCAGGAACGGATAGCGGCCCAATCCTTGCTCAGACTAAGGTTGTAGTATTGCCCGATGATGATGAGTCCAGCCTCGCAGAACGCGTAAAGGCCGAGGAACACATCCTCTATCCACGCATTATTGACTACCTCGCTTCAGGACGAATCAAATCTCCTTGAGTTCGTCTGGCGTATTGACATTGGATGCTTTAATTCCCCCTTCACACGAAGGCAGGTAGTCAAACAAATCACTAACTTTCTTGGAATCTATTTCTGGGAGCGGTAGGGCGATTCTAGCCATTAGATGCTGACGCTCACCATGTTCATCAATCGGCACACCAGTTATCGATGATAAGAACGAAGAATCAGCCAATACCGCATCACATGGAACAAGCTGAACTTCACCTTTTAATCCATTCAACACGGTCTTGATACTACTTGCAAGATCGTCATGGGAATCGATAATACACTCTTCGTCAAATAATTCTATTCTTTCCTTAGTTCCACACATTACAATCACACGAATACATCCTGCTTTTCGCAGTTCGTCTGCAAGCCTAGCAACGCCTCCTCTTAGGAAGGCCTTGTCTTCACCCATTCTCTGCGATGTGCCGCCAGCGAGAATTATCCCGGTCAAACCATCAATGGAGCCTTTCAAGTCCATCGAGGGAAACCTCCACTTCGGTTAGGAGTTCATGAACACGAGAGAGTAATGCTCGCCTTTCTTTGCTTGAGCGAGCTTGAGGTAACCATTCCAATAATCGCCTGATATCCATTGCGTCGCGTTCGACTGTCCAATTGAGAACATCTTCCAATACTGGGTCATCAGCAGGAAGAAATCTCTGGCCCATATTTGGCGGGGGGCCGTGACCGCCCAATAATTTACTCTCCAAGAGCACGAGCCCGGATGCGTTCAAACAACTCTCCACCCGAAGGGGCACTCTCAACAACGGCTCGCAAATCACTTCTCATCTCTAGCGATGCAATGAGCAAGACTGCTTGGTGATGAATCCTAGATTTACCACTCCATTCTACAAGAAATTGGGCCGAGGGAATATCTCTTCCAGAGCGCTTAATTTCCTCAGAGATATCCAAGATAACTTCCATTGGCTCTCGTGAACGAAGAAGGGAAAGGAACCGAGTCCATGCATCACCTTCGGTATTTGCAATTAAGAGACCTACCAGCTTGACATCCTCTCTACCATTTCTTTTCCAACAACGAAGCGTCAGTTCTTCTACTGCTTCCGGGTAGTGAGTGAGTAACCAAGAAGCGATTCTTCTCATTTGAGGGTCATCGGTTCCAATATGAAAAGTGTGACCGCTCTCGGCGAGAAGTTTGTCGGTAATCGAGCGGTTTACCAGCCCATGAATACCACATTCATAGGCTATTTTGAGAAAGCCTAGAGCCCTTCTTCGCTTTGGAAGGCCTTGACTGAGATGGTCATCGAGCTCATCGCCCATGGAGTCCACCTCATGCGGATTTGGTTCGCACACTATCGAATAGACTACCAACTAACGAAACCGAATCTTTGAGTGTGTTGAGCAACTTTTCTACAACATTTTCATCATCGCCCTTTTGGCGTATAAGGTCCCTTAGATCGGACTCTATTCTTGCGTGGTCATCATCACCAATGTTGAATTGGTCACGAAGATGAGCAAGTACACGGAATTCATCCCGAGATAGCGAAGCATTGACGATTGCTATTTCGAAAACCCGTGTGTATACTAGACGTTGTTCGTTTGGAGATACCATTGAACCAGAGGGCAAACTCTCACCTTCACGAATAGCAGCATAAACTTCTCCAGGTTCTTCAGGGGAAAGGCCAAGCGCATTTGCGAGTTTGATAATCAAACGCTTTTCTTCGCGGGTTAGAACTCCATCTTCGAGCATTACCTCGATAGTGGTTCTAAACACATCCAACGCTCCGACTGTGTCTCCGCTCACATCACACGCAGACCCTTTTCTCACTTGAACTTCTTCACCGTAGGTGAAACAGGTTTTTCTCGCCTTTTATTGAGAAAAGCATTCAAAAAGGGGTGGCTTGTCGGAAAGACTGTTCAAATCCGATTCACGACCATCAAAGACACCCCCTTCGGGAGGAGATGGTCACCCTGGAAAGAGTGCCGAAAGGCCATTCTGAAAGGAGTGCTGAGGCACTGGACAGGAGAGATTCAAATGGTAAAAAAGAACTCAGGAGGCAACTCCCACAAAGGTGGTTCAAAGGCCGGCAAGGTCATGAAGTACCTCATCAAAGCAGACCTAAAGGTCAATGGAAACGTCCAGCGCAAGGATATAATCGGCGCAATCATGGGGCAGACAGAAGGTCTGCTTGGTGATGATTTGGAGTTGCGTAAACTCCAGCGCACAGCTCGCATCGGCCACGTCGATGTCGAAATGGATTCTAAGGGCGGGAAAATCACAGGAATGATTCTCATTCCAAGTAGTATGGATAATGTCGAGACTGCAATTATTGCATCAAGTCTTGAAACAATCGACCGCATCGGTCCCTGCCAGGCAAAAATTACTGTCTCAGAGATCCAAGATGTCCGCTCGACCAAGGTCAATGCGGTCATCGATCGTGCGAAGAGCCTACTTCTTGAAATGGTCAATTCTGGCGATGCAGCAACAAAGACAGTTATCGAAGAAGTTCGAAGTGTTCTCACTGTAGGTACCGCGACAAATTATCACGGCCTAACTTGTGGACCAAATATCGAATCCAGCGATTCACTGATTATCGTCGAAGGACGAAATGATGTGCGCAACTTGCTGAACTTTGGTATCAAGAATGCCATTTCAGCGGATGGTGCAGGAAATATCAAGCAGGAACTGATTGATTTAGCCAATGGAAAGGAGAATGTAATTCTCGCAATCGATGGCGATCGTGGTGGCGAGATGTTATTCCGTCAACTAAGCGAGACCCTCAAGGTCGATTTTGTTGCGCAAGCACCAGTCGGCCAAGAATGGGAACTTCTTCCTCAGAAGACCGCAACTAAGTGCTTGAGTCAGAAATTGGATGCTAAAAAATTCGCAGCCAAATTATCGGCTGATGAGCCCGAAGTTGTTGACAAGGATGCATGGTTAGAAGGCATGGAGCCTGAAGAAGCACCTGCTGATGTACAGGAGTATTTCGATCACATCGCAGATCTAAAGAAAAACAATGCAGTTTTCGTAAAGGTTGACGGCACTCTCACCGACCCAGTAGGGGCCGCTAAGATTGCAGCAGCAGCAGAGGAAGCAGATGATGTTGTAGCCATGGTATTCAATGGCCCTGTTAGCGACAGAATTCTTGAGATTGCATCTGAGGCAGCTATCGAAACAGTCGTTGGCACCAAGGAAGGCAAAGGTTTCGAGGCCCGTGAAGGCGTCAAAGCTTGGCTATCTGAGAAGCACGCTTGAAAGCGTTCAGTACCACGGTGAAGTTCATCAGCGAGATGCGTTCATCAGCCCATATGGGCGATGAAATCTCACCTGTTGAAAATACCCTGTCGGCGCCAGTTTCAGTTGACCGAGGCTTGGCAGGACAACTAGCTTTAGCACTCATTGTGCTAGCAATGATATTGTTGCTCAATGGTTTGTTATCCGACGCCTGGCTCGTCGATGAAACACTAGAATCTGATGGGCCAATGATAGGATTACATGATGCTATAGTTGGTGAAGAAGTAGCCGTCCTTTCTAGCACATATTCTAATTGTACCAAAATGATGGAAGAAATGGAGGCAAATGCCTCTGTGACTGAAGACGCCTGTGGTGAATTGGGAGATTTAAGCAATGCCGGATTAATCGGCTCAATTACTATGTGGATTGGCTTTACACTTCTAGTCGCAGCAATGGTGCTACAAGTACTGAATATTGAAGGAAAACAAAAGTCAACCACGCGTTTAGTTCCAATGGGTGGAGGGGCGCTTACACTAGTAGGGGTAATCATTTGGTTACTGATGATTCCAGAACCCGCAACTGACAATATCATAGTTGGAGATGCATTTTGGCTAGCTTTAATTTCAGGCTTATTGGCGATTTCCGCCACATTTACCCCCTCGATACAAGGTATAATTGATGGCCCCCCGCGAATGAGGGCAAATGGCGTACGCAGCGGCCTTGAGATGGACGAGTTCGTCCTAAAGGAGAGTTCTAGTGGCGACCATTCACTCTCGATACTTTGCGATGACAAATTAATCCGAGTGGTAAGTGTAGAGAGAATCGGGTCGAGTGCAAAAGTCAACGAATTATTAGCTACAAAGAGAGATGCATACACAGGCTTCTCCCATAATCGATATGATTGGCTAGATGATATGAGAGCCGCATGGTGGATCATAATTGGTGTTGGAATAATGTCAACCGCTTGGATTTCTTCGTGGTTTGCAATTTTACTTATTCCCGGATTTGCTATGGCGACACTACAACTTATGGATCCTGAGCGATTCACCATTTCTACTTCATCTGGAAATCATAACTTCACAATTAACCGATGGCGCTCAAATCGGGAATTGACTGATTTTGCAATGAGTATTGTTGACGATACAATGATTGCAGTTCTCAGAGGAGAAGAACTCGCAACAGGGGAATTAGATTCTCGGGCGTCTGAAATTGCTGAAAGATTTCTTGAATCAGAGAAACAAAGACAGAAAGAAGTCGTAGAAAACGCACCAGAAAACGCACCAGAACACGCTCCTGTAAGTGCTGAGCCTGCAATTGCAGTCACATCTCCTCTTATGCAGATACCCCCGCCTCCTGGACCGATTGCTTCGATCCCGCCTGAGTCGATAGATGATGCAGGGTGGCCTGAACCAGAATCAACAACGGAACCTGAGCCAGAGCCGGAACCTGAGCCAGAGCCGGAACCAGAACCAGAGCCGGAGCCGGAGCCAGAGCCAGAACCGGAACCTGAACCTGAGCCAGAGCCAGAGCCAGAGCCGGAACCAGAGCCGGAACCTGAGCCAGAGCCAGAGCCGGAACCAGAACCAGAACCTGAGCCAGAACCCGAACCCACACCAGGTCCGCCTGCGATGTCTGCACATCAGATCCCACCCCCACCTCCTCTGCCAACAGTCTCGGCCCCCTTACCGCCGGCAGCATTTGTTCCGCCTCCAATGGTGGTTCCACCACCGCCAGCCGCAATACCACCGCCACCAGCGGCAATGCCTCCACCGCCGCCCCCTCAACTTCCTTCAGGAATGGTCCTCCCACCCATGGCCCCGGCCGTGGCAAGCCCTCCGCCACCACCTGTAGTGGTAAAAGCGGGGCCAAGAGAGGAAAACCTCAGCGATTCAGAGAAAGACGGCCTGTTGGGCGATCTGATTGATGATTAACTAATTCCACCCGAGGCGGGAAGCTTAACGCGCCGCGATAATCTGGTAACAGCATCACTGAGGCCCTGGATATCATCTGAATCTGGTAGTGATAATTCATCAGCAACTAGAGGAACGGGCGTCCCCGGTCCGGGGATTCTATTCAATGCCAATCCAAGAAGAATAGAGTCTGCTAACAACCGACCTTCTCCACCTTTATGGCGCGCTTCAAGCCTCATGCGTGTCCAATTCGAGAGCCGTTCAGCAAGTTCTGCTAATTCAGAAATCATAGACAACCGCCTTGAATCATATTCATCACCAGTTGGGATGAGCCTTAATGTAAGGCGCAATAATCGATCGATGCGCATGTCGCGTGGTTCTTTACCGACATTTGAAGCTAAAGATCTACGAATATCTCCTAGCACCTTTATCCCATCATCGTCGAGACTTACAGCTTCTTCTTCTAAGCCAAGCGACCTTAGCAAATTCACCAACTCCTCAAGGTTTTTCGACCCCTCATCAACATTACTTTCAATAGGTTTTGAAACAATCTCATCAATCGTTTCAACCGGAGTAATTTCGAGATGCTTCACTTCTAATTGTGGTGCGGCTTCTTCAATAATTTCAGGAAGTACCTCAGAGGCTTCTTCTTCAATTTCCACTACTTCGGAATTTTCCATCTCCTCAAGAATGGCTTCCATAGCATCATCGACAGTTGTTTGTGGCGCTGGAACCAAAACAGGGTGCCTCTTCACCGATGGTTTCCAAGGATGATAGACAAAATGCTCGTCTTGGACTTCACTAGAAGCGAGCTCTGCTGCGAGGAGAGGAATACTATCTTCAAGAGCTACCAGGCGATCTGGCCGAGCCAAATCAATATCGATTGCAACAGAGATTTCAGGACCACGAGTCCAATCAAGAGCAGCGAGGCGTCTGCGTAGTTTTTCATGACCAGCAACCGAATCTCTTATTCCAGAAATTCTAATTGCAACTTCCATTGGATTTTCATCAAGTAATTCATGGAGAAAATCGGTGGAGAAACCAAGGGAAGACCATGAATCGATTTCACCTTTCAATTTCTCTCCCAGTCTATCTATTGGGACGGCCAAACGGCGAGAAGATAGACGGGTCGACGCAATTAAATTTTCAAATTCGGCAAGAGATAACGAGGAAGTTGCAA
>Ga0315326_10001093_pt1 | contig 13901 bp, 11 predicted proteins | sample M180m32315metaG_FD_203457 | JGI IMG/M metagenome (GOLD analysis project Ga0315326, IMG submission 203457) | Ammonia-oxidizing marine archaeal communities from Monterey Bay, California, United States - M1 80m 32315 | ecosystem: Environmental > Aquatic > Marine > Coastal | place: USA: California... | reverse complement strand
CCTGATTTTCTTGGAACCGCCGCTGAACTGCTGACTGAAAGTCGCACGAAAGCCGATCTGTCGACAAGCACACCGGTGCTGCACACTGCTCATAGCTTGCCTGTATCGATGGCAGCCAATTGTGACTATGAAGCTCAACTGAACGAAGCCGCCCAAATCGTGAACGATCTCGCTGGGATGGAAGGGCCGTGCGAGGTGGTATTCCAAAGTCGCAGCGGTCCACCTTCAGTGCCGTGGCTCGAACCAAGCATTGACACTCGCCTTCAAGAGTTAGCCGCTGATGGCATATCTCAAGTACTCGTTCATCCTCTTGGTTTCATTGCCGACCATATGGAAGTTCTCTTTGATCTAGACACTCAAGCTTTCGGTGTCGCGAAAGAGTCCGGAATAACGATGGTCAGAACTCCCACTGTCGGGACACATCCGCGATTCGTGTCCATGATGATTGACCTCATCGAGGAGGCCGCAGGACTGCGCGAAGACCGACCAGCGCTGGGTCGCTCTGGCCCCAGACCCGACAGATGTTTGCTTGATTGTTGTCCAGCCCCGTCGCGTCCCGGACGTTGAATTAACCAGCTGCTTTAAATCGGTCCGCTACTGGCCCAGATTCACCTGAAATCCAGTGAGTCCGGCATCGTAATTCGTAGGTAACTTGTGCCGTGGAACCATCATCGATCAACACCACATCGCCGTCATACACCTGCACCCCGTCGTGAAGCCGAGCGTTATGAGTGGCTGCTTCTCCACACCAACATCGCGCTTGCACTTGAAGTTCCACTCGTTCGTCGGCGATCTCGAGTAACCGAGCCGACCCGGGGAAAAGTTTTCCGCGGAAGTCGGTGAGTAACCCAAAGGCATAGACGTCTACATCAAGTTCGTCGACAACCTGAGCTAACTGCTCAACTTGCGGATCTGTGTAGAACTGCGCCTCGTCACAGACGAGGTAATCCAGTGCCCCATGCGCGACTTGATGATTGCTGGCCAAAGATAGGAAATCAAGACCAGGGTGAACTTCAACAGCCGGCGTTGAAACCCCTAACGCACTGGAAACATGTGCGCCCGCACGATCATGCATGCTGCACAACAACCCTGTGCTCGTCGCAGAAAGGTTGTGGTGGATTTGTAACGCCAAGGTGGACTTACCTGATGACATAGTCCCAAAGGAGAATCGCAGACGTCCCATGGTCAACAAATTACACAGATGTGATGCGTCATGAGGCCACTTATCCGCAACCGCTCGTACTGCCACATGATCGACAGCTGTAACACGAGCCCGCTCGGATCATCTGATCTCCGCATGTAGAACACAGCGGAGCGTCGCTTAACGGCGCCGAACTTGAAGAAGGGGGATCCAGAACTGGTTCAGCTCCGATAGCTGTTTCCACCGTTGCTTCTTCTAATCCTGGAAGATGCTGCTCTATTCGCTCTTCGCTAGACAAAATACCTAATTGATGTCGGTCCTCAGGAGACAAATACTCCAACGCTAAACGCCGGAAAATGTAGTCAACCAAACTGCTTGCGATCCGTAACTCTGGGTCGTCGGTGATTCCCGCTGGTTCGAATCGAACATTAGTGAACGCCTCAACGTAGGACCTCAACGGTACGCCGTATTGAAGACCATGGCTTACCGATATGGCAAAAGCATCCATGATGCCGGCAAGGGTTGAGCCTTGCTTGGCCACAGTGAGAAACATCTCCCCTGGTCGCCCGTCGTCATATTCTCCGACGGTCATGTACCCGTGACAGTCCGCTACTCGGAACGAAAAGGTTTTCGATCGACGAGTGCGGGGCATCTTCTTTCTCTCCGGTATTGATTGCACCTCAACAATCGCGGCATTTACTGCTTCGCCGATGATCTCTTCCTCGTCCCGCACCGTCGACAGAGGCTGACCGACTTTGCAGTTGTCTCGGTAGATCGCAACGGCTTTCAAGCCAAGTTTCCATGCGAGCAGATGCAAGTCTTCGACCTGCTCCACAGTCGCGCTTTCGGGCAGGTTGACGGTTTTAGATATCGCTCCTGAAACAAACGGCTGTGCCGCAGCCATCATTCGAAGGTGGCCCTCGTGATGAATCACGTTGTCACCCATCGAGCAAGCAAAGACCGTCAGATCAGACTCGCGAAGATGCGGAGCGTTGCTGCTACCTCCACCGTCGAGTAAATGCTTTTCTATATCTGCGATCTGTTCAACGTCGTAGCCGAGCTTATGGAGCGCCCTGCCGACAGTGTTGTTGACGATTGTCAGGTCCCCGCCGCCCACCAATTTTTTGTATTTGATGAGCCCTAAGTCAGGTTCAATCCCGGTCGTATCGCAATCCATCATGAAAGAGATGGTCCCGGTAGGGGCTATAACCGTTGCTTGAGAGTTTCTGATGCCGTGTTGTTGGCAGCCTTTTACCGCGTCATCCCATGACTTCTCAGCGGCTGCCATCAGATCGCTTGGAGCTGCCCCTGAAACAGATTTCAGGGCGTCTCTATGGAGACCTAGCACCTGTTGCATTGCTTCACTGTTGGAGGTGTATCCCGCAAAGGCTCCAACCCGTTGAGCAAGATCCACCGAGGTTGCGTACGCGTGCCCGCTCATCAGCGCTGTGACGGCACCCGTCCACGCTCGTGCTTGTTCGGAATCGTATGGAAGACCTAACGCCATCAACATCGCACCTAGGTTGGTGTAACCGAGTCCGAGTTGACGAAAGTCTCTTGATGTTTGAGCTATGGGCTCGGTTGGGTAGTCGGCGTTTCCGACCAGGATGTCCTGGGCAGTGAAAACGATTCGCACCGCGTGGCTGAAACCTTCGAGGTCGAATTCGTCCTCGTTTTCAGCGTCAAGGAAGCGCAGTAGGTTCAAACTCGCGAGGTTGCATGCGGAGTTATCAAGATGAAGGTATTCGCTGCATGGATTCGAGGCGTTGATCGGCCCAGTATTGGGCGCTGTATGCCATCGATTGATGGTGCTGCTGAACTGAATTCCGGGGTCGGCGCATTCCCACGCTGCTTCAGCTATTTGACGAAACAACTTTTGAGCTGGCTGACGACTAATCACTGAGCCATCGGTACGAGCTGTTAGTTCCCACTCTTTGTTCTGTTCGACTGCTTCCATGAATTGGTCGCTGAGACGAACTGAGTTGTTGGCATTTTGATACTGGACCGAGTGAACATCGGCTCCGTCCAGGTCCATGTCGAATCCGGCGTCACGTAACACCCGTGCTTTGCGTTCCTCTAGTGCTTTGCACCATATGAATTCTTCAACATCAGGGTGGTCGTCGTCGAGTATCACCATCTTGGCCGCGCGACGTGTTTTACCACCACTTTTGATGGTTCCAGCCGACGCATCGGCACCCCTCATAAAGCTCACTGGTCCGCTTGCCTCTCCTCCACCGCGAAGCTCCTCGGCGGAACCTCGGATGCGCGACAAGTTCACGCCTGCACCGGATCCACCTTTAAATATGCGGCCTTCCTCGGCGTACCAGTTAAGGATTGAATCCATTTCGTCGTCGACCGACAAAATGAAACAAGCTGAGGCCTGTTGTGGGACACCCTCAACTCCAATGTTGAACCACACCGGACTATTGAAGGCGCACCGCTGATGCAGCAGCAGCCAGGCGAGCTCTGACTCGAACGTTTCAGCCTCGTCGGCGTCAATGAAGTAGCCGTCTTTTTCGCCCCATTGTCGAATGGTCGAGGTGACACGTTGAATCACTTGCCGTAGCGAAGATTCACGTCCTGGCGTGTCCAGTGCACCGCGGAAATACTTTTGGGCGACGATGTTAGAAGCGGTCGCACTCCATTCAACTGGAAATTCGATATTCGGCTGTTCGAAACTGACCGAGCCGTCAAGGAAGTTCGTCAACTTGGCGTCGCGACGCTCCCACTGAACCGTTTCGTACGGATCGATTCCGCTCTCAGAGAAGTGGCGGTTAAGTCTGTCAAGGGAAAGTGATGCCGTTTGCTCAGAAGTGAGGGTCATCTTTTCTCCGGAAGTGCTCAATAGTCGGTTGGAAGTTTGCGGCGGGCTGGAGGCCAACCCAGTGGGTGTCGTTCCGCTTCGCCCTGACCTCGAAGCTCGGAACCTCATAGTGCTCTGCCAACAGAAAACTCGTTAAAAGCTTCCCGCTTAACCATCGCACTCCGTCCGCTAGTTGGTCACCCAACCCGCCGCGTCTACGAATGTAGGAACTATCACTTGTGGATCGATAGAGGGATAACAAATTAGTTCTGTGGGTGAGTTGGGGATTTCTTTGGGGAGTTCTACACATGCGACCACACCGACACTCGGTGTGGTTGTCGAATATCCGCGACTGGAGTGTCCCCTGGACGACTTCGACACAAGGCGCTTGAGTGCTTAAAGCCTCTGAACAGGGAAAACGTCACGATTCGCCTCGCACGATTATCGACGAAGCGCAGCAATTGCAAGACCTAGACGTCGACTCCACTGCGCAATGCCTTTCGCTGCCTGTGGAGAACCACTGATTGTGGTGAAAGGGTTCTTTGCACTGATTTAGAGATATGAACGCCCTCGGACTAGCTCCCCGTGTCAACATCGTGGAGTGCATCGATTGTTCCCTCCGCCCGTTTCTGAAGTCGAGGCTGACGACATTTACCGCGACGACAGAGCCGCCGCGTCTGGCCGTCCGTGGCTGATGATCAACATGATCGAGACAGTTGATGGTGTCACCGAAGTGGACGGAGTTTCTGGCCCTCTGGGAAGCCCTGGTGATAAAGATATTTTCGGGACGATAAGAACACTTCCCGACATCATCTTGGTTGGCAGTAATACAGCAGTTGCCGAGCAATACAGTCCTCCCTCGACGAGTGTCAGCACAAAGGCGAGGCGCCTGACGAGCGGCGTGTGGCCAGTCGCTCGTATCGCTTTGGTCAGCGCTCAGCTCGATTTCGATCTCACACTGCCGATGTTTAATCGACCTTCCCAACGGCCCATCGTCGTTACCACCACCAATGCTGACACGAACAAAGTGGACTCCATAGCCGAAGTCGCCGATTTGATTCAATGCGGCGTCGACTCTGTCGACCTGACAGAGGCACTGCGAGAAATGGCTGACCTTGGCGCTCAACGGGTACTTTCCGAGGGGGGTCCTTCCCTCAACGGCGCACTTCTTGGAGCAGGTTTGGTTGATGAGGTTTTCGTCACGGTGGCACCTTTCCTAGGTGGTGGCCAAGCTCGCGGTATAGCTCGGGGAAACACCCTGTCCGAAATGGAAGAACTCGAGTTGCGACATGTGTTAACCGAGGATCATTTCTTGTTTCTCAGGTACACCAAAGCACCGGACAGAGACACTTCCCAGTAGATACACCTTTGTCGAGCTACGGCAGAAGCAACGCCTGTCCAGCGATTAGAGAGTGACCGTTGTTAATCTTTGCGATTCGATCCACCAACGGCCGAAGATCCCCAGTGGGCTGCAACTTACGGGCGATGGACCAAAGCGTGTCCCCCGGCTTGACGATCACTATTTCTCCGGCCGTCAACGTTTCTCCCACTGCACTTTCAAACACAGTCTGCTGCGCCAAGGGCCGCTCAACTGCTGACACTCCAAGCAGATCTCCAGCAACATTCGCTACAAGCCAGGCCGCTCCAACTACGAGTGCAAGGCATGCGAGTCGACGACGCCAATACGTTGATTGCGAGCGTCGAGATGAGACTGCCTCTGGGTCAGCGATAAACGATTCTGGAATGCCGGCAATCAACTGCAGCTGCGGGCGTTCACGGTAATTCATATAGGCCGGATCTAGCTCTTCTACTTCAGCCCTTAGTACTGCAACCATTAGATTTCCTTACATTTTGCGCTTCTTGTTGCGCATTAATCATCGAGTTAATTGTGCAATTGGGGTGTGACACCCATTCACGGTCCATTCGAAGCACCGTTCGAACACTTGTTCGACTAAACCAGAACACTTGTTCGATGTCAAGTAAAAATCGAACACATGTTTGCCTGTCGAGTGACCTGCTGGTACGGTCTAAACGAACAAGTGTTCGTAGAACCAGAAGGAATTGAGTTGCATGGCCGACCACACTATTACTGATCGCCAACGAGCCATTCTCGAGTTCATAGAGGCAACCATGCGCGAGCGTGGGTATCCCCCAGCTGTTCGGGAAATAGGCGCGGCAGTTGGTTTGAACTCTCCGAGCACAGTCCATTCTCACTTGGCTCAGCTGGAAAGCGCTGGCTACCTCCGACGAGACCCAACCAAGCCCCGAGCCATTGAGGTCTGTTTCGACGCGTCATCGGGTGCGATCGCCGAACGTCGACCCACTCGCCATGTCCCACTGATCGGTGAAGTGGCAGCAGGCACCGACGTGTTAGCTCAAGAAAATGTTGAGGAGTTAGTACCCGTCCCCGAGGACTTCACCGGCTCTGGCGAGCTCTTCATGTTGAAGGTGCGCGGCGACTCAATGATCGAAGCTGGAATCCTCGATGGCGACTTCGTGGTCGTTAGTCGCCAAAACACCGCAACCAACGGCGACATAGTGGTAGCTGGAATTCCTGGTGATGAAGGAACGGTCAAGACCTTCACGAAGAAGGGTGACGTCATTACCTTGCTGCCGGCTAACTCAAGCCTGGAACCGATGGTATTTTCCGCAGCGGAAGTCGCTGTATTCGGCCGGGTCGTTACGGTCATGCGGCGCCTATAAATTCTAATTTCGCTCAAGTCTTTGAAAGCGCGAGCGGCAAACTCATAGTTGTGCTGGACTGCAGTTGTGTTTACTCCTGCTCCTAACCCCCCAGCCGACCTAGATCAAACAGAATCAGTATGGATTCCGATCCGTTCAGGAACAGTATTTGTCGAACCTGGTGGCGGACTGGTACGCGACCAGGTTGCCCCAGTTGAAGCGCCCAACCTTTTCTTAGGGGTCTTGGATGACACTGCGGTTTACGCACTCGATCTTCACGACATCTCAGACGAAGGCGACCTTGAACCTGTCCACCTAAGAAAGCTGTACGGACGCATACCCGACGAAGAGTGGGTAGTTGCCGGACGCGCAGAGCAAATAGTCAACTACGAACGAACTCACGTTTACTGCGGACGTTGCGGAACACCCACTGAGACAAACTCACACGACCGAGGCAAGGTATGCCCGAAATGCAAACATATGGCATTCCCCCGGCTGAGTCCTGCAATGATTGTCTTAGTCGAAAAAGACGATCAGGCCTTGCTTGCTTGGGGGCGACAGTTCCCAGGTCGTTTTTTCAGTACCTTGGCTGGCTTCGTTGAGCCCGGCGAGAGCCTCGAACAGGCCGTCGAGCGAGAGGTAATGGAAGAAGTGGGCCTAAAGGTTGATGAAATCTCTTACTTCGGAAGTCAGCCTTGGCCGTTCCCTCATTCGCTGATGTGCGGATTCCACTGCAGGTACGTGTCAGGTGAAATCAAGATTCAAGAAGAAGAAATCATTGAGGCCGGCTGGTTCCACGCTAATGACCTACCGCCATGCCCAGTAGGCGGCATGTCGATAGCAGGTTGGCTTATCAAAGATTGGTTAGAACGCCAGGGTGTTCATTAATCGTCGCTCGGCCGCAACCGAATAAGTCCCTGTTGAGCGACGGTAGCCACAAGTTCACCTTGAGCCGAGAAAACATCTCCAGTTGCTAACCCTCTGGTGCCTTTTATCTGATGTGGAGCAAGATCAAATAGGAGCCACTCGTCAGCACGCACAGCCCTGTGAAACCAAACAGCGTGGTCAAGTGAAGCGGCCATATAAACGTCATCCCAAGTCGCATCCCCTGGCCCATTACCAACGAGTGCTTGGGCGGGGTGAGCGCTAACAACGGCATCCATCGGATTGGTATCAGACAGATACGCCAGAGCAGCAAAATGCTCGTCAGCTGTTTCACCTATATCTGCCGTAAATTTCGCCCACACACGATGCCGAGCCGGACTCGTTGATTGGTGTTCCAATCTGGCGTCAACACCTATCCCCCAATCAATTTTCTCTGACTCTTCTGGAGGTTTGATGCCGGTCGGCATGGCAGAAGTCGAAACATCAGGCCCATCTTCGTCTCGTTGGAATGAGCACGACAGATTAAGAATCGCTCCCCCACTTTGCCTTGCGACCACTCTTCTCGTCGTAAAGCTTCGTCCATTTCTGAGTCGGTCTACTTCATAGCGCACCGGCTCGTTTGGGTCTCCACCCAAAATGAAATAGGCATGGAGCGAGTGGACATGATGCCCTTCGGTGTCAACAGTTCTCATAGCGGCGCAGAGCGATTGAGCAATCACAAGTCCGCCATAAATGCGACCCCATTCGTACGCAGGGCTTTCGCCAACGAATGCGTCTGCGCCGTGGGGTTCGAGGGCAAGAATTTTCGCTGTATCTGTCATGTTCGGTGCCAGATCACTCCCGTAGACGTATCTTCAAGAATGACCCCCATATCGGTTAGCTGATCTCTAATCTGATCAGCCGAAGCGAAATCCTTTTCTTCTCGGGCCACCCTCCGCTGTTCAATAAGTGCTTCGATCTCGGCCGCGTCTGGACCAGATTGCTCGCCTTGCTCTGATACGCCGATCTCGATTCCAAGGACCGAAAACAATGTGAGTGCGGTGCGCGCCCGGAGACCAGCAGCAGCCAAATCTCCATCGTCTAATGCTGCGTTGGCTCCACGAACAACACCAAACGCGTGATCCAATGCGACTGGGGTTCCAAAGTCATCGTCCATCGCTGCTTTGAATCCTGCGACCGCTGTTGGTTCTATTTCTTCATCTTCTAGATCCACGTTGGCAGCGATCATTCGTCGATGAAAAGCGTCGAGTCTGTCGATCGCTGTTGATGCTGCGGTCAACGCTTCTCGACCCATTTCCATGGCCCGACGGTAATGAGTTTGCATTGCCAGTAGCCGAAGTGCCCTTGGCCCGGCCGTGTCTATTGCTTCTGCCAAGTTGGTGAAATTACCGAGTGACTTGGACATTTTTTCCCCAGCGACGTTGACCATTGCGCTATGTACCCAATAACGAGCAAACGGCCTACCTGTAGCGGTGACTTGCGCCCATTCATTTTGGTGATGTGGGAAACAAAGGTCATCACCGCCTCCATGTATGTCGAACCCGGGCCCCAGAGCGCTCAGGGACATCGCTACACATTCGGTGTGCCATCCAGGTCGTCCCGATCCCCAGGGAGTATCCCAAGATGGTTCACCCGGTTTCGCCGACTTCCAAAGAGCGAAGTCGAGCGGTGATCGTTTCTCAGTGTCAATATCAACTCTTTGGCCCGCATCTTCAAGTAATTGACCTAACTCCCGCCCAGCTAGCCGGCCGTAGTCGCTTAAACCCTCTACCGAAAAATAGACTCCTCTGTCAGGCACAACGTAAGCAGCCTCGTTAGCTACGAGCTCGGCAATGATGGCAATCATGCCTTCAATGAACTCGGTGGCATGCGGACGGGACTGTGCTGCAAGAATATTCAGTCGCTCCATCTGCTCGTCGTAGGCTTTGGTGAATTCAGCAGCGACTTCCGGTTCTGTTCTGCCTTCACTTTCAGCGCGGTTAATTATTTTGTCATCGATATCAGTGACATTGGAGGCGACCGTAACGCCCCAACCGGTCCACTCGAGGTATCTGCGAATGACATCGTAAGTCAGAGAGGTGCGACCATGCCCTAGGTGCGGAACGTCATATACCGTTGGCCCACAAACGTACATAGCAACTTCCCCCTCGGTCCGAGGGACAAATTGCACCTTTTGGCGCTGCATTGTGTCGTAGATATGAAGGGTCACGTCAATCTCTGTATCTGCACCTAAATCCACTTTTCAAGATCAAGGTTTTACTATTTCGCAGGGTACCGCTACCCCTTCTCTCAACAGTGCGTCATTAAAAATATCGTCATAGCCCTAGCAACAAACTCTCTGAGAATTGTTTGACCCACGGTGTATTTTTTGGCGTCGCATAGAGCAGACTCACGCTATGTCCGTGTTCCTTTATCACCTCGGTCGCGCCTGTGTTCGTCATCGCTGGCGGACCATTGGTGCGTGGCTTATCTCAGCAATGGCCCTAATCGGCTTGAACAGTGCAATCGGCGGGGAAATGACCAACGGCTTTGTCGTTCCCGGGCTCGATAGCCAAGATGCCTACGACCTTTTAGCGGATCGCTTTCCATCAGAAGGCGGCATCAACGCTCAGGTCGTTGTTGAGGCTCCAGACGGCTCCTTATTAAGCGATTCTCGGCAACGAACCGCACTTGACGAACTCGGCACCGCGTTAGCGGGCATTGAAGGGGTCGAAGTCGTTGTGCCTCCGATTGCAGGTCAAACCATTAGTTCGTCCGGAACTACTGGTTTATTTCGAGTTGCTTACAGCCCTGACTTCATTCCTTCTTTAGCCATGCTCGAAACCCTCGAGGAAACAGGCAGAAACGCCATCGGGTCTAACGAGACTCTACGCGTCGAGTTTGGTGGTGATCTCTACAACGCTGCTGACCAACCCGAAACTGGGTTCGGAGAAATGCTCGGCCTCATCTCGGCAGTAATTATTCTTCTTTTAGCCTTCGGCAGCATCGTTGCCATGGGCCTACCTATCGGCTTGGCGTTGTTTGGGTTGGCCTTAGGAATCGGCGGAATTATTGGTTTAGTCGCCATAGGAATGGATGTCCCGGAGTGGACACCAAATATGGCTTCAATGATCGGCCTCGGGGTCGGCATTGACTACGCACTATTTATTGTCACAAGATTTCGCGAAGGGTTAGCTGACGGTTTAACCGTCGAAGACGCTGCAGGCAGAGCGAACGCGACAGCGGGACTGTCAGTTATCTTTGCTGGCGGAACCGTCGTCATAGCAATTTTGGGTCTTGCCATGGCAGGGCTTCCATTCATGACTGCCGCAGCGGTGGCGGTCTCGATAGTTGTGGCGTTGATGGTCCTAGCGTCACTGACAATCCTTCCAGCCCTACTGGGATGGGCTGGACATCGCGTCAACCCTAAACGGATCCGATCTAATCCAACAGTTCAACGAGTTGGAACCACAGGCAGGTGGCAACGATGGGGCGATCACGTCTCTAAGCATGCCTGGCCGTACATGCTGTCCACCTTGGTGCTACTTGTCGCTCTTACAGCCCCGGTACTTGACTTAAAACTTGGGTTCCCTGACCAAGGCAACATGCCTGAAGAGCGAACCTCGCGACAAGCTTACGATCTGCTAGCCGAAGGGTTCGGTCCCGGTTTTAGTGGACCGCTTTTAGTAGCGGTTGACACCTCTAATGTGTCAGACCAAGAACTCAGATCGCTAGCAGTCGCTTTACAAAACGATACTGGGGTTGCCTTCGTTCAACCCCCAGAACGCAGCCCTGTTGGTGAAGCGGCGACAATTCTTGTCTTCCCCACGACCGCCCCCCAGGATCCTCAAACCGTCGATCTATTAGAGCGGATAAGAGGGCCGATATTTTCGTCGGTTCTCGCCGATGGGAGCAAAGCCCACGTAGGCGGGGCCACTGCTTCCTTTGCCGATGTTTCTGACCGGGTGCAGAGCCGTCTCCCTATTTTCATCACTGGGGTTATTGCTCTTAGCTTTATCTTGTTGATGTTGGTGTTCAGATCGATTTTGGTACCGATCAAGGCGGCATTGCTGAACTTGTTGTCGATCGGCTCTGCTTACGGTGTGTTGGTGATGGTTTTCCAATGGGGGTGGGGTCAAAGTCTGATCGGGCTTGAAGAAACCGTCCCCATTGTGTCTTTCGTTCCCATGTTCATGTTCGCCGTACTTTTCGGTCTCTCAATGGACTACGAAGTGTTCTTGCTGAGCCGCGTCAAAGAGGAATACTTAGTCAGCGGGAACAATTCCCAAAGTGTCATTTCTGGGATTTCGAACACGGCGCGAGTTATAACATCTGCCGCGCTCATCATGATCTCCGTATTTTTAGGTTTCGTAGCCAACCCCGACCCCATCATGAAAATGATGGGCCTCGGACTGGCTACAGCGATATTCGTCGACGCAACAATTGTGCGGGTTGTTCTCGTCCCAGCATCCATGAAGCTGATGGGTGACGCAAACTGGTGGTTCCCGAAAAGGTTGGCGTGGTTACCTCGCCTTGACATTGAAGGCGAAGAACGGCTTCCAGCCCGCGAATTCGACTCAGCCAGCCAGACTGCTAATTGACCAGATCAAACCGTTATGAGTGGCGTGCAGAACTAGCCCAGCCCACCACCCATAGCGAACTCGGGCAATAGTGAACATCAACCCCAACCAGATTTGTGGACTTACCACCAATGGGGCCATAAGCACCGCAAAGATCGACCAGTTCACTTCAAAGTTGACGATATGAATGAGGCCAAAAATAAGGGTGATGGAGTAAATCGGTATTCGCGGATTGGCGGACCACTGCGTTTGCACTCTCTCACGTAGTTCTGGCTTCAAAGTAATCATGCCGACAGCTGCGGCGGAAAAAAGGACCAGCCAGAAGAGCGCGCTGCCTACCGTTGTGAAAAACAAAGCACCCGCTACAAGCGAAATCGAAATCAGTGTTGGGTGGAATCGTCTTTGGAGTGGAAGTCGATAGATAGTTTCTTCCAGGAGCGGTGCTATAAGGACAATCAGAATCAATTGCTCGATGGCTGACCACTGTTCCAACTCCGATTCAAGAATATTTTCATACCCTGCCGCTTCGGAGAGCGCGCTGAAAATTTGCCAGGCGATGACAGACCCCAAAAACCCGATGCCCAAAAGTTTTGCTAACCCGCTCATCACGCGGCGGGGTTGAGGCATCTCGTCCCAGTCGGGTTTAAGGATGAATCTCGGGCCGATTGTTGGGCGTTCCACGTCAGACATTGTCAGTGTTTTTTGGCGGGTCGGGGTACAGATGTTTCAAAGACCCTGGTTCGACACGGCTGGACTCAATGAACAACTCCACATCATCTACCTTAAGTCGAATAACGCGACCTAGACGGTAAGCCGGGATGCGGGCTTCATCTATAAACCGGTACAAGGTGCGCTGGGTAACACCAAGCAGCACAGCGGCTTCCCTGCTTGATAACCAACCTGGGTTCGGGCTGTTCATATCCACAGCCTATGTTGATACCTCAATACGACCTAACGCTCACCGGAGCGTTATCCAGCACTAGCGGCGATCTCAATTTGTCTTGGGTCTACACCGTATTCTTCGGCCATCCGTTGCCGGAACTCTTCTTCGTTGAGCTCATTTGGATTGAAGAATGTGCTCTCGGGCATTTGCACAGTGATTTGAGAACTGGACTCGAAGAAGTTCGCTTCTTCGACCTCTATCTCTTCTTCAGCCTCAGGGTTGAAGAAGGTGTTCTCTTCTATTTCTTCCTCTTCCTTGGGGTTGAAGAAGGTCTCAGCTTCCACTGGTTCTGATGGATTCACCCCAGGTACAGATAATTCTGGGTCCCCTGATGGTCCATCTTGAGCCGAAGGTGTCTCTTGTTCGCCGAAGAAGAACGTCTGGGCAGCTGCCTGCTGGAATTCTTCGGGCTCGGCGTCACCGCCAGTCAAACCGAATACAGCTGTAATGCCGCCAGCCGGTTGTGGTCCATCGCCGTCTTGTCCTGAAGGACCGTCACCTGGTTCCGGTGAACCAAAGAATCCACGGAAACCATCATCACCGTCAGGTCCACCAGGACCAGCGGGACCATCATCATCTGGGTCGAAGAACATCATGCGGAGATCTTCGGCATCCATAGGCTCACCAGGATCCATCCACGGCATGTCCTGGCCGCCAGGAGCATCTGCCCACTGTGGCGGAGCGCTAAACAAGTCCATCGGAGCGCCCCCAGGACCTTCTTCATCATCCATCCACGGCGGCAGGTAATCATCATCATCGGGTCCACCGAAGAAGAACGCCATTCCCCCACTGGGTTGCTCATCAGGAATGCCATCAGGACCAAAATCACCGTCTTCTCCCGGAGGAGGTGCACCCCAACCAAAGAAGTTTCCTAAACCACCCTGACCA
>Ga0315326_10001088_pt1 | contig 13918 bp, 17 predicted proteins | sample M180m32315metaG_FD_203457 | JGI IMG/M metagenome (GOLD analysis project Ga0315326, IMG submission 203457) | Ammonia-oxidizing marine archaeal communities from Monterey Bay, California, United States - M1 80m 32315 | ecosystem: Environmental > Aquatic > Marine > Coastal | place: USA: California... | reverse complement strand
ATTATTTCTTATACACAAACCTAAATTTACTATACAAATCCGAAACCGGGTTCCCTTTAAGATCTTCCCACAATGTTAAAGTAAACCCCAAATCTTCCATTCGCGTAAACAACATGTCCTTGTGCGCTATAGGTTCGACTTTAGGTCCACTCGCGTAATACGGCGTATCGGTTAAGTGTACGTATAACTTTTCACCGAACTTTCCCGAACTCGTATGTTTCATTAAAAAGTAGTTCCCTAACTTGTCTTTTACGGGCGTGTTCATGATAATCTTATCGGAATTCGGTATGATTCCTATGAATTGACCCCCGGGTTTCATTCTATTCTTAATTGCTAATAAAGACGTCTCGAATAACGTGTTCGTTTCGAATATATAGTGTAACGCAAAGTTATAACATATGACATCGTATTTCCTTTGGGGACACGCGAATATGTCACCTTCGTAAAAATTAACGCGTATTTTCATGTTCTTAGCACGCGACTTAGCCTCCTTAAGTGAATCTGGGTTTGGTTCGCACATGCTTATATTAGCCCCGGCGTGTCGCCACTTTTGGAGATCACCACCGAATCCACATCCTACATCCAAAATACTGTCGCCTTCGCGGGTAGTCGATTGGATGAGGAGACGCTTAGACTCGTTATGGTACTTGCGTATCTCCTCCATTTATTTAATTTAATTTTTCTTTTTTAAATGGTTTACTAAGGTAAAAAAATCTCAGACTATATAAATGCCTCCTAAGAAGAAGTATGAAACTCGTGCAGTTACCGAACGAAACTTGTTACAAAATTTTAACCAAGTTTCCAACAGCGCTAACAACACAAAATTGAAAACAATATCTTTATCAAACGCGTTAAAGCAGATGAAAATGGAGAATGATGGTAAAAAAATACGAAAACAATTACAATTTAATTCCAATTCCAATTCGAATTCAAACAAAAAATCAAAATCATTATCACCATTACCATTTAAAATGCCAAAAAGGAATTATCATACGACGACTGTTCCTAACGTTATTGTACAAAACAAGAATCGAAAGAAAGGGGGTATTTTAAATTCTTTACCGAATAAATTTTTTCATTCCAATTCCAATTCCAATTCCAATTCCAATTCCAATGTATCTTTAAGAAAAGTGTTAAATGAGATATTAAAAAAACAAGAAAGAATTGATGAATTTTTAAACCTCCGAAAAAAATTAAAATCACTTAAACCAAAAAACGACGGAACCGTTTCTAATAATCAGAAACGGGTAATTACAAAAATGAAAAATTTACTTATAAAAATGAACAACAACAAAAAATAATATTAGTTTACAGAAATGGAAATCGAAGATAAGAAGTGTGACGATACCCAACCCGTTGCAAACTGGAAGTGTATAGTGCTTACGTTAGCGTTATCAGGTGGGTACTGGTTTTTACCTCATAGAAACAAGTGGGTCCTTTTAGGACTCTTATATTTTCCGTACATAGCACTCGCCTATTACGACCACTGGTACACGTGTAAACGTAACCTCGGACCTACGTACCTCGCCATGTTTTACCATTGGATAAAACCTCAAGATTCGGATCAGATTGTCAAGTATAAGAATTGGTGTCCCGAAATCAAAAATAGAGTTCTTTTCATAGACACTGTCATATTACTCGGTTGTTTAGTCGCTTTACCATCGTTTCTCAGATGGAAACCTTAAACTAATGTAAAACCAATATCCTTGGGTGTTATTTTTTCATCGACATTCCAATTATACAAGTAATAATTATTCGTACCCGTACCTTTAATAAATCTATTCAGAACGAGTTCTTCTTCGCTTACACTTATATCAGTACAATTGTAAACGTCGAAACCTCTATTACGCGCCATTATTATCGCATCTTTCAAACAGTTTCCTACGTTATAAAACGTGTACGCCTGTTTTACTACACTCCCAGATTCTACGTGTACGTAAGGTATACTATAAAACGAAAGAAACTGATCGGTAGTATCGCTTATATAGGAATACATAACATCTTTACGTGGTAATAACCAGTTTTCGACGTATTTTTCATCGATTTCGAGGTATAATTTAAATTGACGAAGGTGTTTTTGTAACATTTGTGTTACACGTGGAATATCCTTTTTAGTCATTTCCCTAAACCTCGATGATCCCAATACTAAATTTGGTATTTCGCGTGCTTTTGAAAACCCTATAGAATTTAGTTTTTTAACGTTTATGAGTCTGTGCCAATACCGTACTTCTGTTAACGGTGGAGATACGCGCTTAACTATAGTGTATACAGCCTGTCTTATGTTATATTCTCGAGCGCGACGCGATATTTCGTTTATAAGTAAAGGTGCAAACCCTTTTGATCTTGAATCGTTATCTATGCATAAAAAGTTTATTTGAATCATCTTTAGCGACGTTCCGTTTACGTTTACCATGGATGGAACACCTGTAATGCATCCGTGCATGATTTTAGTTTCGGAATTACGTATAGATATAACGAATTTTTCATCAATTGCTAATTTTAACAATTCGAGTGGGTAATCGAATGCGTAAAGTGAATCTCGTATGTAATACTTTTTAAGAAACATACACAATTCTTCTAAATAACACGAATCCCACTCGTAACCATCCGGTAAAACGTTCTTTTCGAGTTTAAGGTTCTCAGATGAATCTATTTCACCCTTTTTAAGTGTAATCGTTTCTTCGTTTTTTACAGGTTGGTTTTTCCAATACATTATTTATTAGTATACTTAAAGTTTTAAGTTCATTATAAGTATATATAAACAATGGCGTCTCTCGAACAAGATTACACAACCGTACCAGGTCAACTTTATGCCTGTCTTTCAGTAGTAGGACCGGAAGCTCCACAAAAGAATGATAAATTTGGGATTAAAATTAGGGGTGCTTTTAATTCCCGTGATGAAGCTGCTTCGCACGCGAAACGTCTTCAAAAAGAAGACGCAACTTTTGATATTTATGTTGTCGACATGTATAAATGGTTATTGATTCCACCAGACCCGGTTCAAATTGAAGATGCGCACTACGCAGATGAAAAGCTCGAAGAACTCATGGTGGGGTATAAGGAAAATCAAGCTCAGGCCGCCGCCATGTTTTCGCAACGTAAAACGGATATGATGGCTGTTAAGGCACCAGGTACAGATGCGTACTTTAAGGGTGGTGATGAAAACTCCAAGTTTTATACCAAACCCGATGAAGCTCCCGTGAGTCACCCGGGTGAAGTTTTGGAACGTCTCCAAAAAGAAAAACCAGATGCGGATATGGAAGATTTGGTTAAGGAAGCTGATGAGATTGTCGCGAAAGAAATGGAAGCGGTTCGACTTAAGCGCGAGGCCGAGCTTAAGGAACAAATTGAGAAAGAAGAAAAGGAAATGAAGGAAAACGCTGACAAAGTCGTTGTTGAAAATTCTACGGAAGGTCAGGTCAAAGAAACTGAAGATGAGGGTGAAGAGGAAGTAACGTCTGATGATAAAGAAAATGAACAGGCGTAAATTAATTTTGTTACATAAATGTAAGTATGTTGAGTATTATATTGAACATAATCACCATTCTTATTTTGATATGTGTATTAACTTTATTTTTGAGATTGTATTATAAGCAAAAAAATAAACCTGAAAAAACATCTGGTGGTGATTCTAAAAGTGCTACAAATGACGAAGAAGTAACTGCGTCTGAAGTTATGAAAAATACATTTGATGATCCACTAGTTACGAGTCGATCGTATTTTACTGAATCATCATATGGGAAAATTGGTGATTTTAAGGGTCAACAAACACCTTCCGATGTGTATTGGATAGAAGGTAAACCTATCCCGGCCTTAGAATAACTGGTTGCATGGTTTTACCCATGAAAAAACCTAATAAAAATGCAACAAATATGATAATGTACCCGGTTTTGTCTAAATTAGCAAATATATCCGGTTTTTCCTGATGCATTAACGGTTGTTGGTATATTTGATGTTGTGGTGGAGCGTAGTATTGTTCGTTATTAACTGGTTCCTGTTCTTCTTGTAAGTCGTTATCCTTGTTTAAAAACTCTTCTGGGTTATATTCAATTGGTGTTCCAACTTCGGCTTCCATTTATATAAATTAAAATCTTTTTTTTAAGCTCGATATTACTCATTATCCGAAAAGTCGTCTTCATCTTCCTCTTCTGAATATTCTTCATCATCATCGTCGTCATCAACGACAAACCCTTTTAAATTTCCATTTTCATCTTCATCTGAATCACATTCGGATTCTTCATCATCCGAACACATATCTTCATCGTCCGTCTGAAGAAGATCAACGTCTGTATCATATTCGTCTTCCTTATAGTCATCTTCTACTTCTTCAAATAATTCTAATCTTTCTGGTACTTTTGATAATCTTCCAGAGCGTGTTCTTCGACTTACAGACATGTTTTAAATAGTATTAACACATTTCTTTTAAGTATTTTACTCATTAACACGCTATTTACAAAGATTGTAATATTTTATTGGTTAATATGTGTTTAGGTGGCGATTTACATTTACATTTTTGTATAAGCAATTTATTTTCTATTTCAAAATTTACATTACTTATACATTTTTCACACGAGTATGATGTTAGAAGAACGTGCTTTTTTGTATTTTTCTTTTCTACACTGTTTATTTTAAGATTTTTGTTTTTGAAAACGTTTTTGTTTATGAAAAAGTTCAATAGGTCAATAGTTTGTTCAAAACCCGTTGGTTCTGTATTTTTAACACTGTTTTTTGGTTTATATTTTTCAACTTTACCGTCCTTGTATAATATATTCGTAATTTTAGACGAGAGTTGGTGTCGTTTGCCTGTGAAATCTTTACAAAATCCAAAATGTCTCATCGTATCGGTAGTAGAAAAGCATTTTTGCGCTATAGTATCTCCTATTATGTGAAACCATACGTGATTGGAATTATGGTTACATTTTTTATTTTCACAATAAAATGAATTCGTTGCAATAAGGAATTGGTTTTTGTTTTCGTAAATTTTTGTTATTCTCGATAGATTCTGACCTTCTAAATACTTTCTTACAAATTCTTCGACAAGACTAATAGCTTCCTGATCTTTGAATTCGTTTTTTATTTGTGCGTTTGTAAAAGATCCTTCTGATTTTTTTGGATATTTACTTTCTATTATCACGGGGTCGTCTCTTTCTGTGCGTAAGGTAGCCATGTTCATTATTTTAACATCTGCGACTTGGCCGTCTATAGTTTCGAGTAATTGAAATGGACCGTACCTGTATATAAATATTGGTTTGTATTCACTCTGAGTTACTTTTCCTTTTATACATTCTGTACATCCCTGACCGGAACACTCTTCGTGTTTACCTTTTTTGTGAGACCATGGCATACGAAACCCACTCCCTCTCGCCTTTCTTTGTACACTTCCATAAACAGCTTCGTCAATTATATCGTTCCAATTTCTTGAACCGTAATACTCGTTCATTATTCGTACAAGAATTTCTCTAATTGCTAACGCTGATGACTGATTTACAACAAAACCGGGCCAATTTATGTGAACCCCTGTTTTAATTAAGTGTCCTACCTTTTTTGGTTGAGCTACGGAAATGAGTGCTTCTTTACCTCCCAATTTTTTAACCCTTTCGCATATTATTTTACAATAATTTTCGAGATCCGAAAATGAAATTTCATCTTCGTCTTTGTAATCGATATCCACGAAAAAGTTATAATTTTCGGTTTTTTGTTCAACTACGAATATTTTTTCACCTGAATTATAGGAATCTACGTATTTAATATAGAAATCATTCAATCTATCAAATGGCACGGAAAGGATACCTCCATCCATAAGCACATGTGATACATTGGTACTGTTCCAGAACCCCTGTTCTTTACACCATGATTTAAACATGGTTACTTACCAAGTAATAGTTTTATTTTTTTATATTGATTTAATCACTATCGTAGTGATGTCTCCAAATTGATTTTCGGTACGATATTTCTGGATACTCTTCCTGTTCTGATAAATTCTTTTTTAAAACAAGAAGTTCGTAAACTTTGTCATCCTTGTGTAATTCTGCGTACCTATCTGCCTTTTCCTGTGTATAACCATGTCTTTCAACGAGAAGATGTGAAATTTGTGAGAGTATGTAAGCCTTCGACTTCATTATTTAATAGAGAAGGTTTTTCTATTGAGTGAAGTTATGCATGCATAAAATTCTGGGTTATTAAGAACGTTTTTGACTATTCTATCCCATTGTTTTTTAGTATTGAATTCTGTTAACGTTTCAAAATTCATAAAATCATTTTCATCGTAAGTTCGTTTATATGGTTGCTTTTGTATTTTTTTAAGGTTTGTTTTCTGTTTCTCATCGTTGAATTTCTTGATAAGTTCAGATTGTTGCTGTGTTGTATAATCTACAAAAAATATAAAGACGTTGTATTCCAAATCAACGCCTGGACTTTCTTTAACTACGAATTTGAAATCCGAATATTGACCTTTTTTGAGAGAAACGACTCCTCTCGTTTCCTCTTCTAGTTCTCTCAAAGCACATCGTATTGGATTTACTATTTCTCTACGCCTGCACCCTCCGGTAACGAAAATCCAATCTTTGAATCGTCGGTCTCGGACAGTCAGAAACTTTGGTTTATCACCCGTAAACGTTACAGGTATTGCAATAGCCTTGTATTTCTTCATTGCTCATTAGCAAGTTATAATTGTAGGAGATGATTATTCTGATGAATCTTCCTCGGATTCTTGTTTTTCAAGGCTTTTTTCTTCCACTTGGGTTTGTAAAGTGTTTCCTTTTTCAGACTCGGATTCTGTAAAAGGGGATGGTCTGGGCCTGGATAAAAATGAAACAAGTTTTCCATTAAATCCCTTGACACCTTCCATTTCTTCGTTCGTTTTTTTGAGTTCCCTGTACATATACGCCGTGGCTACAATACAGACAATTACGGCTACTATTGTCATAGTATCTCGATCAAAGGTAAACATTATTAATATTAAAATGTAGTGTGAATTTTTTAAGTATGTATAATCGCACCCATCTGAACTCCATTTTCTTTTGGGCAATCATACCCCATTTGAGCAAATTGAATCTCCTGGTAATGTCCCTCCTTACACTCAGCATTTTGAGCGGGTTCTTGTTTTTTGGAGTCGACGAGATGATTCAAAGTTCCGGACTTGGGATCGTAAGTAATTATAAATATAAAAGCTGCGATAAAAACTAGTTGCCAGAACATTTATATTAAGTGGCTATAAAAATTAAATTAGTTCGAGTACATCAAACCACCCATACCATTTTCGATACGGAGGATGTTGTAGTTCACGGCGTAGATAGTATTAGAAAACGTCATGCTATCGGAAACAAGTCTCGCGGAATCGAGTCTACTGAAGTTGAGCGAACCTGTTGGTTGGAGCTTAGCAGTATCAAGGCAGAATGGAACCAATAAGATATTCTCAGCGACCGCCGCAGCCTGTGTATGGTAATACACTGGGACCGAGGTGTGGTGTGGAATAACTGGTTTCGAATCCGCAACATCCGTACCGTTAATTTGGAGTTTGACTTTCGCGGATGCAGACATACTATTGGTCGCGACCAAATATTTCATTGGGTGATTGAAGCTAAGTTCTTGGATTTTATTGAGAGAAGCGAGCGCCTTTTGTGTTTGTGTGAGAAGCATGTTTTGTGGTGCACTGGAAAGTGCCGTGCGTTCATCAGTATCGAGGTGGAGAAATTGAGCGTACACTTCGAGGTCTCCGACAATATTGGCATGATCAGCCCATGTAATTCTCAATTCAACATCGTGGTATTGAAGTGCAATCAATGGGATCGCGGATTGGACATTTTCACAAAACGAGAACCTGAGTGGGTAGAATTTTTCCGCCGAGTATTGAGCTCTCGAGTACGTTTGGTTCATAACCGTTGGTGCGAGAGCAGTAGAGAAATCGTAATCTTGTTCGTCGATGACTTGACCACCGATCAAAAGTTCAACTTTGGAGACGTTTTCGTCCCAAGCGGTAACATTACCCGCTCTATTAGCGATATAGACGTAACCGAGCATGTCACCTTTTCTTTCAATTCGAACAGTTGACATACCAGCTCGAGCTGGGTTGCCCTGGATAGTTTGTCTTTCGACAGTTTGGGCGAAGTTTGTGTGACGTTTGTAGTTGGACCTGAAAAAAGAAACTTCAGGTTGACCTACGAGATGCGCATCTTGCGCACCGATTGCAACGAGTTGGGCAATACCTCCAGACATATTTTATATTATACCAAGGTTTTTTATTTTTAAGCCTGTGTATAATATGAAAGATTTATAAAAAAAGAATTTAAGCTGCTGTAAATGAGATCGCGTTCATGTATATTTTTTCCGCACCTGATGCACCTATCTTTGATACGGTCAAAAGAGCATGACCATTCTGGTCTATAGAAACATCGGACGTAAACGCTATAAAATCTATACCAGTTGTTATCGTTTTTAAGACTTTTCTATCTGCCCCTGTGGCTAAGAGCGGTACAACAACCTGACCTCCGCTTGGTAAATTTGATATATCAAGTATAGCAACGTCCGCGTCTATCGACGTGAGTGGAGCTGTACCGTAACTCTTATTCTGTGCGTCTATCGTAAGCGTCCCTGACCCCGTTGTAAATGACGAAGTAATTTGTGTATTTGTAAGTTGGAGGTTTTGAGAATATACGTTACCACCCGCGTGTACGTCTTTGCCTATTTTAATGTTATTAGTCGTAACAAATGCGTTACCCGTAGCTGTAAACTGGATTACGTTTGATGTTACATTTGCACCCGCGCCTGCACTCGCGACATCATCTAAATTGAATGGTGATGCAGCGACATGTAAAGTGCCTATTGTGATGTTATCCGCTGCTACGTTCCCGGAAACTGTGAGTACATTCGATTCGTACGTGTTTATCGTAAGGTTAGCGGCTGCGACTGATGGACCTATAGAAACGTTTGCATTGTACTCGTGAATATTATCGAGTGACGAACCACCTTGTCCCCCTGAATCGTAAATCTCACCGGTCGTTGTATTGAACGATAAAACGTTATTCGAAGGTGCCGCGTAAGCTGGGTCGAGTTTTACTGCATTCGTTACTTTCAAAGATGCTACTGCACCTGCAGACGATTTAAGTAAAACATCACCCGCGTAATCGATTTGTTTCGTAGCTGCGATGTCGATATCACCCGCGGACGTTAAACCCGTTGTCGTGTTATTAAACGCGACGGTTTGTGTTGTTGTTGCACCCCCATCTGTAATAGTTTGTAAAGTGGAAGAAACTTCATCCCACGATACACCTGCGGCTGAACTTTTAAGGAATTTTTCAGTTGGGCCTGATGGACTTGTAAATGAAAGACGTGATATTTGCCAATGGTCGCCGCCTCCACCACCGGCGATAGCGTTTCTATGAGTAACAACAAAACCAAAGTATGTATATGCTGTTGTATTGGTAAAAGACTCTGTAGTACCAGATGCGGAATCTATAATTGTTGTAGACGAGTGTAATTGTGTCCAAGTTGTATTGTCATTACTTCCCAGAATACGCCATTGTTCTGGACGCCCAGCATATGATGGTGCTTGATTGTCTGGTTTTGCTTTTACAAATACCGATGTCGCTGCGATAGCACTCGCGAGTTGGATTTTTACCCATTCGCCATCTACACCACCTAAAGAATTACTTCCCGTGTAATTGTAAGGAGTGGTCCAATGATAATCTTCTGGACAGGAATAGTTGGTACTATCATTTCCGTCAAATACCTTATATGCATCGGATGAACTATCACTCGTAGATGCAGTATTTCCACCCGATGAGTTAGCGGACATAACTGCTGGAAAGGTACCACCTGATCCCGTGTAAGCCGAAAGTTTAGTCAAAGCAGTTCCAGACGCTGGACCTAATAACAGATCGTTTTCTGCTACTGCAGTTAAACCGGTACCACCTTTGGCGAGTAAGACTTGTGAACTCAAATAAGCGGGGTCGAGTACAGTAAGACCTGTAGTTACACCCGTACCACCTCGAGCAATAGCAACCTGACCAAAATTTTGAGCATCACCTAAATTTAAGGATGTTATATTCCCACCAGAACCCTGGAAGTTCCCCGCGAAGTATTGAGAATTAACCGTGTGAGCAGATATAGTACTACTTGATGCATCTATTACAGTTCCCGTACCGGTCAACTTTAAATTATCGGCGGTTACTTTACCCGTCGTCGTGACGTTACCGGATAAGACGTTACCCCAAACGTTTGCCGTGATGTATCCATCAGTCGTTGACATAGTTGGTGTAACCGTATCACTTTCGGATTTACTTGTTGTATAAGCGATGGTATATTCCTTACCTATGGTCTGACCCAAAAAACCTGCAAATACGTTTGCGGTTGGTCTTGACATGTGTTGCCCCATATCCTTTGCGTCTACGGCATTGCCGTGTGCGACTGCAAATATTTTATCGGTAATGTAGTGATCGTTTGAGTGTTGCGACGTAACATTACCTTGGACAGTTAAGTTTCCGGAAATGACTACGTTTGAACTAATAGATGTAATTTCACTAGTTGCGTCATATTCAATTTTACTCTCCTCAAGACCGCCAGACGCGTTCACGTACGGTATACTTTTATTAGTTAAGCTTCCAGTACCCGTACCACCTCGAGCCATAGGAACTATACCAGTATTAGTACCCTGATCCAAATCTAAGTGAGTTATATTCGAACCGTTTCCGTGAAAAGTCAATGCATGAATTTGACCATTTGGTACATTTAATACATTTCCCGTACCGTTTAATGCAACTTGTGCATCCGTTACTTCTAGAGCCACACCCGAAGCTTTAGTTAATGTTATGACTGCATCGGAAACGTTAGATACACCTGTTTGTGATTCAAGTACTTCGTCTAATGTAAGTGGAACATCGGACCATATGGGTGCCGTTTTACCCGGGTTTAATCGAAGAAACTGACCGCCAGTTGCCGATGATACACCTAATGTGCTAAGTGTACTTGGTGCAGATGCGTATGGTATATCACCTATTGTATATGTATCACCAATACCTGTACCACCTCTTGCGACATCGAGAACACCCGTAGTTATATTACCCGTACCTATATCTGTTACAGAACTACCGGAACCTGATATACTTGTTGCAGTAATATTATCTGCCGATATGTTATTGGATCCTTTTATTTCGCCAAATATACCTCCTACATCTACAATAACTTTATCTGCTGATACGACATTAGATCCTAGTATATCACCGTACAGACCTATCGAACCACTAACTTTACTTGCTGTTACGACATTAGACCCTTTTATTTCACCATATATACCCGATGTTCCAATAATGTCAGGTCCCACCACTTCATTATTTCCTACTATCGTGTCTGATTGAGTTAACGGCGAAGTAATTTGATTTGCAGCCGTAATAATATACGCGTTAATCTCACTTGCCGTAATTAAATTAGACCCACTTATGTTACCAAATATATAGTCATCGACAACTATATTACTGTACGCTTTTAACGATGTTGTTGGGTGAGTAAGATCGAGTGTGTTTGTTGTTATACTCGCTTTATCGGTGACAATTTGTAAATTGAGATTTGATAAGAGACCACCATCACCGTGATAATATTGTGCGTTTATATTCCCGGTTGTTTCTAGGGCATATGTTGATTGGGTAGGTACATTCATAACGGTTTGACCATCTGCACCTAACGTAAATAAATCCTGTGGGTTTGTATTTGCTATGGCAACGTGAGCTGTTGCTTGTATATCTCCTGTATGTATAACACCCGATACTTGAATTTTATTTGTTTTATCTTTATCGATAACGACTTCATTTCCCGCAGTCGATAACCTATCTGTTTTTGTATTACCTACAATTCGGAGATCATCGATATCAGTCGCTGCTCCTTTAATAAAAACCTTATCGGCTACAGATAAAGCGTGTGTAGGGAGTGTATTTGCAATACCTACGTTAGATGATGTAACGAAAGATGTCGTTGGGTGATTAAATTCAACTACATTTGCTGTAGTGTTACCTACAGTAGTTGCATTTTGTAAAGTAATACCGCCTAACAAATCTGTAGCTACACCCGAATCTACAAGTTCTGCTGATTGTGCGTGGTATGCGAAAAAGTTTGCGCCTGCTAATTCTGCGACCCGTAAAGGTGTCATATAAACTGAACCTGGTGTTGACGCCGCTATGGGTGCATCTGACGCATTTATCACGATAGTGTTTTCGGCCTGATTATCATTAGCGTGTTTACCAAACCGGATTTTGGTAGACCGCTCGATGGTAGGTATATTTTTAACCATTTAATATAAGTAAGTATTTTTAATTGGCGTATGTCAAACCCGCCATACCATTTTCGATTCTGAGAATGTTGTAATTTACGGCGTATATTGGGTCGTTTATAATCATATTTTGACTATGTATCTTTGCAGAGTCTAAACGACTAAAATTGAGCGTTCCTGTCGGTTGGAGTGAGCTCGTCGAAAGACAAAAGCAGTATAAAAAGAAATCGGGTGACGTTACGAATTGTGTGTGGTAATAGTTTTGAATTTCCATAAAATGTGGTTTCCCCCACTTATAATTACCTATATCGAGACCGTTTATCTCAATTTTTATTTTATTACTCGCGGATGTTAACGCACCCTCTGTTGATGTATCGGAACACGCGAGGTATTTTACGGGGTGGTTAAACGTAAGTTCTTGTGTAAGTTCCTGCGAAGGAATACTTTTTTGAACTTGTGTTATGAGTAGATCATGGTTTCGTGATACTATATTTCCACGTTCTTCGTTATCGAGGTAATAATAATTTGAATAACACTCGACATTATAATTAGCAGCTTGAGAACCCCAGTGAATACGTAATTCAACTTCGTGGTATCTCAAAGCAACCATGGGTATAGCACATTGAGGACCTTCACAAAAAAAGAAACGTAAAGGGTAAAAGTATGAACGTGCACTTATACCTGGATGTGTACCATTTGAGCTTTTAGAAACGTTCGTCGCGAACGTATCTATTGCTATTCTTTCGGTAAACACGGCGTCTTGTGAATCTATGATCTGACCACCAATAAGCAATTCGACCCTATCGATTACATTTTCCCAGTGTTGGATATCAAGCGATTTTGTGTTATCGTCTATAGTAAAGTATGTGTATCCTAATAAGTCACCTGATCTTGGAAATTTGATCGATGACATAGCGTTATTTTTCACAGCTCCCTGTATCGTTTGCTTTTCTGTGGATTGTGAAAAATTAGAATGCCGTTTGAAAGTTGAGCTAAAGAATGAAATTTCTGGTTTTCCCATAATGTGCTCATCTTGAGCACCAATGGCAATAAGTTGAACAACACCAGAAGACATTTATAATAAGAAAAGGTTAAAATTATACGTGTATATCGCCCTGAAAATATTAGAAGGCTAAATTTCTTTTTTTGCAAACGAATCTAAATATTAAACAGGTTTCGGTTGTGTCCGCCGCTGCACCTGTTTCCTTTAACAACTCAACAGTCATTCTATCGAGTTTCTTTATTGGGTTATAATATTGTTGAATAACTGGGTATTCATTTTTAAAAAGGAGTCGAGACGTTCCACCTGTTACGAGAGAACCAAAAACACCATTTAACATATTATCATCAGCCGTATCAAGATCTGTTTTTCCTCTTTGAGAAAAGAAAGTTCTTAATTCGTCAATTTTGAGGTGGACGAGTTTGTGCGCTCCACCTATACCGTTAATATGAGCAGCTGTTAATTGAGCCTGGACTATATTTTCGAGTGGTGTTGGGAAGAATGTAGTAAATTTTTGTTTTGAAGAATCATCAACAGAATCAACGATAACGGTGTGATATTCATATTCGAAATCGGGTAAAGTTGACTGACTAGTCACTAACGCCATTTATATATACTGGAGATTTTACTTCATCTTATAACTCGATTGTTCCTTGACGAGT
>Ga0315326_10001087_pt1 | contig 13918 bp, 8 predicted proteins | sample M180m32315metaG_FD_203457 | JGI IMG/M metagenome (GOLD analysis project Ga0315326, IMG submission 203457) | Ammonia-oxidizing marine archaeal communities from Monterey Bay, California, United States - M1 80m 32315 | ecosystem: Environmental > Aquatic > Marine > Coastal | place: USA: California... | reverse complement strand
GAGCAAAATATAAGTCCTTTGAAAACAAGGAAGAAGCAGAAGCTGCCTATAAAATCTCATATTATGAGTATATGAATGATAAGCCAAAGAAAAATAATGGTGATCCTCCAAATTATAATTCAATTTCCGTTGATGCTGCCTCGAGTGGTAATCCAGGCATAATGGAATATCAAGGGGTTGATACTAAATCTAAAAAAATACTTTTTAAACAAGGCCCTTTTAAAGAAGCTACAAATAATATTGGGGAATTTCTTGCACTTGTTCATGGGTTAGCTTTTCTAAAAAAATTAAAAAGTAGCCAGATAATCTATTCTGATTCAATTACTGCAATTAGCTGGGTTAAAAAGAAAAAATGCCAAACAAAACTAACTCCAAATGAAAACAACAAAGAAATTTTTAAATTAATTGATAGAGCAATTGCTTGGTTAATGACCCATTCTTATGATAATCAAATTGTTAAGTGGGAAACAAAAAAATGGGGAGAAATCCCTGCAGATTTTGGAAGAAAATAATAACAATATTTACTAACTTTGCCGCTTAATATAAATTGAAAATGAATAAACTTCTAATAGTAGGGACTGTTGCATTTGATTCTATTGAAACTCCAGATGATAAGGTTGAAAAAATACTTGGAGGAGCAGCCACATTTATTGGAATTTCTTCATCATTATTTAATATTAATAGCGCTATTGTTTCTGTAGTTGGAGGAGATTTTCCTTCAGAATATATTGAAATGTTTAGAAAAAGAAGGATTGATGTTGCTTCCTTAGAAATTAAAGAAAATGGTAAAACATTTTTCTGGGCTGGGAAATATGCTAAAAACATGAATGAAAGAGAAACTATAAAGACTGAAGTCAATGTCCTTGCAGACTTTAACCCTGTTGTCCCAGAAAATTATAGATCACCTAATGTTATTGTGCTGGGGAATCTTGATCCTATTGTTCAGCTTAAGTTAATGGAACAAATAGATAAGTCTCCAACAATTACAATTCTTGACACCATGAATTTCTGGATGGACAATACTATGGATAATCTAAAAAAAATTATTTCCAAAGTTGATCTAATTTGTATAAATGATGAAGAGGTAATACAGCTTTCTGGATTAGACTCTCTTATTGAAGGAGCAAAAGAAATATTAAGGATGGGCCCAGATTTTATCATTGTAAAAAAGGGTTCATTAGGTTCTGTTTTGATTAACCAGTCTAATGTATTTGAATGCCCTGCATTCCCAGTGAAAAAAGTTAAAGATCCTACAGGGGCTGGGGACTCCTTTGCTGGAGGACTTGCTGGCTATCTAACTAAAGTAAATTCATCATCATTTGATGAGATAAAAAATGCTGTTATATATGCAACTGCGACAGCTTCCTTTTCAGTTGAAGGATTTGGAATAAACGGAATCGAGAAGATTCAATACAGTGATATTGTAAAGAGAGCTGATTTTATTAATAAACTTTTATAGTTCAATAATAATTTTGTTTTTTTGTAAACCTACATTGATCCAATAAAATGAGTGATGAGTTAAAACATGAATGTGGTATTGCTCACATTAGGCTTCTTAAGCCATTAGATTTCTATAAAAAAAAATATGGCAGTGCATTTTATGGAATAAATAAAATGTATTTGCTAATGGAAAAGCAGCACAACAGAGGGCAAGATGGGGCTGGTTTTGCTAGTATCAAACTTGATGTTGATCCAGGAAAGAAGTTTATTAGTAGAATTAGATCTATAGAAAAGCAACCAATCCAAGATGTATTTTCTAAAATAAATAATAGAATTAATGCTGATCTTAAAGATAATCCTTCTCTTGCTGAAGATACTATAAAGCTAAAAGACACTGTTCCATATATTGCTGAATCCTTACTAGGTCATGTCAGGTATGGAACATTTGGAGGTAATAGTGTTGAAAATGTTCAACCGCTTCTTAGACAAAATAATTGGAAGCATAGAAATTTAATTCTTGCAGGTAATTTCAATATGACCAATGTGGCTGAACTTTTTAATAACCTAATAGAGCTAGGGCAGCATCCTAAAGAATATTCTGACACGATCACAATTATGGAGAAAATTGGTCATTATTTAGATGATGCTGTAAGAAAAATGTATAAGGAGTTAAAAAAAGAAGGGCATTCAAAAATGCAGTGTTCTAAATTAATTTCTGACAGATTAGATATTTCTAGAGTTCTAAAAAAATCTTCAAAAAATTGGGATGGAGGATATGTAATGGGGGGGTTACTAGGACATGGAGATTCATTTGTAATGAGAGATCCTGCAGGGATACGTCCTGCATTTTATTATAAAGATGAAGAAGTGGTTGTCGTAGCTTCTGAACGACCTGCTATTCAAAATGCATTTAATATTGATTTAAATAAAATTAAAGAGCTAGACCCTGGATGCGCAATAATTATAAAAAATAAAGGTCAGGTTCAGATCAAAAAAATAAAAAAGGAAACAGAGCTTAAAGCATGCTCATTTGAAAGAATATATTTTTCAAGAGGGAATGACGCTGATATATATGCTGAAAGAAAAAAATTAGGTAAGCTAATTATGCCTAAAGTTTTAGAAGAAATAAAATATGATATAAAAAATACTGTTTTCTCCTATATACCAAATACTGCTGAAACTTCATTTTTTGGAATGGCGGATAGTATAGAAGAATTTCTTAATCAAAGAAAAACTGAAGCAATAATAAAAAACAAAAATCTATCAGAAGAAAAAATCATTGATATTTTATCGGAAAGACCACGAATTGAAAAGATTGCAGTTAAAGATGTTAAATTAAGAACTTTTATTACAGAGGATAATAGCAGGGATGATTTAGTTGAACATGTATATGATGTTACTTATGGAGTAATAAAGCCTAAGGATTCATTGGTAATTATTGATGATAGTATTGTTAGGGGGACGACTCTTAAAAAAAGCATATTAAAAATGCTAGATAGATTGGGCCCAGTCAAAATCGTAGTGGTATCATCAGCGCCTCAAGTTAGATATCCTGATTGTTATGGCATTGATATGGCAAATCTTGATAGTTTAATTGCATTTAAAGCTACTCTAGAGCTTCTTAAAGACAATGGGAAATCTGAATTATTAAAAGAAATATATGCTAAATGTAAAGAGCAAGTAAATTTGCCCGATAAAGAAATTCAGAATTATGTAAAAGACATATATAATATGTTTACAGCAGATCAAATATCTGATAAGATTGGTAAAATATTAAGCGTACATGTCAAAAATGCTAAGGTTAAAATCATTTATCAATCCATAGAAAACTTACACGAAGCATGTCCTTTGCATACTGGGGATTGGTATTTTACTGGGAATTATCCAACTCCTGGCGGAAATAGAGTTGTAAACAATGCTTTCATTAATTTTTATGAAGGAAATAAAAAAAGGGCTTATTAAGCATTTTTAAACTTTTCACTTACAACCCCCCAATTCACTAGATTAAAAAATGCATTAATATAATCTGGTCTTCTATTTTGATAGTTTAAGTAGTAGGCGTGCTCCCAAACATCAATTCCCATTATTGGTGTCCCTCCACATCCAATTCCAGGCATCATAGGATTATCCTGATTTGCAGAAGAGCAAATTTCTAATACCCCGTCCTTCACGCATAGCCAGGCCCATCCAGACCCAAATCTAGTAGCAGCAGCTTTTGAGAATTGTTCTTTAAAATCTTCAAAAGACCCAAAAGCAGAATTTATTGCAGCTTCTAATTCGCCTCTTAGATTTTGTTTATCGTTTGGATTTAATATTTCCCAAAATAAACAATGATTGTAGTATCCTCCTGCATTATTCCTTAGACCCATGTTATTCATATCTAAGTCCATTAAAATATCTTCAATATTTTCACTAGAGATGCTCGCTTTTTCCAAAGCATTATTTAGATTGTTTGTGTATCCATTGTGATGCTTTGAGTGGTGTATTTCCATTGTCTTTGCATCGATGTGGGGCTCTAAAGCAGTGTATTCAAATCCTAATTCAGGCAGTAAAAAAGTCATAATATATTTATTTGATTAGTAAACAAATTTACTATAAATCTATATAAAAATCAACAAGTATTAATTAACTTGTGTAATAAGAAAATGCCTACAAATAACTCCTATAAAATATATAATGCATCTGCTGGAAGTGGTAAAACTTTTAATCTTGTAAAGGAGTACTTAATACTACTTTTAACAGCAGAAAACAACGATGCCTACAAAAATATTTTAGCCATTACTTTTACAAATAAAGCTGTTAATGAGATGAAAAGCAGAATTGTAGACAGGCTCATTGAATTTAGTGATAAAAAAAAATTAAAGAAAAATGGTGCTATTATAAAAGAGATTATTAAAGAAACTAGCCTTACAGTAGATGGCATTAATATTAAATCAATTCAAATTTTAAAACATCTATTAAAAAACTATGCTTCTTTTGAAATTTCTACCATTGATAAATTTACTCAAAGAATTGTTAGAAGCTTTAGCTACGAGCTAGATATAGATGCTAAGTATGAAGTAGAAATAGACGAAGAAGATCTTTTAAATAAAGCAGTGGACAGACTCATTTCAAAAGCAGGAGAAGATAATGAATTAACAAAAATATTTATTGATTATGCCTTTGAAAAAACAGATGATAATAAAAGTTGGGACATATCCTTAGATTTTAGAAAAATTGCTAAAATATTAGTTAATGAAAATAGCTATGAAATTATTAAAGGGATGCAAAAAAATTCTATTGCAGAATTTTTGGAATTAAAAAAATATCTTAAAACCTTAAGAAAAAGTAGCCTTAAAAGCAGCATTACTTATGCTCAGAAAGCTCTTAGTCTAATAAAAACAAATGGGATCGAGGAAAAAAGTTTTTCTAGAGCTACATTACCAAATCATTTCAATAAAATAATCAATCAAAATTATCAAGGCATATATAGCAATCAATTAGAAAATACGCTAGTCAATGGCCATTTGTATTCTAGCACAACAGCTCAAGATCAAAAAAGGTTAATTGATTCAATTCAAGATGATTTACTAAAAATATATAAGGAAACTAAAACCGCTGTATATAAGTTAAAACTATATAATAATCTATTAAAAAATATTACACCTTTATCAATAATTAACGCAATCAATGATGAGCTAATTAATCTTAAAGAAGAGCACAACACCATTCTTATTTCAGAGTTTAATAAAATTATTAATGAAGAAATTAAAAATCAACCTGCCCCATTTATTTATGAAAAAATCGGAGCCAAGTATAACAATTATTTTGTTGATGAGTTTCAGGACACATCAAATTTACAATGGGAAAATTTAATTCCATTAATTGAAAATTCATTGTCTAGCGAAAACGCCAGTCTAACAATTTCTGGGGATGCAAAACAATCGATATATAGATGGAGAGGAAGTCAAGTTGAGCAATTTATAGGGCTAATTAATAATGTCAACCCATTTAATATAAAGCAACATGTGATTAATCTTCCTGTTAATTATAGAAGTGCAAAAAACATTGTTGAATTTAATAATACTTTCTTTACCCATATCGGTTCTTTAATGTTTAATAATGATTATTTTAAAAAAAACTATCTAGAGGCGTCACAAGAGATTTTTCAAGCTAAAGAAGGATATGTAAATATTCGATTACTAAGCAAGGAAAAAAATACTGATGAAAAACAATTGTATAATAATAATGTCCTAGAAATAATCCATTCTTGTTTAAAAAATGGGCATCAATTAAAAGATATCTGCATAATTACTAGAAAAAGGAAAGAAGGGGTAATAATCGCTGATTTTCTAACCAAAGAGGGAATAGACATAATATCTTCGGAATCATTGCTAATAAATTCATCTCCAGATGTTAGATTTATTATAAATACAATTAATTACTGTATTAATGAGGATATAAACAGCAAAGCAGAGCTACTTAATTACCTATATGAAAGTAAAGAAATGGCTGGGTTTAAAGATGATTTTATAAGAGAGTTGATTTATTTGGATTTGAGTGCTTTTTATAAAAGCTTGGAAAAATACAGGCTGTCTTTTGACAAAAATTCATTAGCTAAACTATCGATATATGAAGGAATAGAATATATCATTAATAGTTTTAATATTAATCAAGAATCCAACTCATATCTGCAATTTTTTCTTGACTTTACATTAGAATACTCCAATAGATTCAATTCATCTTTATACGAGTTTTTGAATTATTATGAAGAAAAAAAAGAAAAACTAAGTATTGTAAGCCCTTCAGAAACCAATGCTGTTGAACTTATGACTATCCATAAATCAAAGGGCTTGGAGTTCCCTATTGTTATTTACCCATATGCCGATTTAGATATATACAAAGAAATTGATCCCAAAGAGTGGTTCCCAATTAAAGATGAGAAAATTTCAAATTTTTCACATCTTCTTATGAATTTTAACAAAGATGTTGAACTATATAACTCTGATTGTAAATCAATTTTTGATCATCACAAATCAAAACAGGAAATAGATAACATTAATTTGCTATATGTTACCTTAACTAGGGCTAAGAATGAGTTATATATTATTGGATCCCAATGTCTAGATAAAAATGGACAAGAAAATCTTAATCTTTATTCTGGACTTCTAATTAATTATTTAAAAAATATTCAAAAATGGACAAACAATAAGCAATCATACCATTTTGGATCTCCTACAAAAACCCCTAAAACAGCTCAACAAGAAGATAATGTAATTAAGACAAAAAAGTTTTTCTGTAATCCAAGGGAAAATCATGGAATATCTCTAATGTCAAAATCAGGATTAATATGGGATACTAACAAAGAAAAGGCAATTGAAAAAGGGAATTTAATTCATAAGTTAATGTCTCAAATAAAATCTAAAATAGATGTAGAAATTACAATGAACCAATTTCTAGAGGATGGTGTTATCAATACAAATCAATACAAAGAACTTAATTCAATCATATTAACTATAATAAATCATCCAGAACTAAAAGAATATTATAACCTGGGAATAGTCTCTTACAATGAAAGAGAAATTATTCAAAAAAGAGGGGGAAACTTGATCCCAGACAGAATTGTCTTAAATAAAGATAATAAAGCAGTAATTATAGACTATAAGAGCGGAAGTCCAAAAAATTATCATGAAAATCAACTAAATTCATATGAAAAAGCTCTTAATAATATGGGGTATTCAACTCTAAAAAAACTTCTTGTTTATATTGAGCCTGAGACTGTTAATGTTAAAAGCTTTTAAAAAACTAGATATTATAATGTCTAATGAAAAAAAAAATATAGAAGTAGTTTGTCAAAAAACTTCGTAACTTAAGTCTAATTAAACCTATTAGCTATGAAAAATTTTTACAAATTATTAATCGTATTATTCATCTTTGGCAGTACTTCAATACAGGCACAAGATGAAAATAATCCATGGCAAATTAGCTTTGGTGCGCACGCTGTTGATCAAGAAGCTGATACAGACACGTCATTTACTGAATTTTTTAATGTTGAAGATAATTGGAATATTTCTTCTCCATTTTCAATGTTTTCTGTATCGAGATATCTTGGAAATAGCCTATCTCTAGGGGTTGGCATGTCTTTCAATAGTATTTCAAAATATGCAACTGGTTATGAAATGCCTGAAGCTTCTGAATATCATACTGCAGATTTAATGCTGAAATACAGCTTTGACAATGTGTTAGACTGGGGAGACTGGGAGCCATTTGTTGGGGTCGGTCCAGGGCGTACTTGGATGGGGGATGAAAATTGGATGACAGGGAACGTTACATTGGGAATGAACTATTGGATGAACGAACGTTGGGGTCTTACATTTCAATCAGAATACAAGCACAGTTTCGATGACGGAGTAATGGATGAAGGGGGATCTATGAAATGGTCTGCAGGAGTATCTGTTAAACTTGGTGGCAGTAAATCTGATTAATGACAAAATATGAATACGCTTTTTAAAATATGAGCTATTCTAACCTAATAACAGCTTAGTATATATTGAAAAAATGCAATTAAGACGGGGATTTGTTAGTTTATCTATGATTTAATAAAATTTAGATATTTTATAGTCAGATAAAAAAATAGGCTCTTATCAAGAATATTTACAGTAAAAACCTTATTTTTGCAGAAACAAATTTATAGTAAATCATTAATTATGAAAAAATTTTACAAATTATTATTAATCGGATTATTCATCTTTGGTACTACTTCAATACAGGCGCAAGATGAAAATAATCCATGGCAATTTAGCTTTGGCATGAACGCTGTTGATCAAGATGCTGATACAGGTACACAAATTGCTGACTTTTTTGCTGTAGAAGATAACTGGAATATTTCTTCTCCATTTTCAATGTTTTCTGTATCGAGATATATTGGGAATAATCTTTCTTTTGGTGTTGGCGCATCAATGAATAGTATTACAAAGTATGCTGATTTTATGCAAATGGATAGAGCTTCAGAGTATCATACTGTAGATGCTATGTTAAAATATAGCTTAGGCGATGTGTTTAACTGGGGAGACTGGGAGCCGTTTGTTGGAGTTGGTCCAGGGTGGACTTGGATGGAAGATACAAATTGGATGACAGGAAATCTTACAGTTGGAATGAATTACTGGCTAAATGATAAGTGGGGTGTTACATTCCAATCTGATTATAAGCATAATATGGGTGATGGTGTTAAGTGGGCTGGAATTAACCAAAGGTTAGATGAAGGCGGATCTATGAGATGGTCTGTTGGAGTATCTGTTAAGTTTGGTGGTACTGACACTGACGGTGATGGTATTTATGATGATCGTGATGATTGTCCTACAATCCCTGGATTAGAAGAATTTAACGGATGTCCAGATACAGACGGAGATGGCATTAAAGATAGTGAAGATGACTGTCCGCTTCAAGCAGGTCCTGCAGAACACAACGGATGTCCTGATACGGACGGAGATGGTCTTCCAGACAATAAAGACAGATGTCCTAAAGAAGCTGGTAAAGCTAGTATGGGTGGATGTCCTGATTCAGATGGAGATGGCATTGCTGATGTAAGAGATAATTGTCCTAATGTAGCTGGTCCTAGAGCTAACCGTGGTTGCCCATGGCCAGATAGAGATGGTGATTCAGTTGTAGATAAGGATGATGAGTGTCCTGATACTCCTGGAACTGTAGCAAATAATGGTTGTCCTGAAGGACCATCAGAAGATGATATGGCTAGAATAACAGAAATGTCTAGAGGTATTCAATTTGCATTCGGTTCAGCAATATTTACTGAAGGAACACCTCCAGTACTTGATGCAATTGTTGAAATCATTCTTAAATATCCTAAATCAAACTTTAGTGTAGAAGGTCATACTGACAGCATTGGTACTAAAGGATTTAATCAAGGATTATCTGAAAGAAGAGCAAATGCAGTAACTAGTTACTTAAGTTCAAGAAATATTTCTTCATCTAGACTAAGCGCTTCTGGATTAGGGGAAACTATGCCTATTGATACTAACATCAATAACGCAGGTAGAGCTAATAACAGAAGAGTTGAAATTATATTTGTGAAATAAAGTAATTCTTTACGCTTTAATAAAGTAAAAAACGCTTCGCTAAATGCGAGGCGTTTTTTATTTTTATATAATGCAGAGCTTCCTACAAACTGTCCTTTTAGAATTAAAAAAAAATAAAACAAATCTTTCAGATTGTGTTTTTATTCTTCCTAATAAAAGGGCAGGTTTATTCCTAAAAGAAGCTATTGCTGATCATATTGATAATAATATTTTTAGTCCTGAAATTTTATCCATTGATGACTTTATCACATCTATTTCTGGACTATCTAGTATATCAAATACTGAATTATTATTTGAATTCTATTCTGTTTATAAAGCCCATACAGAACAAGAGGAACAAAATGAATTTGAAGAATTTATAAAATGGGCTAGAATATTAATTAATGATTTTGATGATATTGATAGGGAGTTGTGTAATGCTGAAGCAGTATTTGATTACCTGCAAGCTATAAATGATATAAATCATTGGTCACTAGATGAAGATAAAACTTTACTAGTAAATAACTATATGTCATTCTGGAAGGAAATTAAAGTTTATTATGCAGCATTCTCAGAGCATCTGCTAGAAAAATCAAAAGGATATCAGGGCTTGATTTATAAAGAAGCAATTAATAATTTAGAAAGCTATATTGCCTCAAATGATAGTAAACTGCATGTATTCCTGGGGTTTAATGCACTTTATAAATCTGAATCAATAATAATCCAAGAGCTACTTCAATCAAAAAAAGCAGAAATTTTCTGGGATATAGATAAGGGGAGTATTAATTCTGAGTACAATTCCTCTGGGCATTATATAAATCAGTATATCAAATCATGGCCATATTATAGAAATAATGATGTAAATATCATTTCAAATAACTATTTAAATAAAAAGCAAATTTCAGTAGTAGGGACTGCTAAAAATATAGGTCAGGCTAAATATATAGGTGAGATTATAGAAACAATTAAAACTAAGAGTCCAGCAGCACTAAATGATACTGCAATAGTTTTGGGTGATGAAAACCTATTAACTCCTCTTTTAAATTCAATGCCAAATAAAATTGATGGTCTTAATATAACTATGGGTCTTCCAATTAAATTTTCATCAACAGCCTCCTTATTTGATAATTTGCTAAAACTTCATGGAGAAAATAAAAAATCCTTCTATTATAAAAATTTAATTTCAATCTTATCTCATGAATTAATTGCTCCACTCCTAGAGAATAATAATGGGGACCTATGCAAAATCATAAATACAAATAATATAGTATATACCAATCTAAATACACTAGTTAAAATCAGTCAGGCTAATAAAGAGTTATTAGAAATATTATTTGGAAATTGGACTGATACAAATACTGCAATTGATCGTTGTATTAAAATCATCTATATGATAAAAAATCATTTTGATGATAAGGAAAGTGAAAAGAAAATAACCTTTGAATATCTATATCATTTTAACAAGTTATTTAACAAATTAAAACTACTACAAAAACAGTATAGTCATATAAATACAGTAAAAACACTGCATATATTATTTAGGGATACAATCAAAAATGAAAAAATTCCATTTAATGGTGAGCCGCTTAAAGGCCTTCAAATAATGGGAGTTCTTGAATCAAGAGTATTAGATTTTGAAACAGTAATTATCTCATCATTAAATGAAGGGGTATTGCCAGTTGGTAATGCCCCCAATACATTTATTCCATTTGATGTTCGCCTTCAGCATAAGCTCCCAATTTATAAAGATAAAGATGCAATATATAGCTATCATTTCTATAGATTATTACAGCGAGCTAAAAACATCTATTTGCTCTACAATACAGAAGCAGATGTAATTAATGGAGGTGAAATTAGCCGATTTATTAGACAGTTAGAAATTGAGAAAGTACATGAAGTTGATCACAAAATACTTGTACCAAAAACACCAATAATAAAAAAGAAATTACTTGAAATAAAGAAGAATATAAACATTTTGGATAAACTTAATGAGCTAACTAAAAAAGGATTTACAGCATCAATGCTCTCAAGCTACATAAGAAATCCTATCACCTTTTATTATCAAAAAATTCTAGGGTTAAAGGATGATAATCAAATGGAGGAAACCATTGCCTATAACACAATTGGATCAGTTATTCATGATACATTAGAAGAATTATATAAGCCATGTGAAAACAAACTGCTACTTAAAGAGGATATAAATGGGATGCTGAAAATAAAAGACAAAATAGTAGATAAAAATTTTCAAAAAATATTTAACCTAGGAAATTTAAATAAAGGAAAAAATTTAATAATAGTAGAGACAGCCAAAAGATATATAGAAAATTTCTTAAAAAAGGAAATTAAGGATATCCAAGAAGGAAATGAGATAAAAATCTTGGCTGTTGAAAAAAAGTTTGAGACAATAGTGGATCTATCAAATGAGTTAAATAATATTAAAATCAGAGGTAAAATAGATAGAATTGATAGCGTAAATGGGGTAACAAGAGTGATTGATTATAAAACAGGAGGCCAGATAAAACAAACTGACTTAAATATTAAACAATATGAAGAAATATTTAAGGACAAAAAATATTCAAACATTTTTCAGCTACTCTTCTACTGCCTAGCCATAGAAGATGACAAAAAATATAATTTTCCAGTTGAGGCTGGAATTATATCCTTTAGAAATTTAAATGCAGGAGCTTTAAAGACAAAATTCTTAGATAAAACAAATTTGGTTACATCTGAAAAAATAGTAAATTATAAAAAAGGTATAGCTGAACTAATAACAGAAATATTATCTAAAAATATTTCATTTACTGAAAAAATATCTGAACATTAACTATGTTATAATAACACAAAATAACAGATGTGTGGTTATTTAATAGGAGAAGTGATTTTAATCCATTCTTGTTTGCCAGAAACTCTTTTTTTCTCATTTGTATAATGTTTTGTTTGATATACTTCTCCTGTTCTTGAATCTAAAACATATATCCAATTGTTTAATTGATCATGATCTATAGCAATCGCTGAATATTCAGATTGTTGAATTTGAGTAGTAGAAATAAATAAAGCAACAACGCCAATAGTTGCCAATGAATAAAGTAATAAGTCTTTGAATTTAGTTTTCATGATATTTTTTTTAAATTAAAATGCTTGAATAATATTCAAGATGTAATATATAAAATTATTTGTATCTTTATATAATATATGATATTAATATAAGAAGAAAATATTAATTATTAGATATAATATCGTATAAATTATTGTAAAAATATGAACATTTACATTAAAAAATCTAGCTATACTACAAAACAGGGCAAATCTGCTATTTTATTTGATTGTTTTAGGGGTAAATACAGAAAAAAAATAAACACAAACGTCTACGTCCCATCTGATAACTACAATAAATTAGAAAATTTAATCAGCAAATCTGATCCAAAACATGTGAGCCTTAACATTGCCCTTAAAAAGCTTGAGGAGAAGAAAAATCTTGCTCTAGATAGCTATACACAAGAAAAATGGACTAATGAAGAGCTAGAAAACTTTCTCAAATCAGGTATAGAGCTATATTCTCTAGACGAATACGTTATAAATCAATTCAGTGAGTCTAAAAGCAAAATAACTAGTAAGGACTACATAAATGTGGTAAAAGTCTTCAAAAAACATCTATATAAGAATGCCAGTATACAATTTGAAGAATTACTAGATATAGAGTTCCTTTTAAAATTTAAAGTAAATGCAATAAAAAATGGACTGAAACAAAGCTCTATTAACTCATACGTAAAAAAATTAAAAGTAATAATGAATAATGCCTATAGAGACGGGTACATTAATGAAAGATTTAATATTCCTAAAAGCATTATTGAAGAAGTTGTGCCAGATAAAAAAGAAATTATAACATATAAAGAGATAGAAGAGGGGATAGGTAAAATTAGAAATATTTATCAGGCACAATCAATAGCCCTTTTCTTATTAATGTTGTCCTGTAAAGGGATGTATCCAGCAGATGTAATGAATTATAAAAAAATAGAAAAAACTGACCCTGGTGAATTATTAATCAACAATTTATTTGAAAATGACTCGGCATATATAAAATTTAAAAAATCTAAAAAAAGCGACAAGCATAAATACGTCAGAGTAAATCTTGCAATAAAGAAATTAGTTACGCTATTAAAAATTACATTCCATATGACTCATTACAAGAAATATTCAGATATTCTTGCTCCATATAATGATCCGTATCACATTTTTGCAATTGATATTAATAACAGCAACAACACATATAAAAATCTTTGGAATTTTTATCAGAAAATGATCAAATCAACTATTAATTATTCATTCACCTCAGCAAGAGATTCATTTAATATAATCCTAGAAGAACAAGAAATGACAAATCAAACAAGGAATATATTAACTGGTGATATTTCGGAAAAAGAATTAAC
>Ga0315326_10001080_pt1 | contig 13939 bp, 12 predicted proteins | sample M180m32315metaG_FD_203457 | JGI IMG/M metagenome (GOLD analysis project Ga0315326, IMG submission 203457) | Ammonia-oxidizing marine archaeal communities from Monterey Bay, California, United States - M1 80m 32315 | ecosystem: Environmental > Aquatic > Marine > Coastal | place: USA: California... | reverse complement strand
ATGGTTTTAGATGGTGATTTCGAAAGGCATCCTAACCTGAGAGGAGCGAGTGTTGAGTTAGGAGCTGGCTGGGTTCCTGAAATGTTACAAAGACTTGATTACGTTGTTAAAACTTGGAACAGAGTCGACAAGAACTTGGAAGACATTAAACGAAAACCTTCTGAGCAGTTAAAAGAGCAAATGGCTTTTACTCCCTATGCCCATGAGGATGTGGGATTGTTGATGGATGCTTCGAGTCCAGAACTTTACCTTTTCTCAAGTGACTATCCGCACGTAGAAGGTACGAGAGACCCCATAGGAAAGTTTGATAAAACACTTGCAAATCATGACGAAAGTAACAAAGACCTTTTTTATTCTGAAAACTTCCTAAGAATCTTTCCTGGAGCTAGGGTATAAAAAAATTAAGTTGATGTATTTTTAAAGATGACTGCCTAGAAGCTGTTTAAAATTTTGAGTATAGAATTTACTTTTAACTTCTTCGTTGATGCCATTCATTGTTCTTTCGTATCTGCTTATAGGATCATCCGTTCCTTCGTGGTGAGGATAGTCTGTTGCAAACATTAATAAGTCAGCAGCTCCACTTTCTAGAAGCCATCCAATGTCTTCTCCAGGAAATGGAGTAAGTTTTATATGATTTTGTACATACTCAGAAGGCAGCATTTTAACGTGAGATAAATCCTGTAACCTTCTAAAAGCTCTAAAAGATTGATCAAGATGCTTCATCCAAGAGATCACCCAGGATGCGCCTAATTCAACCACCCCTACCCTTAGTTTTGGAAAACGATTAAAAACTCCATCAAATATCATTGCAGCAAGAAAGAGTTCTGCACAATAACCAATCCCCATATAGGCCAAAGCATCTCTTGGAGCGTCCCCTTCTTTGTGTTTAGGAACCGAACCTCCATTATTGTAAAAAGACAAAGGGACAGGGTCCCAGCTATTATCTATCCCCACATGAAGAGTTATGGCCATATCAGCTTCTTGTATCCCCTTCCAGACTGGATCAAAATCTGGATGGGTAGAAGATTTGCAACCTACAGGGGCTATGGTGTCTATAGCAACAACAGAAAAATTTTTATTAATTGCATCATTCAAAAAGCTGAGCGCTACTTCTTCTCCAAAATGGAAGGGAATGTATGCAACTCCGTGCATTCTAGGATCATCTTGACAAAAACTAGCCATACCTCGATTTAATGCCTTAACACCTCCTATAACAACTTGGTCATCTTTTGATGCTAAAACTTGATCAAAGGCGCTTGTAGGAAAGACTAAGTGTCCTTTAAAACCAAGAAGATCATTTGCTAAAATTCTTTCATTAGAATCAAAAGCCCCTAATCCATCCCAGCCTTTATGACCCCATCCCATAAATTCATCTTTTGCTTTATTTAATACTTCAGATGATGATTGTCTTTCATTAAATTTCTTAATGGAGTCGTCAATTCTTTTTAAAGTATCTTTGTCTCCTTCAACTATAGGCTCAAGCCTATCTCTTATATTCTTATCAGCAAACTCATAGATCCAATCCGGTCTCTCCATCATGTGAGTATCGGCATCGTAAATATCTTCTCTATGAGCGTATGGCATATTTCTTTTCCTTTTTTTTTATTTTACCACTCTAACTGATAGTAAACTACGATCATGCTTAATCTGTTTGTAGAAAATTTTGTAATTGTATTCGTTGCAATTGATCCAATTGGACTTCTTCCAATATTTGCAACCTTTACTCAAGGGCTTACTAAAAGTGATATCCTTAAATTAACCTTAAGAAGTACCACAACAGCATTTATTGTATTACTTTTATTTTGGATTCTGGGATCCACTATTCTGGATTTTATGGGCATCAATATTCAGTCTTTTAGAATTATTGGAGGTCTTTTTCTGTTGATCATTGCCTACCAAATGGTCTTTGAACAACGTCAAGAAAAAAGACAAGATACCGTAGAAAAAGCCATGAGCGATGAAGCCCTCTCCTCTCTTGCTACATTTCCTCTCGCCATCCCTTTTATTGCTGGCCCAGGAGCAATAACAATAGTTATGCTTCTTTCAGAAAAAGGAAACAGCAGCCTTCAGGAACAAGTGATTGGTTTTAGTCCCGTTGCCGTTATCATAGCCCTTACCGCTCTATCTTTATGGCTTTCCTCGAAGCTCGTTAATCTATTGCCGCTTTCCGCCATAGGCATATTACAAAGAACTTTTGGATTGTTATTGGGGGCTCTCTCTGTCGAGTTTGTCATACAAGGGATTAGGCAAACTTTTAGTATATAAAATCCAATTCTGTATTTTCTAATAAAAAATTTACCTCTACTTTAGGCTTAATTTAGAAGTGAGGTGTTTATATGCTTCTTCCACACTACTAGTAATAAAAAATAGATCTAAGTCCTTTTTATCGATCACTCCATAATCCACCAAAGTTTCAAAATTAATTAAACTCGTCCAATAGTCTTTTCCAAAAAGGACTATTGGCAGGTCTTTCTTAATTTTTCCAGTTTGTAAAAGCGTAAGGATCTCAAAAAATTCGTCAAGAGTTCCAAAACCACCCGGCATAATCACAAACGCCTCTGATAAATAGGAGAACCAAAATTTTCTGGTAAAAAAATAATGAAACTCAAAATTTAATTTGGAAGAAACGTAAGGGTTCGGTTCATTTTCAAAAGGCAAAGAGATACCCAGAGCGACAGACTTAGCTCCCGCATCATTCGCTCCTCGATTCGCCGCCTTCATTATTCCAGGTCCTCCGCCCGAACAGACCACATACTTTTGATCTTCTTCATTTAAATTCATAGACCACTCCGAGAGTTGTCTTGAAAGCTCTCTCGTGGCTTCGTAATACTTGGCTAATTTAAGATTCACACCTCTACCTGCGTTAGACTGCTCATGTGATTTGGATTCCTCAGACGAAGGTGCCCGTGCCGATCCAAAGATTACTATCGTATTTTTTATCTTTTCTTCTTCAAATTGTTTTTTGGGGTAAACGTACTCGGATAAAATTCTCAGAGTTCTGGCGTCTTTGCTGTTAAGGAAGTCTAGGTTTTTGTAGGCCTTTGTTGGCTCGGTATCTTTTGTATTTTTAGTGTTAGTCACTACGGAACTATACACTTTTAAGAAATGAGGGAGAATAATTTCTCTATAAGCTTTTACTTAAAGCGGAGAAAGAATTGGAAGCGATTTCAAGAATGTTCTCCAAGTCCTCTTTGTTATGAGTAGCAGAGATGAAATGATTATGATAATTGACCATGTACAAACCGCGTTTTAAACATTCATCTATCCAAGCATTATGAACCTTAATGTCTACATTATTCAAGCGAAAATAAGGCATAGTAGGAACTCCAGAAACTACTAGTTCAAATTGATTCTCGCGAGCAACTTTTACTAATCCATTTTTAAGATTATTTCCAAATTCTTCCATTTTGCTTACTGCATCTATTTTTTGTAATTCCAGCAAGGTTGCTTTGGCAGCGGCCATAGGAGCGGCGTTAAAGAACTGCGTCCCCGTAAAGTAAACTGCTTCAGCTGATTTCTTTAAGTGGTCAGCTCCAACCAAGGCTGAAATAGGATATCCATTACCCATGGCCTTTCCTAAACACACAAGGTCAGGCTTGAATCCATAGGCTTCATTGGACCCTGCCAGATTAATTCTGAACCCTGCTCTTACATCATCAACTATAAGAACAATTCCATTCTGCCTGCAAAGTGACTCTACTTTTTGCCAGTATTGGTCTTCAGGTAATACGTTATCTTTTAGAACGGGATGGTGATAAGGAGAAGATATAAAACAAGCAATTTGATTGGGATTCTCAGATATCGCTCTTTCTAATTCATCTATAACATTCCATTCGATATCTATTATTTCATCGGTATCCGAAGGGATGGTGCCAGGACTATTATTTCTTTGCATCCAAGACGCCACTCCATGGTAACCATCATTAATCTTTATTATTTTTTCTCTACCGGTTTCAGCTCTAGCTACCATTATTGCCAAAGAAGTACTGTCTCCACCATTTTTACCAAAAAGAGTCCAATCAGCTACAGCCACCATATCAACTAGAGTTTCTGCAAGCTCAATCATCACTGGAGAAGCTAGACTAACAGTATTGCCAAGATCGTATTGTTGCTGGGCAGCTTTATCCACAACAGGGTTGTTATAACCCAAGATCATTGGGCCATAAGCGCACATCAGGTCAATAAATTTATTTCCATCAACATCCCAAAAATAAGAATCTTTAGCTTTGGAAAAAAATTTAGGAGCAGACCCTCCAACTGAATACTTATAATGCCCAAAAATTCCTCCTGGAATTACAGCCTTTGCTTTCAAAAAAAGTTCGTCTGATCTAGTTAAGTTATTATTTTCTTTGGACATTAGTAAATTAAAACAGTTTTCTTGCTAAATGAGAATTATTCTTGAACACCTCCTCTCCAAAATAAACTCAGAATTTTTTTAAGCATTGATGATTCTCTTAGAAAGTAAACCAGTAACCATTGAATCCATTCTCTTTTCTTTCAATTACTTACTAATATCTAATCAGCAACATGTCCGCAATTAGCACCAGAGCAATCATACCAACCGGGATGGCCTGGAATTGGTATCCATAAGGCTGAACCTTCATTGTTTAGAGTGAGCTGTCTGACAAATTGCGAATATCCTATGAGATTAGCATGCGCTGATGAAGCAAATACAATGCCATGAATCCTAACTTTCTTCTCTCCTGAAATTCTATCTGTATTTAGGGTTTCTATTTTTCTTAGATTCAAATCTATATCTCCTCTAATATCATCTCCTAAGAGATAGATACTCACTTTCCTCCCTTCAATAAAGTGATTATTTATAGCTACCCTCAATCCATTAATAGGATTGCTTCGAGACTGACCTAGATTCGCTCTTCTTTTTATGAAATCCATAATATTTTTTCTTGAACCAGTCGTATCTAGTATCCATTTTCCTTTCCCACTTGTTCTTGGTAATAGATATTTTCCCTGGTCATTCATTACTTGGATACCTTTTATTTGAGGATGTATCTCAAGAACATTATTCATCTCTTTGATCAAATAAGGCCAAGCCGAGATCATGCTATCGGAGTTATCTATAATGAAAACTATATATTCACTATCAACTGGAATGCCACCGACTTCCACGTCTCTATCATTATTTTCTAAAATTCTCTTCATCTCTTCTGTAAGCGACTGTTGAGCTAAATTTAAATCATTCTTAACTCCTTTAATCATTGAATTTAGACTTCTAATAGATTCAATCTCTTGTATTAACTTAAGCTCTTCCTCATTCTTGGAATTCAAAATATTTTGTAATTCTGTTATTTCTTGACCAGAATATTGCAGTTCATCCTCTAAAGGTGATTTTTTATCTTGAAGAGAAAATAAATTCTGCATTAATTCACTCTCGGAAAAAACCTTTACACCTGGCAAGTCGGGTTTCACTATAAGCAATAATAAGACGATCGCTCCAAAGCCACAGGCAATAATATCTAGAAAAGCTAGACTAAATATATCTGTATTCCTTCTATTCTTTTTTTTGATCACGGCCAATCTCTTGATGGACTTATTAAAGTTCCACCTGATTGTAGTCCTAAATTCCAATAATCCGATCCCGCCCTTGGATCACCTTGCAAAGGTAAAAGAATAGTTGAAGTTTTTATTTTTTTTCCACTTAAGTAATTCTCTTTTGCTTTTTGAAAAAGCACATGACGACATTCAGAAGTAATACTTGAAGAAGGTTTGAGGCATTTCCTTTGTTCTCCAGAAATGACCTTCTGATAGAATTGGGACATAGGCTCACCTAAAGTTGGGAGGCCATCAGTGATTATATAAACAGCATCGGGAAGTGGAAACATTTGCTTTGTCCTTTCAAGTGCTTTTTCTAAATTAGTACCATTCTCTGGAATCTCTTTAAGTGCACTGGATAAGGCTCCATTTACCTCAAAAGAATTACCAGAACTAAGCCATTTATTATTAGTGTGCGATTTAACATCTTGATCAAAAGTAAGGATAGTGAACTTACTATTCTTCGGGAGTCTGGCTGTCAGCCAAGTAAGACTGTCCTTGGCTCTTTTCCATTTTTTGGTATTTTTACTTTTTTCATCTAAGAGAGATAATCTAAATATATTTTGAATATTTTCATCCATCATACTTGCCGAAGTATCTAAAAGATAAACAATGTGACTACCTTCAATTATCAGTCCAGTTAAATATTGTCTTTCTCCATCATCAGACCTTGATATTAGATCAGGAATAGAATCTTCAATTTCTTTGATTTCTTTTTGGGCCTGTTTATTACTTTCTAATAATTTATCTCTCGATTTTTTTTCTATAGTTAGATCATTGCTAACTTTTTTTATCAATTCTTCTTTATTTACAATAAGAGAATTGAGATCGGTAATTTCATTCTTTTTTTTCTGAAGACTATCTGTGAGTGTTATTAAGTCCTTTTTTGCCGATTCAATATCTTGTTCAAGCATTTGAGCTTGATCAGGACTTATTGATTCTCCATGCTTTAGTATCAAAAAAATAAGTATGACTGCTCCTAATCCACATGACATTATGTCTAAGAAAGATAGGTTAAATGGGTTGAAAGACCTATTTTTCTTTGCCATTATTTGTTTAAGAACGCATTTTATCTACAAAATTCTTATTGCAGTAGTCGTGCGAGTCCAAAGTCAACCTGTCTTGTATAAGTTGAAGTTGGTGCAAAAAAAACATTAAAAATATGCTTACGACCAGAGCCACATAAGTTGAATTGAAAGCTACACCTAAGCTAGCTGTCATACCCGCTATATCTCCCTCAACAGCAATATGGGCTTGTGAAAGCGCCTCTCCTATGCCCCTTACAGTTCCTATGAAACCTATAGATGGTATAGCCCAGATAATATACCTTATCATAGACAATTCAGATTCCATTCTTTCTGATTCTTGTTCACAAACATCATGTGCTGAGGAGGAGGCATCTTCTATATTGCCAGAAACTTTAAACTTATGTAGACCGGCATTTAACGCATTTACAAGTAAACCTTTTTCTTTGTTATCTAATTTATCCTGCAATGAGGATACATTTTCTAAAGTAATGTCTTTTTCTGGGTCTAGATTAAAAATACTTGTAGAGAGTATTTCAGTCTGCTCTTTAATTCTTTTCCATTTTATAAAAATTATGGAAAGCGCCCAGAGAGCTAACATAAGACAAGTTTCTTGTTCGAAATCTTTTAAAATTACTGAGAGAGTCCTATCGGGGGCTCTATTTTGACTTTCAGCTAAGGCAACTTGGAAACTAGCAGAAGGTTCAATAAATAATAGGTATAAAGAGTGCACAAATAAAACTGAGATAAATAGAGAGCTGATTTGAAATAAAAAGTCCTTGGGGAAATCCGATTCTTTAAAAAGTTCGTTCATAATTCTTTATATATTAGTTGGGAAATCTTGAGCATTCATTGCTTTTGCATTTAATACGTTAGCATCGTTATATGAGTCAATTTCACTAAATAAGAAAAAAATAGAAAATAAGGCCAAAGAAATTATAAATAATTTTTTAATCATAGTTATCTCCCTTGCCAAATAGCCAACGCGCTATCCTGAAGCCAGTCTTATCATCTCCTTCTAAAGACTCATCACGAAAAGAATATCTTAACTCAGATAAACTAGAAGAGCTCCAACTAGAACCTTTAACTACATGACCTCTGCCTCTATCAGGTCCAGTCAGGTCAAGATAAATTATTTTATTCTCAACCATGATAGAGTAATAATCATTTACAAATTCGCTTACGTTACCTCCCAGATCATACACTCCCTTTTGATTGGGTTCAAAGCTTCCTACAGGTGCCCGCTTGCTATATCCATCTTGATAATCTGGTATATATGAAGTTGTGAATTGCTTAGAACTTTCGTCTGCATAATTCCCTGAACCTTTGCGAACAGGCATTTCATTTCCCCAAGGGAATATCAGATCTTTTCTTTTAGAAGGATTCTTTTTTGCAGTCCATGACCATTCTGACTCAGTTGGCATTCTGTATCCTTCTGAATTCAGATCGAATGAAACTGCCTTTCCATTTTCAACCTTATAAAACGGTTTAAGTCCTTCGGTTTTGCTTAACCAATTACAATAAAGAGCAGCATCATTCCATGAAATATTTACGACTGGCAGGTCATTTACTTCAATAGACTTATTGTCATTATCCCTTTGTTTAAAATTAAAATATTGAGCATTAGTAACTTCGTGCACAGAAAGATAAAAAGGTTTAGTTAATCTAACTTCTCTTATTGTCTCATTTGCCCTCTGACCTTTTTGACTTCTTTTGGCACCCATTCTTATAAAGTCAGGATTAAGTAATACCATTTGATTATCACCTTTTGTTTTGTATGTTTTAGGTGATTCATTAAATCTGGCAATTTCTTCTTTTAAGAGAATAACATTTACATTAGTTTCAAATTCCTCATTTGGCTTAAGTGACGTTTTAAAGGATCTATATCCCTTTTTTCTAATTTCTAAATCTGCTTCTATCGCATGTATATTCAAAGAAAGAGGAGTATTTCCTATAAACCTATCATTAAGATATATTTTAGATATTAAATTTGCATCTATTTTAACCTTGCCTAATACGGGATTTAGAATAAGGTCATGTGAAACCTTTTGATTAGAACGTAAATTGAAATTTTTATTTGAGGAGTAGTAGCCATCTAATTCAAGAGAAATCACTTCATTTTCATTCGGGGATAGACTAAGTTCAATTGGCGACAAACCTTTAAAGATCTTATTAAGGAAAACTTTCGCGCCTTCAGGATTAGAGGAAACTCGAACAGTAGAAGGTAAAAGTTTAAGTTTTACAGGATCTAACTTTTTGTCTTGATCTTTATTAACTCTTATTAGGGATGTCTTTTTTTGGTATCCCTCTTTTATGAAGATCAGTTCTTGTAGCCCTGAAACAATATCTACTATTAAAGGTGTTTCCCCTAAATATTCATCTGATAAGTAAACCTTTGCATTAGATGGAACTGAATTGATAGATATACTGGCCCAATTGGGTTCTAAATTTAGTAAAATATTTTCCTCTTTGCCCCTGCCAATAACATCGATAGAACTTGAATAAGGTAGAAACATTGGATGGGTAAAGTCTAGTGAGTGTATTCCAGCCTCAATTTCGTAATAACCATTAATCTGATTGATTGGTTTATTGTCTATTAAGATTTGTCCGGTTATATCAGGTTCAGTAATTATTGAGACTTTACCAGGTAATTTTTTAAGCTTTAAGGTGTGAGTATCGCTTGATCCATCAACTATAAAGGTCATTTCTTGGTCATAAAAACCTGGTGATTTCGCAAGGATAGTCTTTTCTCCAGGAAAAAATATAAATCTTTCTTTAAGGGAAACTCCAAAGCCTTTCACCAATTTTATCTTGGCATCATAAGACGCTTCCACTGGAAGAATAATTATATTGATTCCTTTTGCAAAGAGATAAAAAATTACAATAAAGGAGACTATTAGAAATAATATTAAATTAGTGAGATATTTGTAGTTAATTTTCATTTATATCTTCTCTCTACAAGATAGAAATAATGATGAATCCTTAACTAAATCTATCTCTTTCCTTATTGTTACATATCCTTTGCATTTCCCAATAAGAGTATAAGTTCCAGCAAATAACTTTATCTCCTTATTGAGGAAAGTACCAAGATCCTCGCCGTTCTTAATTGATATATACGTTTTATTATCTGAGCTCATTTGAAGATTTATGACATTTGAGTATTTATTCAAGATCTCCTTTAGTTGCTTGTATTTGAAAGAGAGCCTTTCTCCAAAATTGTATTTGGTTATTTGGCTAGAAAATTTCTTTGCTTCTTCGTAAACAGCAGAGCTAGAAACTCTTTTAGGTCTTTCGATATATCTATCTAATTGTGACTCTACTTTGATATATTTATTTACTTTATCTAACCCTTCAAGCGCAAACCCTAAATTCTTTTCAAGCACTAATAGAGAAGTATAAACTGTTGATGATTCAGTAAAATCTTCAGCAATAAAGTATTTTTCAGCTAAGATTCTATCTAATCTAATCTTTTCTGCTTTTTCACTTTCTTTTACCGATATCAGTCCGGTTAAAGCTGCATTTGAGAATTCATCTAATTCTATTGCCTCATTGAAGGCCTTTCTAGATGCAGAGAAATCTTTTTTATTTAGAGAAATATATCCTTCTTCAATTAATGAAACTAAATTTCGTTTTTGAATTAATTCCCTCACCTCTTCCTGGAGACCAAAAATTTCTTTATTTTTATTATCCAAACTAGAAGCTAGTTTTAGAGTAGCAATGGCATCATCTAAAGAGTTAGTCTTTATTAGCAATTCTGCTTCTTTTTTAAATCTCAACACCTCTTCAAGAACTCTTGCCCTAGCCAAACCAGTCAGTGCTGATTGATTTTGAGGGAATATCATGAGTGCATTATTAAAAAAGTTTTCTGCGGAAATTTTATCTTCATTATCAAGGCTTCTGTAGCCTTGGAGGATATTTTCATTCAAAAGACTGCTAGCTTCATTTATTAAAGATCTAGACTCATTTATTGCATTTATATAAATTTTATTCGATTTTCCAAAAAAGGCCTCATTGAAGAAAGTATCACCTTCTTCCTCTAGATTTAAAATAGCAGTATATTTCTGCTTAGACCATGACTCTGCATTAAGCTCTATGAGCTTCAACTTTAGTTCATCTAAAATTTTGAGAGATTCGAGAGATTCTCTCCTTTCTTCGCATAACGGAGAGGTTTTATTTTTATCTGAGCAATCTAATAAGGAAGTCTCTATTTCTATTACAGAAGTCTGATTTTCTTCTTTATCTTCTGTAAAACTTGATAATAAAGCAAACCAAAGCAACGCAAATAAGCCAGCCAGCAATGTAAAAAATAATACTTTTTGATTAGAGTTGAGTTCTTGAATGAACTTTTTTAATTCCAATAGATTAATTTAACAGTACGATTTTCAAAAAATCTAGATAATGTCTCTAGTTTGCTCAGTTTCTGCTTTATAAATTTTCTTAAGGATTTCTCTCCATTGTTTTGCTTGTTCTTCTGCTGTTCCAGTCAAAGTTACAGTTCTATCTTCCATTTCTATCACGCTAGGAGATAAACTACTATCCATTGAAGAGGCAATCTCATTGAGTGAATCACGATGAATCTTGGCTTCCTGACTGTTCTTAAAGCTTTCTTTAAAGATAGCACCTGCAACACCCGCTCCAGCGATTGCCTCATAGTAAGAACTGTCATATGAATCTGCATTACTTGCAGCTGCAGCTGATGCCGCTAAAACTACTGCACCAGCAACACCTTGCCAGAAAGCAGCACTTTGCGCTTTTCGAGCAGCCCTAGATTCTGCAAAAGATTGCTCTTGCCAAATTTTATAGCTTGATTGCATATCTGATGAAAATCCATTGTAAGTAACTTGCATGTTATCGATAAACATTTGGTCTCGATATTGAATATTTTTGATTCTTTTCATCATAGGATCGTCAGAATCCGGCTTACCCTGCAATCTATATTTACCTCTATTTTCTGTCAAAATATCTCTAAAAGCTGTAGGAGAGAAATTCTGGGCATACCTTATATCTGTCACTGTATTTATCGTGTCAGCTGTATTGCTCTTAACCCTTTTCTTAATGTATTTCGTTATATCATTATTAATCATCTTATAAATTGGTGCATAAGGATCCACTTTAAGCTCATTCTTAGAATTTTTGTTTCTTGGATTAGTAAAAGTAATCTCTTTGACTCTATGAGAGTATTTTTTTGAAATCCATCGTTTGCCAGTTGAATCTGTTATCGTAACTTTTAACTTGACGTCTTCTCCATTTGATTCTTCAATTTTAGCTTTTATATATAAATCAGAACTTGAAGTTAAATCCGGAGTTACTCTTACAGCTCCATAATTGCCACTTTCTGCAAGCACATCTCTAAGCTGCACAGCCATATACATCGATTCAGCTCTTCTTAACTCTGGCCATATACCATCCTCTCCATAAGTTGAAGCTTCTATAAGACCGGGATTAAATACTCCAATGGCAATATCAAAAGGCTCTGCATTTTCAACAACAACCTTTTCGTCATTATATTTATAATTAGGCCCAGTCCCTGAACTAGTTGCGCAACCAGCGATAACTACAAAGCACATAGTTAGTATTAAATTTTTACTCATGTATCTCTCCTTAAAGATTCATAAAATCTTATAGTAATTAATCTGATTTGTTAATTCCTTTATATTTTCTATATGCCTGCCAATATCTCTCTTTAATGACTGGATCCTTCTCTGCCCTGGCGACAGCTTTCATCTGAGCCGCAGTAAGATCATCACTAGAATCTGCAGGAATATCTTCTGGGTCTGCCCCATTATCTCCTGAAACCATTTCAGAATTCTCTTCATTTACATTAGATATTGCTTCAGTCGAATTTTTAGATTCCTGAGGTTCGTCCCCAGATGCACTAGAGCTCTGCGAAGAAGATGAAGAGGACGAGACAGAATTTTCCATTTGTTCTAAGCAGCTATCGAACTGTTCAAGAGCCAACATCAATTCCAACTCCAATCTAAGAACTTTTTCTTCTTCTGTTTCGGCATAATCAGGAGGACTTACCTCAAAATTAGTGTTTGAGCATTCTTCATCGGCTTCAGAAAAAGAATATAGGGATATCATTAATAAAAGACAGTAAATTGGGATAGTTTTAATTTTCATTTTTTTTATAAATGGCCGGAGCAATCTTTCTTAAATTGTATTCAACTTTTAGTACGAGAGTACATATGAGTAAAAATATAAATACTCCAAGGCCATAAAATGAAAACATTATCTGATTATAACCATTAGCATTTCTTACTTCTATTAATTGCTGTTCATTACTATTGATTGAGCTTAGTGATTGAATTCTTATTTCGTAAGTTTCTTTGTATGCGTTTAGTGAATCTAATATAATTTTTAATCTTCGTTCAGGGCTTTCAATTTTCTTGATTAAATTCTCTTGTAGCAAATCTCCGGATAGTTCTGTGAGGCCATAAATAAAGGGTCTTTTAGAGTAAACAGGTATGTCTTTATCTAAATCTCTTAAATACTGAATATTTAAATTTTCTGAAAAAAGAGTTTTATTATTTTCTCCGTATAAATCCCCTAGATTAGTTAAAATTATTTTATATTCAGAGTCAAAGAGAAGATTTTGCTTCCCAGATGGTTCATGATTTTGTTCTAATATTTCATTATTAGAATTTTTTGAAGATTTTGCTATGGGAAGTACTTCGTACCTTAATTCCGACCATTTAGGTACTTCTACCTGCTGAAAATCAGCATTCTTCAGAATCTCATGAAAAGAATAAAAGAGATTTAAAATACTGTAAATTATTGCAACACTAGCAAAAATGATAAGGAAGATCCTCAAGAAATTGAGATAAAAATTTTCTATTTTCTCCATTTCTTCTTAAAAAATATAAATCATCATCTATTGTTACTAATGTCCATTCACATCATACGCACATTTCTGCTTTTGCCCACTACTCCCTTCCCTACAGGCTTTTAAGTCAGCCAGTTGTACAAAAAGAGGGAATGGTGGAGCTAGGCGGGATCGAACCGCCGACCTCCTGCGTGCCACGCAGGCGCTCTCCCAGCTGAGCTATAGCCCCAAACAATCAAGGTATTAATTATTTATCTTTTCTTGTATTAAAATTACCTATTCGCATGATTTAAAATTACCATGAGACGTTAAACTTAAACAAAAAAGTAATGCCAAAAATACCGCGGAACATCAAAGATACTAGTCTAAAGAATCTTGAAGTCTTAGACAATGATGCAACCATATATTCCGATCCCTCAAGGAAAGGTTTTCTCGTGGAAATAAACTCCCAAGGAAGGATAATCTTTTCTTATGAATACAAGTTCAATAAGAACATTAGACAAATACCCCTGGGGACTCACCCTTCTGTATCGCT
>Ga0315326_10001079_pt1 | contig 13944 bp, 4 predicted proteins | sample M180m32315metaG_FD_203457 | JGI IMG/M metagenome (GOLD analysis project Ga0315326, IMG submission 203457) | Ammonia-oxidizing marine archaeal communities from Monterey Bay, California, United States - M1 80m 32315 | ecosystem: Environmental > Aquatic > Marine > Coastal | place: USA: California... | reverse complement strand
TATCAAGAGAGATACCAGTTGAGTCACCTTGAGTTAAAGTAACTTTAAAAGTTGTAGCAGATGGAACTGCAGCAACATAGTATGGTTTGTTAGAAACAATATTTGAGAACGGTTGGTCAAAGATAATAGTCTGCTGACCACCAGGACTTAGACCAGTAGTAGATGCAACTTCAATAGTATTTGCAGATCCACTCACATTAATAACATCTTGAATGAATTGAGTCTTACCAGTGTAATTAATATATTCCTGAACACCTGCAGTACCACTAGTAGTTCTCTTAACACGAAGAGTTCCTGATGATGGGAAGTGTGTTGGTGCTGTGTTTAGATATAATGTAGTATCTCCACTAGAGAATGTCTTAGATGCAGTAGTAGCAGGAGGTAGAGTATTAACTTCATAACGAGCTGGTAAGTTACCAGATCTCATGTATGCTTCAGTGTTCTGGTTGTTGTTAGGAATCTTGTGTGCGTAGATAACGTCACCATCCAAAGCACGGAAACCCCAACGTACAAAACCTGCACCATACCAAGAGTAGTCCATGTAGAACATCTGCATCTTGGTTGGGTCAAGAGTATAACCAGTCTTACCAGTTCCATCACAACGGTCAATGTTCCAGTCAGACTGATTCCATTCTGTTTCTACAGTCTTAGTTACGATCATGTTCTCTGCAGCAAGTGCTCCAGAATCATTAGGACCACGATAGTCAGGGAAAATAACCAACTGTGTATCAGAAACAATACCATCAACACGATAAGAAGAACCACGAAGAATAATATAATCACCTGGCTTCAACTGTTTTGAAAACTTAGTACCCTGTCCATTAGGACCAGTGTAACTAGAAACCAAAGTGCTACCATTTGCTACTGAAACTCTACCTGCCAACTGGAATGTAGAAGTTCTACGTACAACACTAAGATTACCACTTGCCCAACGGAAGAAGATACCATTCTGTTGATCCATCATACCAAGTTCTAACTTAGTACCATATGAATTAACTGGTGTTACAGTATACTCACCAGAAGCTTCTGATTCAGATGGAGCAGATGACGTAACATACTCAAAAGTATATGGGTCAATGATATTAGTAACATCATAAACACCATTGTAATTATTATCAGTTACACCACGAACATCAACAACTGTATCTCTAGTAACGTTATGTGCTTCAGAAGATACAACAGTTACTGTAGTACCAGATGCTGAGATATTATCAAGGTTTGGTAGTGCTGGTTCCAAGATAGAACCAGTAGAGAATGAGACACCTTTACCAGACTGATAACGGAAATATCTTTTTGTTTGTCTAATTGCCTGTTGATTTTTAGAAGAAGAGTTAGTAGAGAATTTAACACCACCATCAAAAGATCTATGTACAGATGCTCCCTGTGGTCTTGGATATAGTTTGATAGTTCCACTGTTTACAGAACCAGATGGTGCTGCATCAGGGAAATAAAAGAATTTAGTTGGGGTTTCTACTCTAGAAATAACCCAAGATCCATTAACATTGGTACCAGAAGAACCAGCAATTGCAACTTCATTACCAACTTCCAAACCATGTGCTTGTGATGTTTCTACTTCAATAGAACCAGACATCACACCAGATGGTGTGGACAAGGTTATTGTTCCACCAAGATCAGATCCACTAAAGTGAATACCCTGATAGATAGCAGTTCTTGCAGGAGTATATACGTCCTGAGCACCCTGAGTCCATTCATATTTTGCAGTATATCTAAAACCAACAAACGCTCCTAATGTACTTACACTATCAATAATAAAGACACCGTTCGCACCTTGGAATTCAGAGTCTTGAACATAGATAGCAGAACCAGCAGCAGGGGAGTTAGAGCATGAGACCTCAACTTCTCTACTGTTAGTAGAGGTTTGCATCTCAGTAATTACAATAGGATCTTGTGACTTATATGCAAATGGGTTGTTGTTGATCATTGCCAACGATTCCCACTTAGTATCCTGAGTACCATACTCAAAGTCAGTATCAATCTGTGCCTGTGGTTGAGACATCTTGTGCTTGTTTACAGCATCATTGTATGTCTCTGCTGGTTTTATAGTCTCTTCAAAATCATCATAAATGATCTGCAACTTGTCTGTGTCAGACATTGCAGTTGTATTATATGACAACACAACCCTAGTAGTGGTGTTGTTACGAATATCAGTAGTGATTTCGTATGTAGTAGCAGTCAGTTCAGGATCCGAGAAATTATAGATTACCTTGTTGGATGTTACATTAGTGATAAGAACTAATTGCTCACGCTGAATACCACCAGGGATGATAACTTCTCTAGCGGACGCATCAAAGAGATAATAATTACTTTTAATGGATTTTCTTGCCATTACCTATGTTCCTCGGATTTGATATACTTATGCTTTATGTATTTATCAGACACCGTACTTAGCACGTGTGGCATTGAAGTTTTGGGATATTTCTGTAGCAGTTAGAACCTTGTTATAAACTTGGACTTCACCACACTCCATAGGTAAGTATATTGCAAGAGCACTATCAAGTCTAGCACCAATCGCCATGGGGTATCTTGTATTACCATCCAGAGATCCAACACTTCCTGAGACAGTAGCTGTTCCAGCATTAGAACCATCTCTATATGGTATTAGTGTCTGTCCTGAATAGTTCCAAGTAAAAGCATCACAATACCACTGGTCAATTGTTGGGAAAGTATATTGGAAAGAAGCATTATCATTATTGGCATCTCTAATATCAATACCCCAATTAGTTGGTCCTCCTTGACCTAATGACCATCCACTGTAAGGAGAAGCAGATGCTCTCTCAAACAGACCACCACGACCTCCACTTCCAGTTAGTTTATACCAGAAGATAACACTAAAGTCATCTGATCCAGGTGATACTACACTACTTGATCCGATGTAATCGTCGGTTCCATCCAACTCAAAGTATTCACCAGCACTATTAAATGTAGCTCCTCCGTTGATTGTGCCAGGGAAAGAACTACTTGAGAGGTTCTTTACTGTGGTTGGAACGACTTTTGCAGTTCCGTATGATGGAACAAATATAGGAGAAGACGATGTTTCTTCTAGTTGAGCACCCCAAACTAATGCTTCACTACCAATAACTCCTCCAACATAACAAGCAATCGTACTGTTATCAGAAAAAGTTGTTCCACTTACACTATAACGTTTCCAATCTTCCTCCAGTTGAAAAGTAATTTCAGGAAATAAATTAGTTCCTTGAACACGTTTCCATCTCAACTTAAAGTCATTACCAACTTGGTCTGGTGTACTTGCCTTAGCCCATATAGAAAGAGTATATGTCTTGCCTCCTGTTATTGCTATCTGACCAGTAAGTCCAGGTGCCACCATTCCCAGTTGTGGACTAGTATCTATGTCAGATGATACTGTAGATGCTTTAGTAGCAGTGTTTGTTCCATCAGGAGCAATACCTGCATTTCTAACAAGTGTTCCATTACTACCTTCACCCCAGTTTCCTTCATCAAAACTCCATGGAATTTTATTATGTGCTCCATCAATACATGCTCTGTTTCCAAAGTCATAGTGTAATATTAAATTATTGTCAACTACTAATCTGTTACCAACAACCTTTGGTGCTGTTGAAACTTTTTCATCAAGGTACCTAGCCTTGGTAGCGTTGTAGTTTTGTAATACTTGTGCTTCAGATATTTGTTTTTGATACAATCTTGTCTCAAAAATTTTACCATTGAAGAAGTAAGTGGAATTGTTACCTCCAATGTGAATACACTTTCCTGTGTATGTTACCAATTGAGCAGCATTACCACCATTCAAACTATAAACGGTTTGTTTTACACCATCGACAAAAATATCGTAGGTAGAACCATTCCATCTAACAAATAAATGATGTTTTCCTGTCGGCACCTCTGTTCTAGTGTATGTTGCGTCGCTATCTCCACCACCAGCACCATTTTCTCTGGACCAGAATGTAATAGCTTCATTTGTAGCAGAGGCAGTCCATCCACCTAAAGTAATACCAGCAGGGTATGCCCATGATGCTAGTACCTGATATCCTGATGGTCCTCCAATGCTGTTGTCATTATTATTGATAATATTGTAGTTTTCAAACCACATTTCCCATCCATAGATAGTAAATTCTTCTATATCAATGGTGAGATGATCTCTGAGATTAGTACCATTACCATCAAATTCCCACGAACCATCACTGGCACTATATGTTGGTGAAGTATTACCGACGTATGCTTTGTACCCATTGGATTGATCTACCCAACTAACATCCACATCATTAGTGAGAACTTTACCGAACTGTGGTTCGCCAGTAAATCTTTCTTTACTAGCATTATAATTTTGAGCAACTTCTATCTCATTCAATTCTCTATTGTAAAGACGAACTTCTCCAACATAACCATCTAAAAATTCTCCATCACCAGCATGTCTTCCGAGATATAAGTTAGAACCATTACTATTGCCATTGACACCCATGTCTATCTTGGATCTAGTCTTCACACCATCAACATAGATGTCAATATAAGCATTAGTTCCATTATCATTGCCATCATAAGTCATGACAATATGATACCAGCGGTCTGCTTCTGTTGTAAAGAGTCCAGCTCTAGCATTAATACCACCACCGCCACCATTTCTACCACAAGCAATTCTATTGTTAGAATCAAATGCTATTTGAATCCATGAGGTAGCAATAGAAACAATTGTCTGCCAGCTATTACTATCGTCTCTTTGTGCCCACACTTCTAATGTGAATGGTGTGTCAGCAGCAGTATTAAAGAAGGGTGATATATCAAAAGACATTCTACTTGGAACACTATCATCAAAGTCCCATGCTCCTCCTGCTACTGTAGAATCCCAAGTGGCATTAGTATTAGACCAAGCGTTATAATTACTAGATGCTTGACCAGCAATGTTTCTCATACTACCACCAACCACATTATCACCACGAGAATCAACGAGTAATAGGGGTCCAAGTCCTGTGTCTACTACACCAGTATGACCCACCAGGTTTATTTCTGAACCCTCTGCAATTCTCATAGCAGAACCAAGAGTAAGATCAACTGAATTATTTTGAGTTACTTGTCTCTTTTTATTTGTAACAGGTGTAGCAAAATCATCAAAGACTAATTGATTAGCACCAAAAGGATATGACATCATATCACTAGTATCATACCTAACAGAACCATCTTTTATTCTTTCTATTGCATCAGTATCACCAGTATAGATTGTATACTCTAGTGTTACTGCACTACCATCATCATAATCAAAAGCACCTAAACCATTACCAGAACTACTTACTTTACCAAAGTAGTAAGTATCTGGTGTTCCAGAAACAGCATTGAAAGATTGATCTACATATGAAATATAATAAAAAGATGGGTCTGCGTCTAAGCTAGCACCAAAAGTTCTAAGAGGAGAAGCACTAGATGTATTACCCTTATCCATCTTTCTTCTCCAAACAAGTTCACCATCCTTAGAATATTTTGATAAAATAAGATAAGTTTGTATGGTATCTGCTTGCTGTGATAAAACAATAGTCTGTTCTGTTTCACCATCAGATCTAATTCCTATGGGCGTTATACTAAGACCATCCAAAACATTTGTTGTATTATTAGTTCCCTTCTGCCAAATAATATTTCCTTCTGGTGTTAATTTAGCAATCCACTGACGTTCTGGACTACCATATGTACCAGTAACATAAATTTGATCCCTACTATCAACATACAATTCCCATATATTTACTGGTGCATTATATCCAAAAGTACCATCCTCATCATATGCACGGGAGAATGTTTTATCCCATAAGACTTCACCAGTGTCAGTATTAATCTTAATAAGATATCCACGTTCGGGAGTAGTAGCATCCAGTGTTCCACCAGCAACAACATGTCCTCTATCATTAACACCAATACTTTCTAATCTAGTCTCACCATTTGGATATCCAGTATCTACTATCTGAGACCACAAAGGATTTCCATTTGTATCATATTTTTCAACAAACGCTTCTCCTAAATCATTGGTTCCACAGATATAATAATTATTATCATCAGAAGTAATATCGGTTGCTCTACCATTATAATAACTGGTTGCTTGCCATTCCAATACACCAGTAGCAGAGTACCTAGCAACTAATGGTACATCACCAGTAACAATATCAATTGTTCCAGCTACAATAACTTTATCATTAACGTCAAGTTTTACTGACTTGAATCTAACATTACCACCATTGGGTACTGCATATTGAGATTCTACATTCCATTCTTGTGTTGTTGTTGGGTTCTCTGGATCAGTTTCGATATCATAATCTCTTTTACTAATCCAACCACGATCTTTTGTGTTGGAATCTTTATTATATCCACCAACAATATACTTTTGATCAGAAGAATTATAAATTATACTTCTTGGTATCCAAGTACCTAAGGCATTTGAAGATTCATCTACCTGTTTGAAAAAGTTTGATGCAACTGCTCCCGTTGAACCTAAGAGAAATAAGTTCCTCGCGGCACTACTAAATCCTACTGGCATTTATAAGTCCTCTAACTAAAGTCTGTGTTGCCTTGACCAAAGACTCTAATGACACCAGAACCGTCTTTGATAATTACAAAAGTAAGAATGTCGGTATTTGATGTAGCAACTGGTGGTGAACCACCCGACCATTCGACACCGTTAGTAACGCTGTTTCCATCAACAGAACAGGCATCACCATATGTAGACGCGGTAGAAGCATCCACAATTAAAGTAAGTGTAAGTGATTGATTATTTGCAATAAGGTTACCATCTGGGTCAGAAGTATTAAACGCCCACTCATTAATAGCAGTGTTGGATGAAGTGTTACCACAAACAGTATTTGCTGCAGCAGCAGTGACACTAATAACATTACTATTGATAGTAAATCCTGAACTGAAACTACTAAATGATTTCTCAAGAACTCTACCACCAAGAACAGCAGCACCATTAACTTCTAGTGCGGGTGATCCAGCAGGACCAACTAGAACACCAACTGATGTTAGTGAAGAGTCAACAACTGTTGTACCAAGAGCAGTAGCAGATATTGCTAACTGGTTACCAATAACAAACTTCTTACCGAATGCAATCTCAAGGTTTTCAGAAACTGTCCAATACTTATCTGTTCTGCTGTGATCATAAAGGATTGTCTTATCTCCTGTACCACCAAGTGATGCGTCAAGTCCCTTAAGAATAATACCACCACCATTTGCTGCAAGATCAGAAGGACCAGAAGCAACAACAGTTGCTGTTCCACTACCAGTAACAGAGTTTGAAAGTGTTGCTTGGTTAGCATTAAGCGAAACAATAGTCGTGCCAACAGGAACACTAATACCACCAGTAGTGGAGTTAACTTCCATACCAGGAATCAAACCTGCAGTTGGTGTAATACTTGAAATTATATTAGATCCATCAACTGTGATACAAGAGAAGGTAGTGTTAACAACAGAAGCAAGTTCTATATTCTTATCATCAACCTGCATAGTGGTTGAGTTGATGCTAACTACAGTACCGTTAACTGTCAATGATCCTTGAATAAGAGCATCACCATCAACAGTCAAGTTATTACTTACAGTAGTATCAAACGAAGCATTACCTTTAATCCATGCTTCTGTACCAGAACCAATAACTAACTGTCTATCACCAGATGGATTATCTAACTGGTAAGTAACGTTAGTTGAGTTCTCATTATCTGCTGGTCCAATAACGACGTTACCAGTACCAGTAATACCATAACCAGCATAGTGTCCAATACAGACATTCGCTTCACCCGCCTCATTGCTCTCTAATGTATTGTTTCCAATCCCAACGTTCTTATCTCCCGAAGTATTTGAGAGCATTGAATCTCGGCCTATTGAAATATTGTTCGTGCCGACACCATTTTGGCTCAAAGCCCTTACACCCACTGCAGTATTCGATGCACCGCTATTACATGTGAGGAGTGCTTTGTAGCCAATCGCAGTATTTTGAGATCCCGAAGTGATGTTATCTAAACATGCAACACCCATTCTAGTATTAGTTCCAACAGCACCAGCACCTCTACCAATAGACATTGGATCTGTCTGTGTACCACGAATTAGAATATCATTCGTTTCAAAGTTAGCAGTTGCATTGACTAAGAGATCATCACTAGAAGTTGCTCCAAGTGTAGTATCTTTTGTAACCGTTAGACTATGATTGATTAATGTTGTACCAGTTGCTGCACCAAAGGTAATAGATTCTGCTGCACCATAAGCAAGAATAGAAGTTGCAGTGGTATTAAAGATTGTAAGACCACTAGATGTGGTGGTCATTCCACTAATAATATTAGGATTATCTTGGAAAACTAATTTAGCAGTACCAGTAGTATCGCTAACCAATGCTCTCAACTGTGTAGAAGTTGTTGAGTTGAATACTGCAAGAGTATCCGAAGTCATTGCTACACTACCACCCTGTCTGAAGTTGACAGTAATTTCTTGTAAGTTGTTATCAGATGTTAATAGAAGATCTCTCTGTACATTAAGTTCTTTAGCATCTCTGATAGTAAGTGTTGCTGATGATGCTGTAGAAATGGTAACACCATTAATAGTTGTAGCAGTAGCAGTTCCCAAATCTGGGTTGGTCATCGTAGGAGATGTTAGAGTCTTATTAGTAAGAGTCTGTGTCTCAGTCTCTGTTACAAATCTATTGTCAACAGAACCATCAAATGATCTCCAATATCCACCACTATTATGCCATTCTAATTGTCTATAAGATTCAACATTACCCTCACTATCTGAAGTTAAGTTAATTTGAATACCACCACTAGCAGCTGTTAAACTAAGACCTTTTCTAAGTTCAATAAGATTATCTTCTACTTGAAGAACACTGGTGTTAAAAATAGTTTGTGTACCCTCTACAACTAAGTCACCACCAACAGTGAGTGTTGTTCCATCATCCTCAAGGATACTATTAGTAAGTTGTGAGTTACCACTGTCCCACTTCATGACAGTGTTACCAATGAAGTTAGTATTGTTCTTGATACTAAATTCATTCCCTGCTTTTACAAGACCACCACCAGCAGATTGAGATGCACCAGTGTCAGTGTTAACAGAACTGATAGTAATTTCAGTTACACCAGAGTTGTCTGCTGCACTAATGCTAGTAGCACCAGATGCAAGAAATCTAAAATCACCAGACCCAAGAACCTCTGATCCACTGGCCAACTGTGTTACTGTGTTGGTATCTGTGCTATCAATCTCAATAGTGCTTCCACTTTGTGATACTGCTACGTTTCCACCAAGAGCATTTCCACCAGTGATAGTGACATCACCAGATGTTAATGATCCAGAAGAACCACCCTTAAGTCTGGTAATAGTATTAACTGACTCGTAAGTAATTGTTGGATCACTATTTACATCCTGACCCTGAGTTACAGAAGCAGCACCACCAGCAAGGAATGTAAAGTCACCAGCAGTATATGACTGACCAGTGGTTGCTCTAACTCTAGTAATAGTATCAGTGTCCTGACCAGAGATAGTAATTGTTTTATCTACCTGAGATACTGTAGTAAAGTTACCAGCAGCAATAACAATATCACCAGAAACTAAGTTACCACCAGTAGCAGACTGCAGTCTAGTAATAGTATTGTTATCTAAAACTGTTCCCGTTAGGGTGATTGTATTTCCAGATCTATCAAGTGATAAGTTAAGAGCATTCTCACCTGATGGTACAGAACTCGCAGTTGCAACCGCAAAGTTAACACTACTGGTAGTATCACCAGGAGTAGCAGTGATTAAAATAGTTTTTGATGATGCAGATGCACCGTCGTCAGCAGATATAGCGTAAGTAGTATTATCGTTAGGAGTGATTACTGATCCACCAAGAGGAATAGTAGTTCCATTAATAGTAATACCGCTGTTAACTAGAGCGTTGTTAGCGATATTAGTTAAAGTATTTAAGTTACCAGATATGGTACAGTTATTGAAGACTTTATTTTCTAACGTCTGGGTTTGTGTTAAGTAAACATCACCAGGTACACCCCAGAAAACATTCGTGCCATCACTCGTTAAATATTTTCCCGCACCTGTATCTCCACTAACCACAATCCCATTGTTGGATAGTTCTAAGTTGTCTCCTGCTACAAGTTCTTCAATCTTTTTTGATGTAGAATTAACAATCAATGGAAAACGATCAGCCATCTAACCTATCAGATACTAGTGCTCGTGTTTATTTATGTCCTTAATAGAAAGTGTAGTTACTGACTTGTAGGAGATGGTGCATATAACCTATTAGATCTAGGGTATGTTTGACCACCAAATGTTCTTCTACCATCAACATCCTGAATGAAACCAACAATTTCCCTTGGTGACTGTGCTAAAAGATATTTGTTTGGACTACCAAACGAACAAGTATTATCACCTAAACCTCCACCAGAGAGATTAAATGTCATATCATTATCTTTAGATAACTTTTCTAAGTATGCAAACGATTGTTCTTGATTAAATCTATCCTTTCCTGTTGCTAAGCAAGCAAGTACACCACATACCTGAGGTGATGCCATACTAGTTCCTGAAATAGGATAGTAATAATTACCAGATCCTTGCACGTATTTACTATCAGTTAAACCACTATTTCCAAATGCAGATACAATATTATCACCAGGAGCAAAGATGTCAATGCCAGGACCAAATTGCGTGTAAGTAGATCTTCTAAAGTCTGCTTGTTTATTCAAAGCACCAACATTTATTGCACCACTATCAGGACTATTGGGCCATGCACCTCTATTATAGTAAAAGGTTCCAACACCATTAACTTGTAAAGTATTATTCCAATCTTGATCACCTACTTCTGCTATTAATAAATTATCATTTCCAGCAGCTCCTACAACAACAATACCTTCTTCGATAGCATCTTGTACATCAGCAGCAATTGATGAACTATATGTTGGATATTCTGATAAGTTAAATCTAACACCAAAATCATCTTCCACACCACTCTGAGTCCAACCAGATGGTCCTGGATTACCAGAATCATACTGCACCCCCCTGAATGTTACCGATTGCAAATCACCAAATGTAAGATTTTGCTGATTGGGCATGTATCTAATACCACCATAACTATGATTGGTTATAGTAGGATTTTTCTTACCTGTTTCTGAATTAATACCTTTTAATCTATGGAATGCTCTGAGGTAATCAAAGATTAATAGTGGAGGAATTGCCTGACCAGATGCCCATGGATCAATAACTGCAAGATTGTATATATTTGCTTCTCTTGCCCACCCATAATGCTGTCCAGCAACAGTACCTGTTACATGGTTACCATGGTAAGAAGGCATATTTGCATTTTCATGGTATGTAATAGTACCAACTGGTTCTGACTGTGCGTCATCATCAATAGTATTAACCAAAGTATTCAGTTCAGTTAACCACTGATACTGAACAAATCTTGTCTGATTAGTAGATTGACTATACCACTCTTCACTATCATATGAAACACAATCATCAACAATAACAACATCTACATGTCTACCAGAATTAAAGACATCAACATCACCACTTGATTGTTCGTAACTCCATCCCAGATTTATAGGTCCAAAGTTATTCTTACCACGTTGTGCATCATCTCCTGCACAATGAATATGTCCCCATTGCAAATCATTAGGACTAATAGTTGTTCCTCCCTGAGTATCTGCTTTCCAAAAGTTACCACTCTTATTATATGGTTCTCTATTAACAACGCATGGTTTAATCTTAAAGTCTTCCTGAGATTCTACGCCCCAGACTCTAGGATCTTTACGTAGTTCTTCTGCTTGTTCTTCAGTCAAATAATAATTTGTATTTCTACTGATAGGTCTCTTCTTTTCTAAAGGGATATTATTCCCTGCCATTTCAGCATAAAAATTTGGTAGATCTTCCCTACGATATAGGGTGACAACGTATACTTTTGATGACATATCACTCCTCTAGTGCAACTACAGTTACAGTTACCTGTAAGTTAACTGTACTACCACTTTTGTTTACTGCTTTTATGTAGATGGTATTGTTTTGTGTGTCACTATACCCAAATGATGCTGGAGTAAGTTTCTGTGCTACTGAACCACTAGTAATTACTTCTGCAATAACACCATCACCAGGTGTTGGGTCAGTATTCTCATTCCTACTAGAATCATTTGTTCTGCTAGTAGTATCTGTGTATAGTGTTACCCACGCAGCATGTGATGTTTCAATCTTCAAAAGAGCATATGTATTTGGAGCACCACTCATTGATAAATTATACGCACTACCATCAGTAGCACTTGGTTGTGTAACAGCAATAGTTCTTCTTCTACTTACATCACTGTTGATCCAATTACTACCATCATACCTAAGAGTTTGACCATCAGTAGGAGTAGTGATAGTTGCATTACCAATGTCGTCAACTTCTGGAATACTAGCAGCAGAACCACCAATACTGATATTATATGATCCAGATAATCTACCAGAACCTAAGGTTCCTGTATTAATATTATTAGCATTCTGATAATAAGATCCCTGATTACCATCCAAGAGATCAGCATCTAAACCACTACCAGAACCAGGTGTTAGATTTTCCCAATCGATATTAGTTGCATTCCAATACAACAGATCCCCATTACTAGGAGTGCCATGGTTAACATTAGTATGTGTATTAAGATCACCAGTTGTTGTCAAATAACTACTAAGATCTGGTGGCGTGTATGTAAAAACACCATTGTTAAAATTGTATGATAGTGACGTTGATCCAGCAGATGCAGTGGTAGCACTGAAAACTGTTCTGTCTGTTGCAGTAGCACCACTACCAGCAGCATTCCAGCTTTCCCCATTCCACGAGTAGGTAATACCCGCTGCTACATATGTGAACGTTCCGTCAGTTGCTTGCCCTGCTGTAGAGGGAAAATTGATTGCCATTGGTTAAGATACTCCTTCCGTGTTATTTATTTTATAGACCCATGATGTGATCTTTGAACTGACCAAAGCTAGTACATGAAGATAACAGTTGCTGCAGAACTTCTACAGTGATAACTGGATCATCACCCCATGATAATTGACCATTATGGAATGATAATGCCTTTCCACTCTCTGTGTGAATAGATCCATCATTGACATACATGTCTCTGATTTTAAAAGAAGCACTACCAATGTCATATGTATCATTAGCAGCAGGTAATAGGTGACCCTGTGTAGTAATTCTCCAACGAAGTCCAGCAGATCCGTTGTTATCAGTGGAGAATTCAATACCATTCTCTGTACCAAAACCAGAACCAGTTAATCCTGTTGTTGAGATTAAGTTATCACCATTGGATAGATTTGTTGGTGATAGTGGTGGTGATGCATCAACCCATTGGAAACTATCACTATCATTGTAGTAAATCTTTAGACGACCCTTATCAGATTCCCACCAAAGATCACCAAAGGAAGGGGATCCAGGTGCAGTATCTCCAATGGTTACATTGGCACCTCCACCTCCACCACCACCTGTTGATGCTGCCCATCCAACATTTCCTGCACCATCACTGGTAAGGACATAACCTTGAGTCCCGTTGGTAGTTGGGTATGTCAAACCACCAACAGTCATAGATCCAGCAGTTAAACTACCATTTGTTACGTATGATCCAGCATTAATATCACCACTACTACCATCAATCTGTGCTCTCCAAGCATTAGTTCCATAGTTTCCAATCTTTAATCCAACACCATTATAAGTATTGATACCAATAAGGGCATCTAATGAAATAGCATAAGCACCAGCATTTTGAACATCTAATCTACCTGTTGTATTTCCACCTGTCAGTGTCAGTCCTGTACCAGCATTTGTTATAGTCAATGCTGTAGATGTTGAAGAACCTCTACCAGTTACACTAGCAAAAGTATCTGTCTCTGTCTGTATATACCCTGCAATACCATGATCTCCCCAACCGTATGCAGTATTCCAATTACTTTTGTCAGTAGCTGAAGCAATCAAGTACCCCATATTGG
>Ga0315326_10001078_pt1 | contig 13945 bp, 6 predicted proteins | sample M180m32315metaG_FD_203457 | JGI IMG/M metagenome (GOLD analysis project Ga0315326, IMG submission 203457) | Ammonia-oxidizing marine archaeal communities from Monterey Bay, California, United States - M1 80m 32315 | ecosystem: Environmental > Aquatic > Marine > Coastal | place: USA: California... | reverse complement strand
TATTTTGCAAGAAATTGATTCCTTGCTTTTGGAGTCAATTGGCTTAACTCCGCATGATAGAATTTTCACTTGTAAAACCAACTCATTGCATGGCAAGATGGATGGTCTAAGGGGTTATAACAAAGCCCGAAATAGTTAGCTCGATCTTGATGGTCGATGGATATGATTGGCGTCGCCTTCTGAAACACTCAGAAAGCAAATCAAGAAGTGATAATGGTGGTAATAGGATACAATTTTCTTCAATAGATGGTTGGGCAACATCAAATGCAAAGCTAATTGTGATTTGGACATTCAAGAAAAGCAAAAGTGATAGTTTTCTAAGTAAAACGAGACCTGGCAAGAAAACCAAAAAACGAGATCTTGGTGCTAGGGTTGAATCCTATGAATTGTTTTTGATTACCCCAGAAATGAATTGTATAGTACCATGGACTGAATCCCCCAGTCATTCACAAATTGTAAAAATGCAGTGGACTCAAGAATGGCACGATAAACTGAAAATCAAAGCCAAGAAATTGAATCAAAAGTATGATAATCGGCCAATAAAGATTCAATACAGCTTCAAGAATATTGGCGGAATTATGCGTCTGCAATATGAAATTAAAAATTACAAAGATTTACCCCCTTGTCCAGATAATTTGAGAAATCTACTTTCTCCCGAATTAGATAAGTTAATTGGGGCGGAGTTTAGGCTTTGGAAAGATCTCTCGATATATCCAAATGGACCCAAAGGCTGGCTTGATAACAACATGGCTGAATGGGAGCATAATCACATCAAACACCAAGGTTTGCTAAAGGTAAAACTCAGAGGAGAGGGGTGGGAAGAACACCCCGATTTCCAAAAAGGTAGACAGGATTATTGGACTGGATTTGCGATTGATTTCCTGATGGATAAAGAAATCTCATTTTTTGAGGAATTAGGTGGACATGTAAAAGGAGCAGATCACAAATTAAATTTCGAAAATAAGCAAACAATAATCACAGATTATGGCCAACAAGAAAGTAAAGAAAAAAATTTATATTCGAGAATTAAGAAACTGTTTCGATTGTAAATTCAATCTAGTAGCATTGCCGATTGATTAAATTTTCATAGATAGCAGGGGTACGTTTTTTATCATCACTTGCTCAAGAACTATTGTGCCCTCAAGCCCTGTACCTCAGATACTTGCTAACCCAAGTACGCTCGGCACCTGGTTTTCCTTAAATCCGAAATTACTTGCTGGGGCGGAAATCATTGAAAACAAATTACATCTATACCACGACAATGCAGTTAGATATTTGATTTCAGACGACTATGAATTTAGGGAGCTTCATCCCGAGCCAGATAGGCAAATATTCGCGCCAATAAACGGAGAAATTTTGCTAAATGGAGATTCTCTGGAGGGCGATACGGCCGGCAATTTACAAATTGGAATTTATCATAAAAACCTGACTTATCCTTTGGAAATAATCGACATCAAACTTTCCGATTCTTTCCATGTAGAAGCAAAATTAGTGTCTTATCCTGGCGAGTCCCTCGATATTCAGGATCTCAATTCGACTAATGAACCCAAAAATGGGTCAAAGTCCTACCCTTACAAACTGCAATATTCTGTTATGACTAGCAAACAAGACTCGTGGCAAGATACCGATATTAGATTCGAAAATTCGCTCAAACTCTGGCGAACCTCGGAGTTGGTTGTGGCCAAATCTGTTAATTCGTTTTTTAACCAAGCATCTCTCTCGCCAGCCGAAGTGGAATTGACAAAGTTATTCCAATCTTTTCAGCAAAGCCCTGGTTTCAAATTCAGACTAATATCAAACACAGGAACACCTCACCTAATCGGCGGAATATCCGAATTTAATGATATTCTTCTTTTACACGATATTAACCAAAAATCAGTATCAGTAGTGGACTGGATAGCACAACCTAATTTCTATGATATTCCATACGATATATACGATTTTGAATCATCAACCGGAACAGAAGAATGGAAATCCTACCCAAAAATGAGAGCCGAAATTGCAAACCAACATCTGGATTTCGCGAATATCAATCTGGACGTCAAACAGGTTTTAATGTCCTTGTCAAGAGATGGCCAACACCTTCAAGGAAGCGTCTCATTAAGTTTAGATGTTGCATTAGACAAGGATAGTATGGATGAATTGGTAAACACAATACAATTTTATTTCGCAAATTCTAATAATAAAATAATCAGTAATAGCCATTCCATAATTGACTCAAAAAATATTTCACTAAATCTAAAATTTCACACAGGAACACACCCCATTTCAAAATACCTCATTCATATGGATTATTTTTCTAACCCGAATAATTTGGCAACTATCTCGATTCATGTAAAGAAGGAATTCATTTCACAAGTTGGCAAAACTTTCGAGTGCGCAATTCATCCAGATTATTTATCTCTAAACAAAGAAGAGTTCAGAGTAATACCAAATGAAGATGGAGCCTTTTGTCCCGTGTGCGGAGAAGGCATATGGTGGAGACCAGAATGCAGTTCGTGCGGATGGGAAGATGGAAAGCCCATGTCTCAAGGTTTTACTTTGCAGGACGATCCGTGGTACAATAATGTTGTAAGTTTGAACGGCAACTTTCAATTTGTGCTACATAATTTATCCCCTGGTAGTTACAAAATAGTATTCGAAAGCAACACTTTTGCTTTTACAATTTAATGGTGGTTAAATTATGTTTAGTAATATCCAAAATGGCCCCAATACTCAGGAATCTTATCTTGGAAGAAACATGGAAAAAGCAATAGAAAACGAAGCGAATGGGCGCTGGCCAATCGGCCTTGAATCTCTTCAAAATATTCTAGGTAGACAAGGAAATATGGTTACCGTCGATGATATGCTGCTGCTTAGAAGGAATCACCACGCTTTATTCCAACGGGCAAAAAAAATGTGTCATGCAGTCAGAACTTGTCAACCCAAACCCAACCAGATCGGCGGGGGATGCGCTCGCCGGGATAAACCAGGAGCTCAAGGATTCAACTCCGGCGGCATTGATTTCCGAACGCCCTTCTTTTCCAGAGGAGCTGGCTATGCCGTATGTGGGATTTGTCCTGCAGGAAACACTGCTCAGAAAGCAAAGACAAAATTCCTGCAGAAGACTATCGACATCGGCCAACCGCGCCGGAATGTCATCAATACTACTGATTTACTTTCTTTTTCAATAAATAGTAAAACCGGAAAAAAATACTTAGACATCAATTTAAGCACAAACGGACATACCATCAAGTTCGACAAAAACAGACATCTAGACACTCAAGAAACTCTAGGTTTTTTTGAAGAATTAGCAAATGACAACTCCGCAGTTGATTTGGATGTCAAAGCCAATGTAGTAGTTTATGATAGCCCCTTGATATCTACTACCAATCAATTTACAATAGATTTTGATGATGGTTATATCAAGGACCAGACACGTTGGAAAATCAATTTAGTCACTTTTTCAAATCAAAGAATAAGATATTTTGTAGGCGAGGTGTCGCTTGGCCAATCCCTCCAGAAATTTACCGAAAGAATACCAAGAGGTAAGCCGCATACTCAGGCAGTCCGTATAGCAACAGAAGATTCTCTAATTGTATGGCTCCCCCCTCCCCCAGGAGCAAATAACACCTCTAATGATTGGAAAGAAAGACTAGGGCCAGACAGCCACCCAGAAGCCGAGAAAATATCCCAAGACGGTAAAGTCCAGTTCTTTTTGATTGACAAATATCCTGGATCTTTCATGTTTGTGAAGAACAGTAAGCAAATCTTAGAGAGAAGCACGATTAGAAAATTCTTGAATATCCATACTCAATTAATTAATCCACAAAGCTTAATTCCTCGCTTCTACCAAGATACTAATTCCCTCCGATTTTTATGGAATAGTCAAGATAACCCAACAACTGTTTTTGATGAGGGCGGTTATCCAGAATTTTACTTGGATAATAAGTCAGAAATTTGCCTTCTCCTACAATTATCTGGCCATACTACTTCTGAACAGGACGAAATGACAAATTCCGTAATTTCTTACCCTACTGTTGAAGTTGGTATGCATGAACCAAATGACTCCGCCAAATTAGTCCTAGCAAAATTGGAATCAGATGAGTTTGGATTTGCTTGGTGTAAATTCAAATTTAATGAGGATGGAATTTACAGGATAGGATTTAGAAACACACAAAATCAACGAACTCGGTGGGTCAGAGTAAATGTAGACTCTCAACTTTCTTCTTCAGATTCTCCCACTTACTTCGGGCAGGACGGTAATTATCACCCCTTAGATAGTGGTAAGAATTGGGGAATACCATCCACAGCAGAAAAGAGAGAGATATTCAAATCAAATGAAAAATATTTATTCCAAGGCATCGAGGTTACTGACCTTCCTTTTAATTTAACAAAAATTTCAGAATTAAAGTTGGGCCACATTGCCGAAATATCTCGTTTGGTTTTCCATAACCACGCTAAAGATACTATAGGGTCAAAATGTATGTCACTATCATCATTTCAAAGGCGTATACGCCTAATAACCTACAACATTTCAAACCTTTATGGAATCAGCCATAACTCTACTGATGACCTGACTAAAGTATTGAAATCTCTAGGCGAATTTGAATATTGGGAAAGAAAACCAGACTGGGAAAATAAACATTATATCGTGCCAAGGAGAACAACTTTTGCAGAAATTGATAATATTCCCGAGTTGAAGATATTGTTTGATTCTAGGCCAAATAATATATTGAACGATGCAGATATTAATGTGCATAACGACTGGAATACAGGCCTAAGATATGTTATTGATTCAAATTCAATACCCAATGCGCGTCCTGTGATTTTACACCCAAATGAAGTCCATATTTCGCCTTCTGCCCCATCTATGATCGTTGAATTTTGGAATGCGGCTGAGGATTTTGCAGTGCCCTTGAATATACCAAAAGACATGAAAGAATTTCGATGGAAAATTGGTGGAGAAGGAGCAACCCCTTCAAACAATTCAATTAAACTTCCAGTCAACAGGTACAATATTAATGAAATAGCAAACTTGCTTCAGAAGGGTCAACCTGCCCAAGAATGGCTCAAAAAATATCAATGGCATCAAACAAGCTCAATAGAAATTGAAGACCAACGGCGCCTATTTATTTCAATCAGAGTGCCAATTAAATGGGACTTCTCTTCTGAACAAACACCTTGGGGATTATATCTTGGATGTCTCAATCTCCATGATAAGTCAGAGAAAGTGTTGTTAATTGCCAGTAATCGTACAGAAGACAACCCCCCTCATCTCGATGAATTAGGGAATATCGGAACGGATCCACAATTGAAAATGCCTTGGTTAGTAAATCCAAAAAATAGTTTATACGATTACGCATATTTGACAAGAGAGCTGATTCGTGCGTTCGCCTCCATATGTATTGACAACTCAAAAGACAAATCCGATGCGTTGAATAATTTTGGAATACCCGGTTGGGTATTCCAGAGAGATAATATAGGCCACGAACTAAGCCACATTAGAGCCGATTCCATCAGGCGAATGGCTGAAAAACTGCTTGATAAAGAAGAAATAAAACTAGGTAATCTCCCCGATCATTCAGATTTAAAAAGAGACATTAGCATAGCGGTAAAAAAGAAATTTTGGTGGTGAGTGAGTGCGGATTAGTAAGGTAAAAGACAAAATCGAGCGTGAGCACATTGCAGATATTCAAAGAAGATATCCCTTGGTTTCAGGTGATACCTGGCCATCAAATCTAACAGAAAATAGGAAGAAATTGTGGGCCGGTCCCGATGCAATATATTCTCTAATGCAAGAGCCAATAATCGAATGTATACCTCAATATATTCGTGACAATGAGCGAGGTATTGTAGAAAAATTGCATCAAAATCCAGAGTTGAATCCCGGAACCAGAGACCGATTGGAGTCGATTATTCAAACACTCAAGGCATCGATGTTCGCGGGGTGGACATTGTATCCACATCAAAGAAAGTCATTGGAGGCCTATGTTGAAGGAAAACATGTGATGGTTGCAACAGGAACAGGATCGGGTAAGACAGAGAGCTTCCTGTTACCTATTTTGGCACACCTTCATGAAAGCGCAAGGAGAGAAAAATCTGACCAGCCCCTACCAAGCGCAATTCGTTGTTTAATTTTGTATCCGATGAATGCGTTGGTTGCCGATCAGCTGGGAAGAATCCGCCATATGTTGGGTACGAACAAAATTTCTGAGCGGCTCAAGGAAGAAGGACTCGGAAGAAACCCAAGATTTGGTATGTATACAAGCCGAGCACCATACCACGGATGGTATGCTAAAGAGAAGAATGATAGATGGGAGAACTCCCATAATCGACCAAAATTAAAGGACATCCACAGTACTTATCTGGATTTAGAATTAAACAGACCAGAAATATGGTCAAAGATGTTGGATAAGGGAAAAATTCCTGCTAAAGGATTCAGGATGCGGCCAATTACGTCAGATTCAGATGCGGATTATGTGAAGTATAATAATACAGATTTGACAGAGCAAGAGCGCTTCCAAATTAATTGGACGATTGATAATTGGGACGCCCTTTGTCTCCAAAATGGAAGAGGTGATTTTAATGAATTCAAATTCCCATCCAGAGAAATCGTTGCCGGGAAAAGAGCAGACATTCGTTGGCAGCGTCTCGAACAGAGATGGAACCTATGTTGGTTTATGAGATCAGGTAGGGGTGACTTAGCAATTGAATATCCTCCAATGACAACCGATGAGGACGATAAAGAGCTAGTCACTCGCCCTGAGATGCACCAAGGCGGTTTTCATCAATGGACGATGGACGTCTTGAGTAGAAAGAAACCTTCTGCAACAGGAAATCCTATCGGAGATTGGGTTGATGATAATGGCAATATCAATTCAGGCCATGAAAATGATGTTGAAAATCTACTATCCAACATCAGAGGAAAAGGAGGAACTCCAGACGTAATGGTCACCAACTATTCAATGTTGGAATATATGTTGGTTAGGCCCCTCGAACATAGATTTTGGAAGGACACTTCAAAGTGGCTTGAAAATGAAGGAAACCGCTTGCTATTGGTGATAGATGAGGCACACCTGTATCAAGGGGCAATGGGCACAGAAGTAAGTATGTTAATTCAGAGGCTTAGAAGTGTCTTGGGAGTAAATGAAGACAAATTCCAATTTATCATGACAAGCGCCAGCCTTGGAGGAGAATCCCCCGAAGCCAAGGCTAAGAAAATGGAATTCATCCAGCTGCTGACAGGACAGGAAATCCCGGAAGAAAATATTGAATTTCCCAAAGGGGAATTAGTCAAGGTGTTTGACGATATTTCATCTCACGATCCTCCATCTATTGAGGTAATGAGCAAATTATCAAATTTCGACACAGTTAATTTCAGTTCACTTACAAAGGAAAATATTGCAACATTGTCCTCAATCGAATCTTCAGTCCCGTTACAATTGAAACCAGCCGAGAGTTGGGATGGAATATCGGAAAATATTCGACACCAAAAATGGTGTCAAGAAAGCCTATACTGGCGACTAAAATCATCAAATCTTTTCAAGCGATTTTACTCCTACCTCAATCATAGAGAAGAGCTTCCTGGAGAGCAACCAATCGATGGATTAAGTAGCCCACAGCCGCAATATATTTCTGAAATTGCAAAGTATCTGTGGGGCACAGAAAACGGAGATTTAATTCCATCATCGCTTGATGCCACTGACACATTCCTCGATCTTATTGCAACAGCAAGAACTTGGAGAAAGGACCCCGAAGACCAAAATTCAGAATTTGAATTTTCAGATGAGGGCAATTTGAAGGGTGAGGGAAAACCACTCTTGCCTGTTCGGGCGCATTTCTTTATTCGTGGATTGCCGAGACTATCCGTTTGCACCGCCTGTGGGAACATACAAACGTATGGAGATTACAAATGTGCAACAGAAAATTGTTCGGGAAGAGTATACGAATTACTCAGCGATCGTGGTTCGGGCGAGCCATTTTACAGAATATGGATTCCACTACCCGAAGGAGAATCGGTCACATCGAACAATCTACCGTCGGTAGTTCATGTAGATCAACCAACCACCTTCAATAAGCCCGAGGGCCTTGCGGTTGACGTGAATAGTGCAAATAGGATAATTGGTTTGTGCGTTCATAGACAAGAATCGAATTCAACAGAACAAACTCATTGGATGAACCCATATTCTGGGGCAATTTATCCAATATCCGAAGGCAGGAAAACAGAAGATGATTTTTCAGTCAAAATTGCTGGATTTAATCGATCCGGCCAGAATATATTTTGGGATCCGAACCCATCCCAACAATTTCATGATGATGACCCTAGGATTTTCGATTTCACTGTGGATCCAGGAACACAAACAGACCATTCCCGAAAAGAATCTCCCCAAACTACAGATATGGAAACTAGAGGAGATGACGCCTTTTCTCTTGCCGTAAATACCCTTACTGCAGCCCAGGATCCAGATCTATCATCTAATACTCCGAATCAAGGTAAGAAAACTTTAATTTTCAGTGATGGACGTCAAAAAGCGGCAAAGCTTGCAAAAAACCTCAGTCGAACCTCTCAGTTAGATGAAAGTCGAAAAGTCCTCTTCTGTATGCTAAGAAGGCCCTGGTTCAGAAAATTGCAAGATGAAAACAGAACGATGGATAAACTATACCCGTGGTTTTGTCTTTGGTCTTCATTTACCCGATCCTCTTTCTTTGAAAATCGTGAGGGCAGAGATGATGGAACAAAATTTGCATATGATCAAATTCATTCAAATGTGCTTGCTCTCGAAGCCTTAGAAGCAGAGGGTGTTTTAGGGGACCACAACCAATTTATTCTTGACTTAATGGATGTATCCAAAGAAGAAATTGCAAAATATGGGGCAAGATCAGAACTTAGGAAGTATATCGAAGGAAAAAATGCGGAGAGAAAGGCGACCGCTCTGAACAGAGACCTCACAACAGTTGAAGAAATCCAACTATGGATTTACGAAAATTGTCTTCGAATTTTGAAAAACACTGACATTAACAAAGAACGGAAGGATTTCATTTCTCAGCTTCAAGAATTAGATAAAGAAACCTTGGATAAGTTTGTAGAAGAGCATAATGATAATCTAATCAAAGAGTTAGACAACATATTGGAGCAAAAGGAAAAATCTGAAACAACCTACAACAAAGCAAACGGTAGAAGAGAGGCGATGATTTTCCGAGTTCTACAAGGCAGAGACGGGACGATTTTTTGTACAAATCAAATTGCTGCACATGTGCTAGATATAATTGAGGAAAATCCAGAACATTCAGAATCTATCGCATTCTACTTCTCAGTCCTTTTCAAAGACAACGAAGAGCTGAAATCGTGGACTGCGCTACTGATGTATCATGCATGTCATACTTTCTTCGCTGCAGAAAATATCGGCTTGGGATACTTGGAAGTTTTGGATCAGTCCGATGACGACATGAAATTCGTATTCCCAAGGTTATTCATGGACCAAATTCCATCTCCCGACCAATTATCAGGAAAGGCAACAGAAAGACCAATCAGAGCAATCTATTCCACCTCGGGCACTCTCACTTGGCATGGAATGAAAACAATGCTAATGAGGTGGGATTTGGATAAAGGAAGAAAATTCCCCGGTGGCATAGATGCATTCAGCAAATGGATGACCGCCGTATCCCCTGACTTTAGCAATTTAATCCCGATTAAGCAAAAGAGATTTGTTAGAGACTTAATCATTAGTCAGAATGAATACGCAGGATTGAATGCAGAAAAAGTAATTTTACAACCATTCAAGCACAAATTACCCCGTCTATCTGAGGATGAAAAAATTACGAATGAAACGATCAGATATTGCAGTACCTGCAAGCAAGTCCGTCTAACTCCAGATGATGGAGACTGTTCCAAGTGCAATTCAATCAAAGGTACAAAATTTATTCAGCATGAAGAAGGAAGTGACGAGGCAATAGACGAATATCTCAACCAAAGAATCGGGTATTGGCGCGAAGGAATATTCAATTTAGAAGATGAAATTGAAAAGAAATTGAAAGATAAAGAATTCCAATTCTCCGAATTAAAGATATTCAGAACAGAAGAACATACAGCTCAGATTTCAGACAAGTTGAACGAGGATGATGTATTTTCCAACACTGAATTACATGAACTTCAGTTCCAAGATATCCCAGTAAAAAGAGCCTCTAGCCAATATCCTATCGACAGCCCCCCCATCGATATTCTAAGTTGCACTACTACGATGGAAGTAGGAATTGACATCGGTAGCCTGACCGCAGTAGCACTCCGGACCGTCCCCCCTCATTCTTCGAATTACCAACAACGAATTGGTAGGGCTGGACGAGGGTCCGCCGAAATTTCCATCGCATTAACATACATCGATAATGCAGCCTATGCTCTTGAGAGATTTAAAAATCCAATGAGTATAGTGAGAAATCCGACCAAACCACCAACCCTATACTCTCAAAATCAAAGAATTATGGAGAGGCACATCAATGCTTCTTTATTCCAATTATTCTCGAAAAGATTCCGATACGATGAGGAAAAAACACTTGTTTTTGATGGCATGGATTCGGGGAGTGGTGGAGTCCATCAACTAATGGAAAGTCTTGGCACCTTACCTGGATTCCTTGACAACTCCAATCCCCACTATGGTAGACAGGCATTTATCAAATGGGCCAAGGAGGTGATGGATTGAGTATCACTGATCCAGATGAAGTAATCTCTACAGATGAAATTAGGGAACGATTAATCAGCACCATTTCAACTCATTTCAATGATGACCAAGACCGAGCGAACAAGTTTCTAGACTCACGCATCAATAACCTGTTGCGAATTATTGAACAGATGGAAATTTCCGAATGGGAGCAAGAAAAAGAAGAATCACTCATGGAACGAATGATCAACCTGGGTCATTTCCCAAGCTTTTCATTCCCTCTAGATGTTGCTGTTTTTGAGGCTAGGGGCACTAAATTAAGGCCGGGTCAATCGAAGGCAAAGGAGTATTTTTTTGCCAGAACAAGTCAAGATCTCAAAGTCGCACTTTCTGAGTTTCAACCCGGTAAAAGAATTACTATAAACAAGCAAACATATCTCGTAGAAGGAATTGGTGTATCCCATCCTAAGAATCCGATAAATCAGATGGAGCACTTTGAGTTTCACAAACCAAGACACGATCTCGTCGACCCCGGTGAACTATATGCTGGGGCACGAGATTGGAAATATTTTCACAGATGCAAAGAAGATGGTTGTGGCTACATAATTGGTAACACTGAATCAGATTGGAATCTCAATAATAACGAAGATTGCCCCGCATGCATGGTAACAAGTTCCAGTAATTCTGGAACAATTACAAGCACAAGGTTGCACCGTCCGGAGGCATTCAGACCAAAATTAGTCCCATTTTGGCCAGATAATGGTAGTTATATCTTCAATTTAGAGAAAAAGCAAAATCTGCACCTCAGAGAGATGAGGGCGCCTGAAGATTCTGAGGAGACATCAAAACCAACCAGAGTTGGCAGGGCGACATTACCAACGCCTCTCACAGGTAGTATAGAGAATGAGGGCTTCGACCCGATTGATTTTGAGACAGATTGGAAAGGGATAACTGCATACAGATTTAATGACTCAGAGAATGATTTGGAAGCTATTCTTGAAGCGGAAGAAAGCCATTCAAAATCGACAGAATTACTTGTAGTGAATGCAGGCCCTTCCAATAACGGTTACAGAATATGTTCAAGCTGTGGATATGTGAATCTCAATAATCCCAACAAAGACAAAGCAAGCCACCACAGGCCCTATGCTATTGATAGACAAAAGGTAAAGATCTATGCCAGACAATTAATCAATGAACAATTAGAAAAATTAAGAGATGATTTAGCTGAAGAAACTGACGATGCCGAGAAGAAAAAATTAGAAGAAAAGGTACAAAAATTCGTGGAAAATATTAATCAGCTTGTAAATGACAAGGATGATCAACTATGGAGCGAAGCAACATCCACTTGTTCAGGTAAAATGACTTCTGTAGAGAACGATACCAAAATTTGCTTAGGTACAACCTACAGGACAGATATTTTCCTATTGAGAATAGAAATTAAACCACCTATCACAGATCAGTGGAATGACCCTTCTTTCGATGCTGGATTCCGAGCCATAAAAGAGGCATTAATCACCGAAGCAACGGAAGTTCTGGAACTTGTAAACCGAGAAATAAGCGGAAATATGAGAAAAGTCGTCGACACCAGTTCGGAGAATCCCGAGCAACAGTCCTATTTCATGGATCTCTATCTCTTTGACAATGCATCCGGCGGTGCAGGCCTGGTAAAGGAAATTAATAGTGACAGAATTATGGAAGTCCTAAGAAGGGTGAAAATACGGCTGAGTGGCGAAAAGTGCACAGGAAAAAGCGGCTGCGAACGAGTTTGCATTGGTTGTTTATTGGATTTCAGAAACCAAATGGAATCTGATCGAATGGACCGAAAGCTGGGATATCAAATTCTATCTTACCTTAGCGGAGATTCAGACACTATCGATTTCAGAATCATTGGAGGAGAACTGTTAGGGGATAACATACAGCCTAAGATAGATACAGAGACTATAGAAAAAGAAGTGGACAATCTATCCTCGATATATCCTCATCTGACCTTTGAATCAACTGACCAGCGCACTTTCACAGTAGATAATGGAGAAGCAAATGGAAATAGAAAGGTCCACCTATATTCTTCTCTCGAAGCAATGTCCCAGCTCCCGAAAAACCCAGTGAAATATTATGACACACCTACGTACTACTCTCAACTTCACGAGAAAACAGTTTCCATTCCCTATGAGCTTTTGAGAGACGCTCCACACGTACTAATGGATTCTCTCTATCCTCAAGCCGAGCAAGACGATGATGACGAAGAGGATTGGATGTCCGGCGCTCCGGAGTAGAAGCGATGTACCTTGCAGTCTCAGCAATTTCTGGCTCTAGTCAGTGCACGAAGTATTTGCGTGACCAAATTTATACAACATACAGCAGAAATAATCAACAAAATAACAACAAAAATCAAACTATCTCACAAATACTTGGCATAGGCATTCATGAGATGATACAGTATTTCCTTGAACTACCTTCCGAGAACAGAATGAAAGATCTCGAACAATGCCAAGAGGATTTGGAAAAGCTACGCCAAAATCACCTAGAAACAACGGATTTATTGATTGATGCTTTTCCCGAAAACTATTTTTCTAGTGGTATATTATACCCCAAAACTTCGAAAACTTGGACTGAAGCAAGCCCCTTGTTGCAGGGTTGCATCAATTTTTTGCATGCCCTTGAAAAAAAATGGCCAGAATCAAAAGATCAGTGGGAGATTGTATCCGAAATTCCTATTCATAAAAAAAGCGATTGCGATTCGTATGACCATACCCCTGGCGTTTCCCGATTTATATTACAAAATGAGGTTACACTCAGAGGCTTTGTTGATCTGGTATTCGTATGGAAAAATTATCGTATTTTGGGTGAACTGAAAACTGGTAAGCACACCAAGCAAAAACAAAGGAATTGGGAAAATCAGGTGAAAATATACATGGACGTCTGGGATGAATTACACCCTGAGCATAAGGTGTACGGGGTGATTTTGCATAAAGGGCTGCGTCATGGATTTAAGAATGTATCAAAACGATTCGACTTTGACTTAGTTTCAGATGCCGATCAACTCAATGGAGGCCCACAGTGTAGGAATTGTAACTACAAAGAAAGATGTCTGAAATCTACCTATTCAGGCGCTCCAATGTTTAACCTCTAGTAGGTCACGTAGATTTTCATTCGGAAAAATCAGAAATTTCATCTAGAGATTTACGATTCAAATTAGGAACCTTAGCACCCTCATCCGGATACCCCACCGGCATTACCAACATCGCATGTTCGTGCTCTGGCCGATTGAGAATATCTCGAAGGAATCCCATCGGAGAGGGCGTGTGAGTAAG
>Ga0315326_10001077_pt1 | contig 13947 bp, 19 predicted proteins | sample M180m32315metaG_FD_203457 | JGI IMG/M metagenome (GOLD analysis project Ga0315326, IMG submission 203457) | Ammonia-oxidizing marine archaeal communities from Monterey Bay, California, United States - M1 80m 32315 | ecosystem: Environmental > Aquatic > Marine > Coastal | place: USA: California... | reverse complement strand
GCTATATCATCAACATCTATTACATAGTCTAAATCTTTTATTGAGGATAGTGTTTCTTGCATTGTCTGATTATAGAAGTAATCTAATCTTTCATTTGATATGAAGAATTCTACTATATTCATCTTTCTCTCCTTTTGGTTTAACTAAAAGTGCTTGGACTAGGAGGTATGCTAGTCCATTAGCAGCACTTTATTATCTCCAGTTTTCTGATTGATCTGTGACCAAATCATAATAACTGACCGATTTCTTCTTCTTTTTAGCCTCTTTCTTGATCTCTCTCCTTATCAAGTCTTTCAAATGATTATTTATCTTCGCAAGTATCATTTTCTTCATTATTTGACACTCTTAAAGACTAGATTTGATAAGTATTGTAGATTATTAATAAATAGTAATACAAGAAAGATACTAACAAATGCAAACCAGTATCCAGAGCCTTTTAGTGCTTCATTAGATAGGTACATTAAATAGTCACCTTCATACATATTATATTTACTGTCAAATCTGTGTAATAAAACTATCCAAGTAACAAAGTTAGATATTGCCAAAGTTATAAATAACATTATTCTTTGCAATCCTAACATAAGATCTCTTGTAATGTAGTTTTTACTGAATATTCTATTCATCTTATTCTCCTATTGTAGGTTATTAGTTAATAAATAAAACTTAGTAGACTACAGACTAGTGATAGCCTATAGTCTACTTTGTTCGTGTGAGATTTGAGTATACTCACAATGCTGTTGATTTAATCTAGTGGATATCGTATCCACTACCAATCCATACTCATACCATAACTGGCATACTCAGATAAGTTTGATAGTGTCTCCACTCTTATCCATCGTATTAATCATATGACATAGCAAGGCTCGACTAAAATTGACCTTGTATTCTATGCTTTTACTGGCGATAACCTACTCGTTATCATTGTATGCAACATTCAATTGGTACTACTTTTGTAGCTACTCACATATCATTTAATATGCTCATAATCTATCGACACCAAACTAGCATGATGCGGGTTAATACACATTATACATGCTTACGAACTATTCACAATAGATAGCTAACCTATTGCAAATTCTTTAATTTATCTGCTTGTCACTAGCCTTTATATACTGTCGTCAAGGTAATCCAGTAAACTGGTCAACCTCTTCTCTTTCTTCATTTTCTACGCTTCATATATAAATCGCTACCTCTCGGCTGAGTTCAACTCAGTTGACAAGCATTTCTTTGCTAAATATCCTTGTATTGTAGCCTATTAATAAATGCGCTAAATAGAGAACCTAAGTTCCCTAAATAGCACACTATCCCCTTCAATTATTTGAGACTGATCTATTTGCCTCTTCAATCAAAGTTATATTTCTACTTCTGGTTATTCTTCGCAACTTACCAAATACATTACTACTAATTAGTGTTTGTAAACTAATAGTTAGTAATTCATACAACTCAGTAAGTTCTTCCATTGATAAACCAGTATAGAAGTAATTATTATTTACTCTGTTATTACAATTCAATACAGAGTCTAATTCGGTAATCATTTGATACTCTTCAGTATCAGTATTTAAGTTGTTCATAGTTAGGGCTCCTTTCCTTCTTCTATGCCGTTATTGTAGGGTATTAATAAATTAGTAAGTAGAGAACCTAAGTTCCCTACCTACTAACACTCTTAAAACTGAATGGTATCATATCCAGACATATCAGATTTATTAGGCGTTAAATAAACTGCTACTTTACCAGACCAACCAAATGGCTTTTCAGTAACTTTATAACTACCTTTAAACTCAGACATATTTCTGCCACTATCTGCAAAGAAAGTAACAATAGTCTGTCTGCGTTGCTGAGATAACTCTAAACTCTTAGGATTATCACTAACAACTCTGATCTTGGTAACTGGACTAGTAGTATCATTTGGAGAAACTTCTAGGTTACCAGATAATGCTTTACATTCAACTGAATTATTCATAATTAACTCACATTCCCTAATTTAACTATTTCTAACGACTTTCAACCAAATTAGGAAGATTGAAAGCAAAACAAGGGAGAGTAGGTTTGATATTTACCAAGTGTATACAATCTAATTGCATTTTTCAAATATTGTGCTTAGATTAAGAAGAAATGAAAATACCAAAAAAATTTTTAGAAAAATTTGCTACACCTAAAAAGTTAGAAAAGTATGATCCTGTTAAGAATACTTGGGTTTCTGTTGATTTTGATCCTAATAACAGTGAACATATAGCTATGAGAGAACAGCATATAGCTGAAATTGAAATTTTATGTGTAAGTGAGGCAATGAATTTAGATGTAGAAATGGAAAGGGAAATCAACTAGTATACTTAAAGTATTCTATCTATGGTAGTAATGCTTAAAGTATACTATAAGTATACGGCAATTAAAAAAGGATGTCAAGTAAAAAATGAAGAAAGCTAAAAAAAAGTTAACATATAGAGATATGATGAGTATAATGCAAGGAATGCAGTTACAGATCAATACATTAAAGCAAGCATCGTTTACTACAGATAAGGCTTTAGATGAATATGTTAAGTTCAACAATAATAAAAAAGAGTTTGTTCAGTATTTAGAGGACAACTATAAGGATGATGTAATATCCGAAGAAGATAAGTTAAATAAAGAGCTAGATGATAAAGATAACGAGAAAGCTGAAGATAAATAACTTTGAAGACTTTGACTACTATATCTACCCTGAAAAAGAATTTAAAGAATTGGGTAAGAAATATAAGCATTGGTCTAAATGTAAACCCACAGAGTGGGGAATCAGTGACGATGGGTACGTTGCCGAGTGCTTAGGGCGTAATTACTACGCCACAGCCATAGAGATGGTATACCCGTATGGTAGACAATGGGTGTCAGATACGGGTAAATTAGAGTTTGAACCTAGATATGCTAGTAAAAACTACTCTAATGTCTCTACAAAGAGCTATAGTGAGCTAGAAGCCAACAGAGATAGGGCAGATTTAGCCATTGATGCTTTTTTAGCCTATAAAATGGCAGGAGAAAGACCAGATATGGACAAATTAGGGCTAATATACAGGCCTGACCAGAAAAACCCAGCGTTAGCTGTAAAAAAACTATTAAAAACAAAGGAAGTAAAAAGAATCATGGCAGATAAACTAAAAGAAGTCTTATTAGAGAAGAACATTGACGAAGGTTTTGTTCTTGACGTAATGAAAGATGCGGTAGATGTAGCAAAGATGAAGGAAGATCCAGCTAATATGATACGTGCAGCTAAAGAATTAGGTGAATATTTAGATATGAAACCTAAGACTAAGCAGGTAACAGAGTCTTTAGAAATGGATATGACTCATCAAATTGCAAATACATACGAAAAACAAACTAAAAAACTAAAGGCTACTAAAATAAAGGAGCTAGAATCAGGTGAAGAAAACGATAGTAATAAAATCGAAGGATAAAAATACTTTACTATTATTCATAGCAACACTTAAGGATGTGGCTAAAGATATGGACATAAAGGTGATTTTCGATGGATAAAGATAAAATATTATTAGAAATGCAGCAAGATATGCTGTTATTTGGTAGAATGGTTATGCCTAATATGTTTAGTGAGAACTCTCCAGGTTTCCATTATACGATAGTTGACAGCTTACATGACGAAGATAAGAAGCAGTTAAACATTATTGCTCCTCGTGGTCATGCTAAATCATCTGTGGTTGCAGGTGTTTATCCCTTATTCCACCTTATGTTTAATAAGGGGACAAAGGTAGTTGTTCTTGTTTCTCGTACGCAATCTCACGCTACAAAGCTTCTTGGTACTATAAAAGATGTATTAGACTATTCAAAGGAGTTCAGGTATTTTTTTGGTTACTGGGGACAACAATCAGCAAGAAAGTGGACAAATACAGAGATAGAGCTAAAAGATGGATCAGTTATTATATGTAAGGGTACAGGTCAACAGATAAGAGGAATCAAACACGGAAATCAACGTCCTACTCTGTTGATACTAGATGACCCTGAAGATGAAAACAATACTAAAACAGCAGAAGCTATGGAGTTTAACCTTCGTTGGTTGCTACAATCTGGTGTTCCATCATTAGATCCTCTCCGTGGTAAGATTGCTGTTATTGGTACTCCCCAGCACCAACGTTGCTTAGTGGAGACACTAAAAGATATGAAGGGTTGGGATACATTGGAATTTAGACCTGTATTAGAGACAAAAGAATCTTTATGGCCAGAAGTGTGGCCCATAGAAAAATTAATACAGAAAAAAGAAGAATTAGACAGTATTAACAGATTATCTGTGTTTTATCGTGAGTATCTCTGCCAAATTGTAGGAGACGAAGATAATCTATTTAGAGAAGAGCACTTTAATTATTACGATGGCTTTATCGAAAGAGATGACCAGGGATTGTCGAATCTCGTACTGACGAACCTAAATGGTGAGGAAGTGGAAGAGATTAGACCTGTAAACGTGTTTACTGGTGTCGATCCCGCATCTAGCACTAAAAAGACTGCTGACTTTTCTGTTGTATTTAATATTGCAATAGATGAAGATAATAACAGGTTTATACTTCCCTATTATAGAAAAAGAGCTACACCCTTAGATTTAGCTGACGCAGTAATAGATAATTTTAGACAATATAGAAGTTCTAAGACTAGAATAGAATCTGTAGGATATCAAGAAATGTTACGTCAATACATTAAAGAACAGTCTGAACAGATGGGAATGTTTATTCCTGGATTAGAAATAAAAGAGAATCCTAGAACTTCCAAGTCTTATAGGTTAGAAAGTCTTCAACCTTTGTTTGCAAATGGTAAAGTGTACATAAAACCAGATATGCAGCACTTTGTGGATGAGCTATTATTATATCCTAGAGGTAAGCATGATGATTTATTAGATGGATTCTTTTATGCTAACAAAAATTGCTATAGGCCAGCACATACTGCAACTGCAGTATATGACGAAGAAGATGACTATTATTACAAGCCAAAGAAGAGTTGGAAATTATTATAAATAATACTTGACAAATTCACAAAAAAACCTTTAATTTCGTTGGTATCCTATATGAAAAAAAATATAGATCAAAAATATAGCCTTTTGTTTAACGATTTTGTGAATATGGTTAAAAATCTAGACAAAATAAAAGTTCCAAAGGGTTATGTTTTATTTGAAAGAAAACATGCCACAGAACATACAAAAGAAGACAGCAAGAACGAGAAGTCAGAATAGACTAGACCTTAAAGAAGTTTTTGGTTTTGAACCTGGCAGAGTAGACGTTAGAGAAGCAAATGAAGATGTTGAACTAACTAGAGAGATATTTCAAGAATACAAAAGTGCACGAGAAACATGGGCACAAAAATTTCAAGAAGCAGTAGAATTTAGAGCGGGGGCTCAATGGACTCAAGAAGAACAGGAAGTTCTAGAATCTAGAGGTCAAGCACCAATCGTAGTAAATCGTATTCACCCAATCGTAGAAACAGCAAAGTCTTTACTTACATACAACTCACCACAATTTAGAGCAACTGCAAGAGAAGACTCTGATAGATTAACTGCATCAGTATTTTCAGACTTATTTCAGTATATGTGGCAAAAATCTTCTGGTGACGAAGAATTAAAAAGAATTATAGATGACTACTATGTCGGTGGTATGGGTGTTATGCAGGTTTATCAAGATCCTCATGCAGATCTTGGTAAGGGAGAAGTTTGTATAAAAGCGATTGACCCATTAGATGTATACATAGATCCAAATTCTAAAGATCCTTATGCAAGAGATGCTGGACATATAATCGTATCTAAAATAATTACAGACGAAGCAGCTGAAAAGATATACCCAGAATATATGGATATTATTCTAAATTCAGAATCGGACAATATAAATGACGATGATCGTCCTACTACAGATTTAGCAGCAACAGAAGGTCAGATGTTTTCTACAGACGATGGAGATGATAATTTCCATACTAAGAGAAAGTATTCAGAAAGATATACAAAAGAATTAAACCCTTATTACAACATATTCGAACCATTTTCTGATAGAGAGTTTGTATTTACAGAATCAGAGTTTAATGAGTATTTCGCAAAGAAGTACATTAAGATCAGAAAAATCACTGGAGAAGAGGTTGTAATTTTTGACGATGATGCAATAGCAGATTTAATAGATGTTATAGTAGATATGGGACCTGTTTTTCACTATGTATTACCAGAACCAGAAATGGATGAAAGTGGACAATTAATACCAAAAGCTCCAGTAAGAACTCCTGGAGAAGAAACAGATGCACCTAATGTATTACCTGGTAGTACAACGGTGTTAATCCCTATTTCTACTGAAGAATTAATTGGTTTAGGTGAAATTAGTGCAAATCAAATAGAAAAACCTTGTATACAATTAGTGGTTTCTGTTGGAGATAACTTAATATATAAAAGAATGCTGCCAACTGAAGACTATCCTATTATACCGTTAATGAACGTTCATCATCGTAATCCTTATCCAGAGTCTGATGTAAGACTATATAGACCTCTTCAAGAATACATTAATAAGATTCGTTCATTAATTATTGCACATGCAAGCACAAGTACCAATATAAAACTTCTTATACCTCGTGGCTCAGCAGACCTCCGTCAAATTGAGGAGGAATGGAGTAAAGCTGGAACTAGTGTTATTGAGTTTGATGCTGAGCTAGGTGCACCCATAGTCGCTGGTCCAGTTCCACTCCCTAATGAGCTTTATAAAAATGAAGCAGATGCTAAATACGACCTAGAATACGGGTTTGGTATTTTTGAATTAATGCAAGGCGGTGCTACAAACGCACCTTCTACTGCTAGAGGTACAATGGTTGTAGATGAATTTGGGCAAAGAAGAATTAAATCTAGACGTGATGACATAGAAAATATGTTAAATCAAGCTGCTAAGGTTGCGATACCTTTAATGCAGCAAATTTATACCGAAGAAAAAGTTATTCGTTTATTACAACCTAATGGGTTAGAAAAAGAAGAAAGAATTAATTTCTATCAACAGATGGATGATGGAGCAGTTAAGAAGTTTCATGATGTTGGAGTTGGAAGATATGACGTTGTGATTGTATCGGGCTCAACATTACCATCAAATAGAATGGCATTACAACAAAATTATATAGAGATGTTTAAGATGGGTCTTATTGATCAAGTTGAAGTTCTTAAGAAGACAGAACTAGTAGATGTTGAAGGTGTACTTGAACGTGCTGGTCAAATGCAACAATTACAAGCTCAGAATGAACAATTACAACAAGAATTAAAGAAGGTCAAAGGAGATCTTCAAACCGCTGAACGTGAAGAAGTACATGCTAAGAAACGTTTAGAGGTAGAAAAATTCAGTGGAGAGTTAGATAAAGTATCTAACAGAGCTGATATGGCAGCTAGCTTATATAAAGCTAGACTTAATGACACAAAAGCAAATCTGATAAACTCTGTAAAACCAGAAGCTAACCAAAAGGACTTATATAGTAAGGTAGCTGAGGATATGGAGAGTTAGAAAAGGAGACATTATGAATAATGAAGAAAAAAAAGGAACTGAAGTACAAGAACAACAAGGATTAGATGTGACTGCAACAGAATCTAATTCACAACAGGAAGACATTTTTGCTGATATTTTTGGGCAATCTCAAAACGAGACGTTTGTTGCAAAAAACGAAACGCCAGAAGATACCACTATAAGTGAACCTTCCTCAGTTCAGGAGACTCCAGATTCCAAGAATGAGGCTGACAGTTATCAATACTGGCAAAGTCAAGCAGATAAACGTGGAGCTGAAGTGGAAATGCTAAAATCTCAAATGGCAGATGTTATGTCAAGAGTAAGTGTTCCTGCTAAGGAAGATCGTGTTGAAAAGGAGACACCTTCAATAGAAAGGCCTGTTAAACCTAATAAACCTGCTAACTTCTCTCATTCTGAAGCACTAGACGATCCTGAAAGTGAATCTGCAAAATATGTAGATTCTAGGGAAAGTTATATGGACAAGATGGTAGACTATACATCAGCGGTGGAAGCTGAGAGAGTAGGTGCAATGAAAGCTCAAGAAGCTGAAGTGCAAAAAATGCAAAGAGATCAAGCTGTAATAACTGATCTTCAGAGCAAATATAACTACACTCCTCAGGAAGCTAATGATTTTATGTCTAAAATGACTAGTCCAGATTCACTTAGTTTAGATAATTTAGTTAAGTTACATCAAATGGACATGAACGTAGGTTCACAGGAGATTCAACAAGTATCTCCACAAGCCCAAGAAAAACAAGCACTAATGCAATCTAGACAAGAGAAACTTAGTATTCCTAAGCCAATAGGTGTACAACCAGGTGCTTCAAGGCAGTCATCAAAAACAGTAGAAGATCAACTAATGGATTCTATGGTAACAACATACAAAAAGAAGAATCCGTTTTAACAATGGAGTAAATGATGGCAAACGTATATAGTAATATACCAGGAGAAGCAGTTCAGGGAACATCGATTAATGTCGATAGACGAATCTTTAACTTCGGTGAAAGAGTCGCTGAATTAGCTCCTCAACAATCTCCTTTCTTCACTTATTTATCAAATGTAGCAAAAGTACCTACAGACGATCCAGTGTTCAAGTTCTTAGAACAAAGACACCAGTATCAAAGACGTAACTTCAATATGGTCGCAGCTATTACAACCGCAGCTTATAGTTCTGGTTGGAATATTGCATCAGGAGCATCGTTTGACGTAGACTGCCTATATGATAAATTTGGTAGAGAGGTAGACACAGCAGTACAACCGAATTTCTTACTTGAAAATCAAATCGTAGCAATCGAATGTGAATACGATGCTAATGGTTCTGATGCTGGAGTAGGAAGTGAAACGGCAGCTATTGCTTATTATAAAATCACAGCAGCACCTGACTTAGCAACAGCAGCAGAAGAAGCTAGACTTGTAATGACTTGGATCAAAACAGTCTATAAGCCTACTCGTTCAGCTGATGGTGCAGATGCAGCCCTTAAGGGTGAAATCACACCAGCTTCTGGTTCTAAACTAATCTTTAGAGCAGAAGGTAAAGGTCAAGTTGTTGGTTCAGCTTTTGCTGAAGGATCAACCGACCCAGAAGGTTGGAACGATGAGTTCTACAACAGAGAAGGATACTGTCAGATCTTTAAGACTGCAGTACCTCTATTCTCTGGTACAGCTCTTGCTACACGTTATCGTGGAGTAAACAACGAATACATGCGTGTATATCAAGAAAAACTTATGGAACATAAGATGGATCTTGAGCATGCAATGTTATTTGGTATCGGATCTGATGATACAACATCAACTGGCCCAGTTCGTAGAACTTGGGGTATCGTACCTTACGCTGAAATGTTCGGTAAAGTTAAAACCTTTGCTTATGCTTCAGCTACATACGATCACTTTATTGACGCAATGGAAGATGTATTCTCTCCTGAGTCAGGAAACAGTGGTGAAAAACTAGTATTAGCTTCAAGAAAAGTACTATCATGGTTGAATAAACTTGGTGGAACATCTTTCTTAGGTAATACAATGGCGTTAAACAGTCAAGTTGGTAGTGGATTAGATATTCAAAACGTACAAGGTTCTTTCGGACACAACGTTACAAGAATATCAACTCTTTATGGTAACCTTAACTTTGTTATGGAACCACTATTCAGAGGTATTCATGAAAACACAGCTGTTATGATCGATTTGAATAACGTAGCATACCGTCCTTTAATGGGTAACGGTGTATCACGTGATACTCAAATTATCACTAACGTTCAAAACAGAGACGTTGATGGTAGAAAAGACATGGTTCTTACAGAAGCAGGTCTAGAAATTCAATTACCAGAAACTCACACTGTATTGAAATTTAGCTAAGGCTAATTAACATAGGGGGAGTTGCAATATACTCCCCCATATTAAAAGGAGAATTATTATGCCAAAGGGCAAAGGAACATACGGAAATAAAGTTGGAAGACCCACCAAGATGGTTAGAGGTAAAACTATACCCACTAAAACTGGGCAATATTTTAAACCAGTAAGAGGTGGAGCCGTAAATGTGGTTAAAAGATCAGTTCAAGCTGCTTGGAATATAGGTTCACTACTTATTCCTGGTACAAAAGCTTTAAGAGCTGGAAGAGCTTTACACAGAACTTATAATGCAGCTGCCAGAGGAGTAGGTGGCGGTGGAAAAAAGGCACTATCTAGTGCTAAATCAGCTTTTACTAATCTATTTGGAGGAAAAGTTCAGTGAGTTTTAGAACTGATATAGAAACAATTACTGGAAGTATTTCTAGTTATTTAACTGATGCATCTACTCATTTAACAGAAGGTGTTAAATTTATTACAAGACTTGTAATGAGAAATCCTGATATGAAAAATAGGTTAACTCAGTCGTCTACTTTAAATAATGTTTCACCGCAATTTGTTTTGACCGATGTATTAAGTATTGTTAGTGTGACTAGAAAAGACGCAGATAGTAGTGGTCAGCTTAGATTGTGTTTAGAAATACCTGAGTATAAGGCAGGTCAGTATTCAGATGTTAATAGCATATATTATACTAGTAAATTAGATCCTAAGTATTATGTAGCTAATAATATTTTAAGCGTTATACCAGAACCTACAGCTAATCAAACAGCTACCGTAAAACATATTACACCAGATTCTTCGGTAGCACATGGAGATAGTAGTATTTCTAATTTTCCAACAGAATTAAATAGAGGGGTAGTGTTATATGCAGCAAGCCAAATACTTAGAAAGCTTTTGAATGTTAAAAATGCCACTCTTATTGCATTAAGTTTAGATGACATAAGTGCTCCAAGCACTGCATCAGTATCTACTGTTACTGTAGGTAGTTTAGGAACTGCTCCTACATATAGTAAACCATCTTCTGATACAGATTATGCAGCTGGAAGTACAGGCGTAGATGATTGGATTACAGATGAAGATCCAGAAATGGCAGCAGTAGCATTAGAAAAACAAGCTCAATTAGTACAAAAATACGGTCTAGATATCCAAAATGAACTAAATGAGTTTACAAAAGAATTAAATATTTACCAAACAGATCTACAGCAAAAGATTCAACAAGCAGAGATAAGTACTCAAAAAGAAGCACTCGAAATACAAAACTATCAAACTGAAGTAGAATCTTATTCTGCTCAAGTAGCTGAAGCTGTACAAAAATATCAAATGTCAGTTCAAGAAGTAACTCAAGATTATAATTGGCTTATTCAACAATATCAAATAGTTCAACAAGAAATGGCTGTTTTCTTGCAAAGTTACATACCACAACAAATAATGGGAGAAGAAGATGAAGTTGCAACAGATGATAGATAGTGTTAAGAAACACCATTCGGACCTCGGGACTAATGAAATAATTCATTTACTAAACTCTGCATCAGATGAGTTTTGCTCTAGAACTCTTATGTTAGATGAAGCTACTCAATTTGATACAGTTGTAAATCAAAGATATTATGGATTAAAAGAAAGTATTATAGAAATTAAATCAGTAGATAAAGTTGATTCTGATGGAAATTCAGTACAAATTTCTAGATTAGTAGGAAGACCTGAATATAGGGATTTAACATAATGACATCATACAATAAAATATATCATAAAAAAACAAAACAATATGTATGGTGGGTTGAACGTGATTCTATTGGAATAGCACTATTAGATCCATTGAAAAGCTCAAAAGATAGATTCTCATCAATAGATGAAGTGAAAACTATTACAATATACTATCATAAAAAAGCAGACCATTTTAATACCTTAGACTCTGGTAGTTCTGCAATGACAGAACAGAGTGAATTGCCTACACAATTTCATCAATATCTAGTAGATAAGGCTATTGCCTTAGGATATGAGCAATATCCAGATGGAATGGGTCATGCAATGTACTTTGATAAAAAGTTTGAAAAAGGAATAAAAGAAGGAAAAGCATTTAAAAATAGAGGACGTATAACAGGAATGCGTTCTGTAATACAACATGATATGTAATGGCAAATACTTGGAAAAAAGGAAACTTTGGATTATCTGCATTAAGTGATATCAATGTATCATTTAATTCATTGGTACAGCATTTTAATGACAATACTGATGGTAGTTTTGAAGACGTATCAATACCATTAGATGTAAGTCTAACAGCTATAGTTGATCCAAGCAGTAGTATTTATACTGACGTTTCAAGAAGTATATATACTTTTAGTAATGTTTCTATACCTAGCGATGCTAGTTATAGTGATATATCAAGTGTAAGTGAACCAACATATGACGATATAGGAGTGACAACATAATGGGCGGAACATTAACAGGACCAAATAAAATTAAAGACGTATATACTAAATTAGTATTTTACGATGGAAATAAACTTAAATATGATAATGGATCTGCTGATGTGATTATAACAGAAGCAGATAATTTTTCATCAGACATTGTAGCAGGAACAGGTATTTCTACTTCAGAGTCTAGTGGACAAACAACAATAAGTGTTGCTAGCGGAGTAGTGCTAGACACTGAAACAATAGATGGCGGTAGCTATCAACCATAAGGGGATAAATAATGGCGAATACATTACAGATTAAAAAGAGCGTATACGGTGCAAGTGCTGGAGCACCAACCTCTTTGTTATATGGTGAATTAGCATGGGATAATACTGCTGCTAAACTATATATTGGTAAAAAAACAGCAAGTAATACAATAACAGTAACAGACTTAGAAATTTTAACACCTGACGCAACAGACAGTGTTAAAGGTAAGGCATCTTTTTCTACAAATAATTTTGTAGTAAATAGTGGAGCAGTTCAAATTAAAGATTTGGGTGTAGCAACAGCAGAATTAGCAGCAGATGCAGTTACTGGAGCAAAATTAGCAGATGATGCAGTAAACAGTGAACATATAACTGATGGTTCCGTTGATTTAGCACACATGTCAGCTAATTCAGTAGATAGTGATCAATATGTAGACGGATCTATTGATACAGCACACGTTGCAGATAATGCAATTACTGGTGCTAAATTAGCAGATAGTATTACTATTGCATCAGCTTTAACAGTTACTGGAGATTTAACAGTAAATGGTACAACTACTACAGTAAACAGTACTAATACCACTTTAGATGATCCATTAATGGAATTAAATAGTGGAGCAGGAAGTAATGCAAACGACTGTGGTCTTATCATAGAACGTGGTTCTACAGGAGATAATGCTACATTATTTTGGGATGAAAGTGCAGATAAATGGACTTTAGGAACTACAACAGCAACAGCAAGTTCTACAGGCAATATGAGTGGATTCACTAAAGGTACTCTTGTATCTAATTTAGATAGTGCTACTCTTACAAACATTGCTTGGGATTGCGGTGAATACACCAACTAATAGGATATAATGGCTAACGAGTTCAAAATAAAAAGAGGTGATGGTGCACCTAATAATGGCTCTATAGAAAATTATGAATTAGTATATGATTATGCTAATAATGATCTATGGACTAAGCATGGTGGACAAGTCTATAAGGTTGCTGGTGGAAACGTTGGTACGGTTACTAACGTAGTAGCTGGTAATGGACTTACAGGTGGTGGTACTTCTACTGCTACTTTAGATGTGGGAGCAGGAACTGGTATTTCAGTAAGTTCTAATGCTATAGCTGTTTCAGGACTAACTGTTTCTGAATTTGCATCAAACTCTATACAATTATCTAGCGAATCTTTTGCAGACAACAATACATCCTTAATGACTTCAGCTGCTATTGCAGATAAAATAGAAGCATATGGATATTCAACTGTTTCTGGAAGTGTAAATACTACTGGTACTGTCGTAGATAATGACTTTGCTAAGTTTACTGATTCTAATACTGTAGAAGGTAGAAGTATAACTGAAGTAAAACTTGATTTAAACTATGGTACTTTAGCAGATTTAGATTCTGTAGGTGCAAGTCAAATAACTGACAATTCAGTAGGTGCAGCAGAATTAAACGTATCGGGAAATGGTAGCGTTGGAC
>Ga0315326_10001070_pt1 | contig 13960 bp, 9 predicted proteins | sample M180m32315metaG_FD_203457 | JGI IMG/M metagenome (GOLD analysis project Ga0315326, IMG submission 203457) | Ammonia-oxidizing marine archaeal communities from Monterey Bay, California, United States - M1 80m 32315 | ecosystem: Environmental > Aquatic > Marine > Coastal | place: USA: California... | reverse complement strand
CCCATTAACAAAATGAATTAGTTCGCCTTTTCGTTCAGTAATTAAAATAGAATTATCTTCAAGAAATACAAATCCCCAGGGAACCTCCAGTTCAGAAACAACTACTTTGTAGGAATAATTGTCGCTATAAATTGTGGCAGTTAAAAAACTAAAACTTATTAAAAACAAAAATCTAAGGAAAAAATATTTCATTCTTTTTTTGTTCAATTTACAAAAAATAGAATATTCACCTACTATTCAATTTTATATAAATTCAAAGAGATAATTACACACTTTTATTATTATATTTGAATTACTATTATGGCAGAAAAAATTAAATGTTTAATTATTGGATCAGGCCCAGCTGGATATACTGCTGCAATTTATGCTGCAAGAGCAAATATGAGTCCTGTATTATATCAAGGAACAGAGCCTGGCGGACAATTAACTACTACTACTGATGTTGAGAATTTTCCTGGCTACCCAAAAGGAATTTCAGGACCTGAAATGATGATAGAATTACAACAACAGGCTGAACGTTTTGGAACTGATGTAAGAAATGGATGGATTACAAAAGTTGATTTTAATAATGATTTAAAGTTGTGGGTTAATGATCAGGATGAACTAATTTGTGAAACGGTGATTATAGCTACAGGTGCTTCAGCAAAGTATTTAGGTCTTCCTTCAGAAAAAAAGTATTTAGAATTAGGTGGAGGTGTTTCTGCATGTGCTGTTTGTGACGGCTTCTTTTATAAGGGTCAAGAAGTAGCAATTGCAGGAGCAGGGGATTCTGCATGTGAGGAAGCACATTATTTATCGAAGTTATGTAAAAAAGTCACGATGTTAATTAGGCGAGATGAATTTAGAGCTTCTAAAATAATGCAAGAAAGAGTTAAAAAAACTGATAATATTGAAATCCTTTATAATACTGAGACTAAGGAAATTTTAGGTGATAATAGTGTCGTTGAAAATGTTCTAATTTATAACAATAAAACAGGTGAGGAGAAGAAGATTCCTATAACAGGTTTCTTTGTGGCAATTGGGCATACTCCAAATACTGATATTTTTAAACCATATGTAAATATGGATGAAACAGGATATATTATAAATGAACCTGGTAGTTCAAGAACTAACATTCCGGGTGTATTTGTTTCTGGTGATGCTGCAGATCATGTTTACAGACAAGCAGTTACTGCAGCTGGAACGGGTTGTATAGCAGCTCTTGATGCAGAAAAATATTTAGCATCAAAATAAATCAATGAATTTTTTAAAATACAATTTATTCCTTTTAAAAAAACTGCCTTCAGCATATTTTTGTGGTGCAAGAATAAAACATATAGATTCTAATCAATGTGAGATTAAAATAGCTCTTAATTGGTTTAACAAAAATCCATATAAGTCAATGTTTTGGGCAGCTCAAGGAATGGCTGCTGAGTTAACTACTGCGTTAATGATAACTGATAAGATTAAAAAAAGCGGATATGATGTATCAATGCTATTAATCTCAAACAATGCAAATTATTATAAAAAAGCTACAGGATTAATAGTATTTAATTGTAATGAAGGAGCTGAAATTGATGAAATGATGAATAAATTAATTTCTTCAAATACCTCTCAAACCATAACGTTGTCTTCAACAGGTATAAATCAGAATAATATAACAGTATCTAAATTTATCTTTGAATGGTCTTTAAAAATTAGAGAAAAATAAGTTTTAATGACTATTAATAGATTTATAGAGATTATTCCAAAAATTAAGGAATCAATTGTTGATTCTAATTTCTCTCAGTTAAAAATGGCGCCTCCATTTAGAAAGGATTTATTAGATCTAAGTAGATATAATAATTCTAAAAATGCTGGAGTTACAGTGTTGTTTCATCCATATAATGAAAGAGTTTTCTTTACATTGATTTTAAGAAATGAATACAAAGGAGTGCATTCAAATCAAGTAAGTTTGCCAGGGGGGAGTTATGAAAAAAATGATAATAATATTTTTGATACTGCATTAAGGGAAACAAATGAAGAAATCGGTGTTGATGTTAATGTAGTTAAATTGATACGAAAATTACAAAATCTATATGTTCCCCCAAGTAACTATGACATTTCTCCTTTTATGGTCTATACAGAAAATGAGCTTAAATTTTTTAAAGATAAAAATGAAGTAAAAGAAATTATTAATGTTGATTTAGAACAATTACTTGATGATAGTAATATTGTCAATACAAAAGGATCAAACATTTCAGATAGATATTTAAATACATTAGTTCCAGCTTACAAATTAAATGGATATTTTGTTTGGGGAGCGACAGCAATGATACTTTCGGAAGTAAAGGATATAATTGAGTCTATTTTATAAGTTTTATTTACATTTGTTATCAAATTTTTTTTATGGAGATTATCAAAAAAAATCCTTTTGGTCATATACTTTTTTTTAAAAAATGGCTAATAAGAATTTTAGGAACCTTAAGTCATAGGAGATTTCGTGGGTTTAATGAGTTAAAAATAGAAGGATCTGAAATAATAAAGGGTCTGCCAGAAAAAAATGTACTGTTTGTCTCAAATCATCAAACTTATTTTGCAGACGTAGTCTCAATGTTTCATGTATTCAATGCGAGTTTAAAAGGTAGAGTTGATTCAATAAAAAATGTTGGATATTTATGGAATCCAAAATTGAATTTATATTTTATTGCAGCAAAGGAAACAATGACTTCAGGATTTCTCCCAAGGATATTAGCTTATGCTGGTTCTGTTAGTATTGATAGAACTTGGAGAAGTCGTGGGGAAAATGTAAATAGACAAGTAAAAATGAGTGATGTTTCTAAAATAGGAGTTGCGTTAAATGATGGATGGGTTATTACTTTTCCTCAAGGCACTACCACGCCATTTAAACCTATAAGAAAAGGAACAGCATTTTTAATTAAACAATATAAGCCAGTTGTTGTTCCTGTTGTTATAGATGGATTTAGAAGATCATTTGATAAAAAGGGAATTAGAATAAAGAAGAAGAATATACTTCAATCTATCGAGATTAAAAAACCATTGAAAATTGATTATGAAAACGAATCTAATGGAGAGATAATCAAGAAAATAGAGTTTGCTATAGAACAGCACCCTTCATTTTTAAAAGTTTTATCAGAAGAAGAATTAAAAATACAGCAAGAATTGAATATTAAAAGGCAATGGTAATAATTTTATTATAGCTGACATTAAAAACAGTATTTGTTTTCATTTTTAACTTTTTCTGCAATATTATTTCTTATTTCAATCACATTTGGATAGTTTTCATATTTAGTAAATTTGTTTAATCCTTTTAATAACATTTTTTGTTTCTTTCCTCTAGAAATAGATACTATAATTTGTTTTGAAACTTTTGATGCAATATCTATAGCATTGTATAGATATAATTTAGACATATCCATTTGAATTTTAAACTCTTTTTCTCCAAATCTAATAGCATTTTTCTCAGTTCTTAATAAGGCTGATTCAGCCATATATATTTCTATTAATATATCTGCTAATGCCATGATTGTTTGTTGATGTTTATCTAAATCTTTACCAAATTTTTCAACTGCAAATCCATTTATCATCAAAAAGAGTTTTTTCAGATTTTTCAATAACAATTTTTCTTCTGAAAAAAGTTTTGAATTATCTTTTGATTTAAATGAGAATAATGGTATTCCAATAAGTTCTTTAAATACTTCTTTAGTAGGGGTTGTAAGGTCAATATTCTTTTTCATTGCTTTTTTAAGAAGCATTCCGACACTGAGCAATCTATTAATTTCATTAGTTCCCTCATAGATTCTTGCTATTCTTGCGTCCCTCCATGCTCCCTCCATAGGAGTTTCTTCAGAGAATCCCATTCCTCCAAATATTTGTATTCCTTCGTCAGAACATATTTGCATATCTTCAGATGTTGCTACTTTAATTATTGAACATTCAATAGCAAATTCTTCTAGTGCTTTTAATTCAGCTTCTAGTTTTGAATGATTATTTGCAATTAAACTATTTATTCGCTCTTCAATATCTTTTGCAGCTCTATAACAAGCAGATTCATTAACGTATGTATTCGTTGCCATTTCAGCAATCTTATATTTAATTGCACCAAAATCTGATATTCTGGTATTAAATTGTTTTCTAGTATTTGCATACTGAACAGCTATTGTTGTAGTTCTTCTTTCTGAATCAATACATGCAGCTCCGAGTTTAATTCTACCTACATTTAAAGAATTTACAGCTATTTTAAATCCTTCACCTCTTTTACCTAACATATTTTCAACAGGTATAGTTGTATCATTAAAAAAAACTTGTCTAGTAGAAGAGGCCCTTATTCCAAGTTTTTTTTCTTCTTCTCCTAAAACCATTCCATTACTTTCCTCTTTTTCAACAATAAATGCAGTTATATTTTTATCATTTTCTATTCTTGCAAAGACGATAAACAATTTTGCAAAACCTGCATTTGAGATCCACATTTTTTGTCCATTAATTTTATAATACTTTTTATCAGGTGTTAGTTCTGCAGTTGTTTTACCTGAGTTAGCATCACTTCCAGCACTAGGTTCAGTCAGACAATATGCACCAAACCATTCACCAGAAGAGAGTTTTGGTAAGTATTTTTTCTTTTGTTCTTCAGTTCCATAAAATAATATAGGCATAGTTCCAATTCCTGTATGTGCGCCAAATGCAGTACTAATTGAGCCACTCCCACTTGACATATATTCACAAACAATCATTGTAGAAACAAAATCCATTCCTAAACCTCCATATTCTTCTGGGACACTAACACCTAAAAATCCCATTTCACCAGCTTTTTTCATAACTTCTTCAGTTAGTTTAAAATCTTTTGCTTCAAATCGGCTTTTCTTAGCTATTACTTCTCTTTCATTAAATTCTATCACAGAATCTCTCATCATTTTTTGTTCTTCAGAGAAATCCTCAGGAGTGAATATAAGTTCATAGTTAGGTTCTCTAATGATAAATTCTCCACCCTTTGTTATATTTTTACTTTCTCCCATAATTATTATTTTATAAATTCAAAAATTCCAGCAGCACCCTGTCCTGTCCCAACACACATAGTTACTAGACCGTACTTATTGTTTAGACTTCTTTTTCTCATTTCATCAAACAGCTGTACACTTAATTTTGCTCCTGTGCATCCTAATGGATGACCTAATGAAATTGCTCCACCATTTACGTTAATTATTTCTTTATCTAAATCTAATTCATTAATTACAGCTAATGACTGAGAAGCAAATGCTTCATTTAATTCTATAAGAGATATATCATTTAGATTCAATCCAGATTGTTTTAGTACTTTGGGTACAGCTTTTACAGGTCCTATCCCCATAATTCGTGGTTCTACTCCAGCGACAGCATAATTAACCATTCTTGCAATTGGTTTCAAATTAAGTTCATTTACCATAGTTTCACTCATGATAAGGGTAAATGCAGCCCCATCACTCATTTGAGAAGAATTTCCAGCAGTCACACTACCTTTATTTGAAAAAACAGGCCTTAATTTATTAAGAACATCAGTATTGGTTCCTTCTCTAGGGCCTTCATCTTTTGTAACAGTATACTTGTTTGTAGCCCTTTTGTTATTCTCGTCAACATATGTATGGTTAATATCAATTGGCACAATCTGATCATCAAATTTTCCTTCTTTTTGAGCCTTTAATGCTTTCATGTGAGAATTATAAGAAAATTCATCTTGATCTTCCCTAGATATCTTATATTGCTTAGCAACTGCTTCTGCAGTTAACCCCATTCCCCAATAATAATCTTCTTTTCCTTGACTTACTATTTTATAATCTGGAATAGGTTTGTATCCTCCCATTGGTATTATACTCATACTCTCAACACCACCTGCTATAATACAGTTTGACATCCCCGATTGAATCTTAGCTGTTGCCATTGCTATAGTTTCAAGACCGGAAGCACAGTATCTATTTACTGTAACTCCTGCGACGTCATCTGTTTTTAAACCCATTAATGAGATCAATCTAGCAATATTTAATCCTTGTTCTGCTTCAGGGGTTGCATTACCAACAATTACATCATCAATCCTAGATTTATCAAGAGTAGGAATTTTATTTACCATATATTCAATGGTTTCTGCGGCTAATTCATCTGGCCTCTTAAATCTAAGAAGTCCTCTGGGTGCTTTACCAACTGCAGTTCTGTATGCTGAAATAATGTATGCTGTATTCATATTTGTATCAATTTCTTAAGGGTTTACCCTTAGTTAACATATGTTGAATTCTTTCTAATGTTTTTCTTTCTCCACAAAGACTAAGAAAAGCTTCTCTTTCAAGTTCTAAGAGATATTGTTCAGATACCATTGTAGATTCTGACAGATCACCTCCTGACATAACATACCCTAACTTATTAGCAATTTTTTTATCAAATTCACTTATATAATTTGCTGATTTCATTGAATGGGTTCCAACAAGAAACATTCCTAATGCTTGTTTCCCAAGCACTTTTATATTTCTTTCTCTTAAGGGGGGAACATATCCTGTTTCAGCCATAATTTTTGCATGACTTTTTGCTATTGCAATTTGACTTTTATTATTCATTACAATTATATCCTTACCCTTAATTAATATTCCTAAATCATAAGCCTCATAAGCAGATGTAGATACTTTAGCCATTCCAATTGTTAGAAAATGCTCCTGGAGAACATTTAATTCCACATCATTTTTATTATACTTATTAGAAGCTCTTAATGTCATCTCTTTTGTTCCACCTCCAGCAGGAATTAATCCAACACCAACTTCTACTAGGCCTGTATAGGTTTCAGCATTTGCAACTATTTTATCACAGTGCATTGCAACTTCACATCCTCCAGCAAGTGTCATCCCCTGAACTGAAGCAATTGTAGGAACATTACAACAGCGTAAACGCATCGTTGTATCTTGAAATTTTTTGATAGTAGAATTTATTTGATCATATTCTTGTTCTGCAGCTGCCATAAGTATCATTGCTAGATTTGCACCAGCAGAAAAACTAGCAGCTTGATTTCCAATTACAAGTCCTTGAAAATTTTCTTCAGCTAAATCAATTGCTTTATCTATTCCTAATAGAACATTTTCTCCTATTGAATTCATTTTAGACCTAAATTCAGCATTTAAAATACCATCACCTAGATCTTCTATAACAAATTCTTCATTCTCCCAAACAAGATTAGTTTTTCTAATATTATCTAGAATTATAAATGATTCTTGCCCAGGTTTAACAAGATGTTTCTTTTCAGATATATCATAATAATAAGTAAATCCATTATTAATAGAATAGAAGCTTTTAGTATCTGAAATCACTAATTCTTCTACCCATTTTGCAGGTTTTTTACCATATGATTCCATAAGTCTAATACCTTCTTCGATTCCAATTGCGTCCCATACTTCAAATGGACCGTTTTCCCAACCAAAACCTGCTTTTACAGCATCATCAATACTGTATATATCATCTGATATTTCTGGAATTCTATTTTGAGCATATGAAAACATTCCAGCTAATGTTTTTCTATAAAATTCACTTACTTTATCATCTCCATTAATTAAAACTTTAAACCTATCTATTGTATTTTCTATTTTTTTAGCCTTGCCAACAATATCAAATTTTGTTTTATTCATTTTTCTATATTCCATTGATTCAAAATCTAGAACAAGAATCTTCCTTTTTCCATTTTTATCTCTTGTTTTTTTATAGAAACCTTGACCTGTTTTATCACCAAGCCAATTTTTTTCTAACATGTCTTTTATAAAATCTGGAGTTACAAATACATCTCTACATTCATCATCAGGGCAATTTTCATATATTCCATTACTTACTCTAGATAAAGTGTCAATTCCAACAAGATCAGCAGTTCTAAAAGTTGCAGATTTAGGTCTTCCAATAAGTGGGCCAGTTAAAGTATCTAGATCTTCTATTGAAATATCGAATTCCTTCATATTATGGAAAAGATCTTGTATACCAAAATTTCCTATTCTATTTCCAATAAATCCTGGTGTATCCTTAGCTATAACAGATGTTTTGCCTAAGAATTTTTCTCCAAACATATTGAGAAATTCTACAACTTCATCCTTGCAATTTGGACCAGGAACAATTTCAAATAATTTTAAATATCTAGGGGGATTAAAAAAATGAGTAACAGCAAAATGTTGTTGAAAATCTTCAGATCGATCGCTGCTCATGAATTTTATAGGAATTCCAGAAGTGTTTGAAGTAATAATAGTACCATCCTTTCTGTATTTTTCAATTTCTTTAAAAACCTGGTTTTTAATTTCAAGATTTTCAATTACTACTTCAATAATCCAGTCAGAATCAGCTATTTTTTCCAGATCATCAGTCAAATTTCCAGTTGTTATTCTATTTTTAAAATTCCTATGATATAGGGGAGAGGGTTTTGATTTTATTGCTTTTGCTAGTGACTCATTAACAATTCTATTTCTAACGGAATTATCCTCTAGACTAAGATTTTTTTTAATTTCTACATCTGAAAGTTTATTTGGAACTATATCTAATAATAATACCTCTATACCAATATTGGCAAAATGACATGCAATACCACTTCCCATAATTCCAGACCCAATAACAGCTGCTTTATTAATTTTTCTATTCATTTATTTTTTTTAAAATATAGTGTTTTCAGAAATTAATTTTTTGATTTTTTTAGTTGCTTCTAATAATATAGTCAAATCTTTTTTTGTAATATTCTCTTTAATTATTCTATTAAATTTTATTACTTTATTTTTTGTAATATCTCTTTTCTTTAAACCTTCTTTAGTAAGTAAAATTATAACCCCTCTTCCATCATTTGGATTAGGTTTTCTAATTATCAATTTATTTATTTCCATTGTTTTTAATAACCTTGACAGACTGTTTGCTTCAAGTCCCATAATGGGTGCTATTGATGTCGATGAAGTTCCTTTTTTTGGATCAATACTTAAGAGCGCAAAACCAATTGCATATGTATGTCCATATTTAGTAGCTTCTTCTTGATACATCATCTTAATAGACTGCCATGAAGTTCTAAGGCTATATTCAACAGGATCAATCCTGGTTATATTGTCATTCATTTTTTAAATTATAAATGACAATATAATAAATTAATTACTATGCACGCATTGTATAGTGCAAATTAATTTTTAATTATTTTAAAAGTTTTAATTCTTTTTTCATTATTGAGTTTAAGTAAGAAAACTCCACGAGGCAATAAAGATAAGTTGATTGTAGTATTACCGCTATTACCGATGGTTCTATAGATCTGTTTGCCAAGTATATTATAAATTGAAATATTATAATTAATTAGATTTGTATTTATATAGAATCTGTCAGTAACTGGATTAGGATATACACTTATATTATTTAACTCAATACTGCTTAAATCTAAATTATTACTAAGAACGTTTACTTTTAGATCATCAAAATAAAACCCATCTCTTCTTTGGGAATTATCTGAAACTAATTTAAATCTAATTAAAATTTCATTATCTAGATAGTCAGATAAGGATATAGTTTCATTAACCCATGATTCTTGAAGACCATCATATAAAGGCTCATCCGTTGCATTTTCATGATTGTCAGTTCCAATTTTAGTGTATTTACCACACTGGGGAGTCCAGTTTTGACCATTATCCACTGAAATTTCTACTTGAACATAGTCATAACCACTTTCCGTATGCCATTTTGTATTAAAGCTTAATTCTGCATATGAAGCATCTGATAGATTTATTGAATTTGACAATTCAATTACAGAATATTCATTATTACTGTAATTCCCATTTGGAGAATCTGTTATTGATGTGTCTGGAGAGGTATAGTCTTCAGATGTTATATTCCATGAATTAGATTCCCAATAGTCTTGAATCATACTACTTTCATCTTCAAAAACAATTGTTGGGTTACCATAAATTTTATTTATAAGATATTCTTTATTAAAGAATCCATTATTGAGAACCAACTTATAGGAAACTTGATCTCCATCTTGAATTTCGCTACTTAATTCAATTGTAAAATCATCTTCGATGGTTCCTCCTAGGTTCATTTGATTATGATTGTTGGTATTTGTTCCAGATGTAATATTATCAGATATAGGTGTAAATGAAACTTCAAAATCTCCTTGGCCACCTATTCCAAGCCTTTGGATTTCATAACTAGTTGAATAGGACGAAGAGCTAATAAAATTTGATGTTGTTATATCTTTTAGGGTGGCATAGTTATTTACCATTTGAGCTGCTGTTAAATTAAGATACATCATCTCTTTACAAAGATCTTCAATAGTAGCTGCTGCAGGCCAAAAGGAAGATCCAATTTCGGGGGTCATAGCAAATATTTTGTTTCTTGTTCCACCTAGTTCTGTTTCTAACATTCCATACATAAAATCATCACTATCACCAGCAGCTGGATAAAGATCTGCGCTAATAATGTTATCATATCCATTTTCTTTAACTAGTTCTTCAGAAATAAGTTCAAAAACATCATTGTCTTCAGTATATTGATCATAGTCATACCCATAAGGGTAGAGTAGGAGATTGCTGTGAGTATGATTATTCAAAGCAATCACAAAATCATGATTTTCTACAAAATACCTTATAGCTTTATTTTCAGATTCTGAAAAAGGGCCATCACCAGCATAAGTGCTTCCATTTTGACCAGATGTTCCTGATGTATTCCAAACTTCATTTCCATTATTATCTATATATGAATAGTTCCTATTATTATCAACACCATGGTTATTGTATCTATTTTTTCTCCACATACCACCACCTTGAGGATTATTAGTTTCATTATAGATGTACCCGTCAGGATTTACACAAGGAACAAAATATAGTTCTGTGCTATCCAGTATTTCCTTAATCACATCATCCTGATCGTAGTTTTCAAGAAGATACCACATGTAGAAAATTAATTGCTGTAATGATCCAGGTTCTCTTGCATGATGTATTGCAGTATATAGAATTTGAGGCTCATTTTCGTTGTCATTTGGATTATCTGAAATTTTAATCCACTGAAGGAACCTTCCTTCATATGTTTCATGCATATGCGGGTTTTCATCTGTATTAGGATCTTTAATATCTAATCTCGCAGAAATAAGATTGGGATATAATTGATGCATCTGGTCTAATTCATCTAACATTTCACTATAAGTATAGAAACCTCCAAAATCATTACCATCTTTGATGTCAAAATTTACAGGAGTTTCATAATTGTTTGAGTTTGACTGATTACATGTAATATTTTTAGAATTTGATTTAGACACATAATCTTTGTGATCTGGATTATTTATATTCTTATAATAAGAGCCTACATCATAAATTATAATACGATAATCAATGTTAAAATTTTCTATTATTTGTATTTCAGATTCAGAGAAATCAGATTCAAAGTAATGATTTCTCTTATGAATTCCATGATCTAATGCAATACCAGAATTTAATAGTTTTTCAAAATTTTCTGATGAATTGTAATTTATTTTAACTCTATGAAATAATTCATTTTCTTGTGAATTAACAAAGCTAAATTGAAGAACCAAAATTAATAGAAATACTATCCTTTTCATGTGATTTTTATCGATTACAAATATATTATAATCAAAGATTATTCCATTATTTTTTTGAATTATAACTTATAATCCAATCTCTAGCATTAATAAAAGCCTGAATCCATGGAGAAACTTTGTCATTTCTTTCTCTTATATAATATGCCCAGTTCCATTGAAAAATAGATCTTTCTATATGTGGCATTGTCACGAGATGTCTTCCATCAGAACTAGACATCATAGCAATATTAAAATCTGAGCCATTAGGATTTGATGGATAGCTTTCATAGGTGTATTTAGCAATTATATTGTATTTATCTTCAGAATAGGGCAGGTTAAATTTCCCCTCACCATGACTTATCCATACACCTAAATTACAATTCTCTAATGATGACATCATTATTGAATTATTTTTTTGAATATTTACAGAGGTAAATCCACTTTCGTGCTTATTTGAATCATTAAAAGTCATTTTTCCATGAATTTCATGATCTGGGTTAACAACTTCTAATTCCATAAAAAGTTGACAGCCATTACATACACCAATTGATAAGGTGTCTTTTCTAGAAATAAAATTATTAATTGATTCCTTTGCTTTTTCATTGTATAAAAATGCTCCTGCCCATCCTTTTGCAGATCCCAAAACATCAGAATTAGAAAAGCCTCCGACTGTTCCAATAAATTGTACATCTTCTAAATTTTCTCTTCCCGTAATGAGATCAGTCATATGAATATCTTTAACTTGAAACCCTGCTAAAAATAATGCATTAGCTAATTCACGTTCACTATTGCTTCCTTTCTCTCTTATTACAGCAGCTTTTGGTCTGTATTCTATCTCAAGAGGCACTGGTTTTTTTCCTGAAAAACCTGTTGGAAATTTAAAATTTAATGGTTGTTTTTTATAATTTATATATCTTATTTCTGAAAGATTATTAGCAGTTTGTTTTTTATCAAGAAGCATTGAAGTTTTATACCAATAATCTCTGTATTTTTCTATATCTATTTCATATGAGTCAGAATGATTTTTAAGCAATAATTTTTTTTCTGTAGTTACGCTGCCAATTTTGCAATAATCAATTCTTTTATTATCTAAAATTTCTTCTATTGACTCATCTTTTGACTGAACAACTATACCAGAGTTTTCTGAAAAAAGCAACTTTATTGAATCTCTTTCTCCTATTGATGTAAGATCAATATTTGCAGCAATATTATTATCTGCGAAACACATCTCCATAATAGTAGTTATTAAACCACCTGACCCTATATCATGGCCAGCAATAATCAAGTCTTTTCTAATAAGATCTTGAATAGTATTGAATACATTTACTATAAAATTTGAATCTTTTATAGTTGGAGTTTTTTCACCAATTTCTCCCAATATTTGTGCAAATGAACTTCCTCCTAACTTATAATCATCACAGGATAGATTAATATAGTATATATTACCAAATCTGGAATTAAAAACTGGCTCAATAACTCTAGTTATATCATCACAATGCGCAACTGCACTAATGATTACAGTTCCAGGAGCTGAAACTTCTCTGTCATTGTATTTTTGAGTCATAGAAAGTGAATCTTTTCCAGTTGGAATATTTATACCCAGTTCAATTGCAAATTCTGATATTGCTAAAACAGCTTCATATAGTCTGCTGTCTTCCCCTTTATTTTTACATGGCCACATCCAATTTGCTGATAATGATATTCCTGCAATATTATCTTTTAATGGAGCCCAAATTATGTTAGTTAATGCTTCTGTAACACTATTTCTGCTCCCCGCAATAGGATCAATTAACCCCGATATGGGTGAATGTCCAATTGATGTTGCAATTCCATTGTTTCCATTATAGTCTAAAGCTATTACACCACAATTATTCAGTGGTAATTGCAATTGACCCACACATTGTTGTTTAGCCACTTTACCTCCAACACATCTATCTACTTTATTAGTTAACCAATCCTTGCAACCAACAGCTTCAAGTTTAAAAAGTTCTTTTAGATGAATATAAAAATCATTTGAGTTATAGTTAAGTTCACTATAACTTTTTTGAAATGAGACATCTTCAATTATAGTAGTAGGGGAGCTTCCAAAAAAATGTTTAAGTTTTAGATCAACAGCTTTTGTGCTTATTTTATCTGATTTAATAGTAAATTTCCCATTATCTGTAACATGACCAACATCATATATAGGAGCTCTCTCTCTTTCACATATTCTATTGAGTACTTCTAATTTCTTTTCATTTACTAGCAATCCCATTCTTTCTTGTGATTCATTTCCAACAATTTCTTTAAATGACAATGTTGAATCTCCAATTGGCAGCTTGTCAATATTTATAATTCCTCCAGAATTTTCTACTAATTCTGTTAGACAATTTAGATGGCCTCCAGCTCCATGGTCATGAATGGAAATAATAAAATTATCTTCACTTTCAATAACTCCTCTAA
>Ga0315326_10001066_pt1 | contig 13984 bp, 13 predicted proteins | sample M180m32315metaG_FD_203457 | JGI IMG/M metagenome (GOLD analysis project Ga0315326, IMG submission 203457) | Ammonia-oxidizing marine archaeal communities from Monterey Bay, California, United States - M1 80m 32315 | ecosystem: Environmental > Aquatic > Marine > Coastal | place: USA: California... | reverse complement strand
TAAATCTTTCTTTAGCAGTTAATGGTACAAATTGAACTTTTGTCGCGTCACCAAGCGTTGCAGCAGCAACTGCACGGCAAACATCAACGTCAACGCCCGTCCAAGTACCAGAAGAGTCAGCAGCAGAAAATCCTGCAAGACCTTTGGAAACACCACAACTAACGTGGCCTTTACTTTGAACATCACTCAATGTAGATGCTTGCACAGCTAGTGCGCCAGCGATCAAGAATGATGCGACAGACAATTTTAATAATTGTTTCATATATTTCTCCTAATGAGATTTTAAAGTATATCAATCCATCACAATTGAATGAGGATTACAGAAATTTTATCACTAGTTTATAACTATGTTGAAATATTTTTTAAAAAATAGAGATCAATTCAAATCAAGCTAGAGTTCGAAAACTTTGCTCTATGGTCAAATATGGAGGTATTGATTGCTCAGAATTAACGATAGGTTAATTTAATTATATTCAACTTTTAGTAATCTATTCAATCCATTAAATTCACAATTCAGTTGTCATTATTGATTAAATTTAAGAAATTTAGAATTTTTTATATAATGATATTATTTATAGTTAAATCAAAGTGTTATGAGTTTAATAGTTATTAATTACATCTATTTTTTGGATATTTTTTAACCATATATAGTTATTAATTACCTGTAGTGGTATAAAATAACTAATATATACTTTAATTAATAGTTAATGATGAACAAAAAAACAACTGAATACCTAGCAATGGTGCGAGATAAAACGGGTTTTTCGGACTATAAAATTGCTAAAAACTATGGTATTAATCAGTCAAATTTAAGCAAATATAGTTCTGGTAAGTCTGCTTTAAGTGAAACACATGCCTGGTTATTCGCTAATATCCTTGATATTGACCCTGCTGAAATAGTTGCTCATACTAAATTTGAACATGCTATTAATACTGATAATAAAGTGAAGGCCATATTTTGGCAGGAGCAGCTTAATAAGATATTTTCTGAATCTGAGCCTATTAAAATTCAAATCGCCCAATTTAATGCAATTGTTGGTGATATTAGAATAAATACTCAAAAAATGTTAAATCTGGTTATAGAGGCAGCTGATGCAGGCGCTCACCTAATTGTCTTCCCTGAGATGGCACTTACTGGCTATCCTCCAGAGGACCTTCTATTTCGTGATGGATTTATGATTCAAGTTGAAAAAGAGATAGATTATCTTTGTGATTCAATTCCTCCTTCAATAAATGTTTTGTTTGGAGCTCCTTCTCGAAATGATGATTTGTTGTTTAATAGTGCTTATTGTATTCAAAATAATAGAATTTCACATATTTATCATAAACAAGAGTTACCTAATTATGGTGTCTTTGATGAAAAGCGCTATTTTTCATCTGGAAATCAATCTTATGTGTTTGAATGTCAAAAAACTAAAATTGGTGTTTTGATTTGCGAAGATCAATGGATTGATAGCCCAATATCTAAACTTACTCAATTAGATGTAGATATTGTGATTAGCCTTAATGCGTCACCTTTTCAAGTTGATAAACATAAAGATCGATTGAATATTTGTAAAAATTACGCTTCCATGTTTGAGGTTTCATATATTTATGTCAATATGGTTGGGGGTCAGGATGAAGTGGTTTTTGATGGTAATTCTTTTGTTCTAGACTCTAAAGGCACTCTAGTTCAACAATTACCTGAATTTAAAGAAGATTTCTGTCTTCATTCAGCCTCTATGGAAAACTTTAATCCTGTTATGTTAGAAGAATCAATTTATTCGGCTTTAGTTTTAGCTACTCGTGACTATATTCAAAAAAATTCTTTTGAAGGAGCTCTTATTGGTTTATCTGGTGGTGTTGATTCTGCATTAACGCTTACTATAGCTGTTGATGCTGTAGGTGCAGAAAATGTTCAAGCTGTGATGATGCCCTATCAATTTACATCTAGTATGAGCCTTGAAGATTCTGAATTGCAGGCCCTAAGTCTGGGTGTGAACTTTTCAAGCATTGATATTCATTCGATGGTTGATGCATTTAATTTATCTTTAAGTGATTTTTTTGAGGATTCTGTTAGCGATGTTACTGAGGAGAATATACAAGCACGAGTTCGCGGAGTTTTGTTGATGGCATTATCAAACAAGCATCATAAAATTGTTTTAGCCACAGGTAATAAATCTGAAATGGCAGTAGGATATGCAACCCTTTATGGTGATATGTGTGGTGGATTTGCTCCACTTAAGGATATCTCAAAAACTATGGTCTATCAACTTGCTAATTATCGTAACACAGTATCCAGAGTCATTCCTGACCGAGTTATAACAAGACCCCCTTCTGCTGAACTTTCATCAAATCAGCTAGACCAAGACTCTCTTCCACCTTATGATATCTTGGATGATATATTAAAAAGATTCGTTGAAATGAAGCAATCTGTTAATAAAATATCTGAACAAGGACATGATCTAGAATTGGTTAACAAGATTACTTCAATGGTTCTTAATAATGAGTATAAGCGTCGGCAGTCAGCCCCAGGTCCAAAAGTAAGTAGTAATGCCTTTGGTAAAGAGAGACGCTACCCTATGACATCAAAATTTCAACCCTGATCTTGCTTTCTGATTTAGTTGCTGACAAACAATCTAATCTTGAAAAATCTTGACCAATCCAGCAGCTTTATGCTTAGTTTCTGCCAATTCTTTTTCTGGGATTGAGTCATACACAATTCCAGCACCAGCTCGAAAAGTCAGCTTTTTCTCTTTATGCACAAAGCTACGGATCAGAATATTAAAGTCCATTTTTCCATCTTGGCTAAGATAACCAAGAGAGCCTGTATAAGGACCTCTTGGCATTTCTTCTAGTTCACTAATGATTTGCATACATCTCACTTTTGGACAACCAGTAATAGTGCCACCAGGAAAGAGAGCCTGAACTATGCCTTTTATACTCACACCCTCTTTAAGTTTTCCCTTAATATTTGAAACAATATGATGAACAAAAGGATAGGTTTCTAGCGTCATAACTTCATTGACAAAAACACTACCGTATTCACATACCCTACCCATATCGTTACGTTCAAGGTCAAGAAGCATGACATGCTCTGCTATCTCCTTTGGATGACTTATTAAACCTTCTTTTTGGGCTTCATCTTCAAAACCTTCACCTCTTGGATGCGTTCCTGCAATAGGTCTGGTTTGCAAAACACCTTCTTGAACGCTAAAAAGTCGTTCTGGTGAAGATGACACTATACTGAAATCTTCATATTGAATTAGCGCTGAAAATGGTGCAGGATTTGAATTCTTTAAGGCGTGATAGATAATTACTGAGTCTATTTCTTTGGTTAATTTATATTGCCACTGTCTTGATAGGTTGACCTGGAAGACATCACCGGCCACAATGTAGTCAAGACAAGCTTTAACGCCATTGATAAATTTATCTTCATTTTCTTGTTCTAACTTCCCTAAAACATCTACTTCTGGAATTGGTTTAATTACATCTATATCCGCAAGCATAGAATCAATACGGCTTTGATTACTATCTTGATCTATAAGATAAGTAGTATTTGTTTTGTGATCAATGATGATTGCAGAGGGTATTTTGACTGCATAGGCAATTGGTAATTCAGAAGTGAGAAGTTCTCGAGACAAAATTGGCTCAATTTGTCCAATAAGCTCATAAGAGAGATAAACAAACCAGCCACCTGAAAAAGGCAGATTTGTTTTTAGATCAATTAATTTAAATTGTTTCTCAAGTTCGCTTAAAAAGTTAAAGTCAGAAAAGTTATTAAGAACAATATTATTTTCTGGGAAAGCAAACAAAATCGAATATCTATTATTATTATTATGATTGACGCTTTCAAGTAAAAAAGGATAGCGTTTTTTGTTGAGATAACAAAGTGAAGCTAGATCAATCTTGCCTATTTCCAGAATTTTCACTTTTTCAAGCGTCGATAGTTGACTCTTCAAGCTCTGTAAGCTTTTGTTTGGCTTTTTTGTGTAGATCGTGTGTTGGAAATTTTTCTATCATTTTGATTAACATTTTTTTGGCTGTATCAAATTCTCCAAGTTCAAAAAGCACACGTGATAATTCGTACATAGAATCAGGATATTTAGCATGTTGAAGGTTTTCAGATTGAAACTCTAGATAAATATTCTTAGATTGAGAGTATAACTCATTGGAAAAATAAGCACGCCCAAGCCACAATTTTGCATCAGCGACATTTTTGTAATTAGGAAAGCTATCTAAGTAGCTTTTAAAAAGCGCAATAGCTTCATCATAGTCTTCAGCAATAAACTGATTTCTTCCATCTGTATAGATTTGATAAGCTTTCTTTTCATTTTCTTCACTTGCAAGCACCACTTCTTTGACAGTTTCTTTAGCGGACTTTAACTCAAACATCTTAAATAATTCGTTAATTTTTTGAGTATTTAATCTTTGTTGCTCTTTGAGCAACTCGTATTGCTCTTTCAGCGTAGAGGCTGTCAGAATATCTTCATTGAGAGATTTAACTTGGGAACTAAGTTTAACAAATTCCACCTCAAGATCTAACTCCCCTTCTGATTCAGATTGTTCTTGGGTATTGTATTGATTTTTCAGGATGAGAATTTCTCTATTGAGAGAGCCAATTTTTGTATTTAATGTGGAATATACTCCTGCTGCAAGCTCTGCCACCGCTTCAAGATCTAGCATTTCTTTCGAATTTGATTTTTTCTCAATATTTAATTTTTCTTGCTCAGTAAGCAATTTATATTGATTTTTCAGTACTATAATCTCAGCCTCAAGACGCTCAATCTTGAAAAAATTTTTCATTTCAAGATCATTCATGCCCTCTTCCGCACTTAGCTCAACGATAGAAAAAACACAGAAAATATATACAATAACTTTAAATAAAGTCTTTTTCATCAGACGTCAAAAGGCATATGTAGATAATTAGTAAAGGCATTAATTTAATAGTATACGAACTCTACTCGACGGTTCTTTTCCCAGGCCTCTTCATTATGTTCGATTGAAACAGGTCGCTCTTCACCGTAACTGACAACAACAACTCTATTTTCAAGGTTATAGAGACCTAGCACCTCTTTAACGCTCAGGGCACGATTTTCACCCAGCGCTAAATTGTATTCTCGAGTACCTCTTTCATCCGCATGACCTTCAAGACGAAGTCTAACAGAAGGATTATTTTGCATAAAGTTGGCATGCTCAATAATCACTCTGGTTCCTGCTTCATCAATTTCAGTGTCATCATAAGCAAAATAAAGAGTGAATGATGCACCAGTTTTTTCAAGTTCACCAACAACAGCTTCAGTTTCGGCGGCTCCTTCAACTAATGCTTCTATGAGTTCATCTCTGTTCTGAAGGTTGCCATCCTCATCAAGAATTATTTTATCTTCCATGCCTTTTGCTTGAGCTATCTCAACTAGTGCGTCATTCGATAATGACTCTAGCTCCTGCGTAGCACTTTCTATTAGAGACTCACTTAGAGACTCACTCTCAACGAGAGCCTTGATAATAGCATCCCTGTTCATAAGGTTGCCATCAGCGTCTAGAATCAATTTGTCTTCTAAACCTTTCTCTTTAGCTATCGCGATTAACTCATCGTTTGACAATGTGTCAAGCTCTTCTTCAGTGAAACCGCCACTATCAGCAATTAAAACTAAAGCCGGCTCACTTAAATCAACAACTTCACTTGGGGCTTCAGATGGATTAATCAAGTCTAAAAACTTATCGCCTAGCTCCTGGATATTGGTACCTGCGCAAGAACTTAAAAAGATTACACTCATTATTAGAAGTATTTTTTTTGACATTTTTCTTTCCTTAATTTGAATAAGTAGACCAGCTCGGTTCTCTAACTCCACCATCTTTTTGTGTGAGTATTTGTTCAACATTATCGTGTAGTGAAATTATAGACAATATTCCTTTGTTATCTCGATTAGTTGCAAAAATAATCATACCACCATTTGGAGAAAAATATGGCGACTCGTCAGATTTATTTTGCGTCAAAATTGTTAAGTCTCGAGTTGCAATGTTAAGCAAAGCCAATCTGTAATCTTTGCCAACGCGATGAATTAGAGCCAGCTCTTTGCCGTCAGGAGAGAAAACAGGCTTTGCATTATATCTTCCTTCAAAAGTGGCGCGACTAATTTTACCTGTTTCTAAATTTTTAATATAAATTTGCACTTGACCTGTTCGATTTGATGTGAATGCAATACTTTTACCATCGGGTGAAAAATTAGCCTCAGTGTCAATAGCAATATTGGTTGTCAACCTTTTAAGTTGTTTAGTTTTCAGATTATATGAATAGATATCTTTGTTACCTTCTTTTGAAATAGTTAGTGCAATACTACTTCCATCTGGATGCCAACTAGGAGAGGAAGCAATACCGTCAAATCTAGGTAACTTTATTGGTTTGACTCCCATATAAGGATAAGCTATAAAGACTTCAGAGCGATCATTTTCAAATGAAACATAGGCAAGTTTTCTTAAAGGTGGAAGTTCAGATGACCAAGCAGGAGATAAAATTGGTTCATCTTGAATAACAATTGTTTGTGGATTGAAACCATCTGCATCAGATATCTGTAGTCGATATTTTAAATCACCATAATCATTGCGTGAAACAGTAACGTATGTTAATTTGGTATTAAACGCCCCTTTTTGACCTAACAAGGTGTAGTAAATTCTATCACTTAGAATATGTGCAACTTTTCTTATACTTGGATTATTTACTCCTATTTTTTTTCGGTAAAGCTCATTTTTTGAATACACATCATAAATATATAATTCCACATTAAAAATCTTAGAAGAGGCTTGAACTATCTTACCAAATACGATAGCATCTTTCTTGTGCTCTTGCCAAAAATTAAAGTCAGGTTTGCTATTAATCTTTTGACTAGTAGCATAGAAATGTCCAGAACGATTTAAATCATCTCTAATAATATTAGCGATTTCATCTCCTATTTGAACTTCTCCAATAATCTCATTATCTTTTGAAAAGACTGGAAAAGGAGCAATTACAATAGGAAAGAGTTCTTCATTCTTTTTTATAATGCTAACTTCTAAAAGAGCGTTAGCAGAGAAAGATAATAAAACTGAACATAGGATTAGCGTTTTAAAAAATTTCATTACTTTTCGTCAATCCAACACATTTGAATAGCTTCTAATATCTTCTCTCCACACTGAGTGTCACCTTCCTTAAAGTCTTCAAGGGCGATTACGAGCTCACGCAACTCAACAAAATTAATAGTTATAGGGTCAATGTCGGGGTGAGTATCTTCAAGAGAAATAGCAATCTCGAGTGAGTCGGTCCAGCTGATCATTGTGTTAAATAGAAGAAGTAAATGATAAACGTAATTTTAATCAATTGACTAAGTGGGTAGGTATATTTTTCAATATTAATATCTCGAAGCTGAAACGATATGAGGAAGACCTTTTAATTTATCCAATACATTGTTAAGTTGGATAATATTTGCAACAACGATAACCATACCAATTAATTTTTTTGCATTAGGTTTATCATGTTGTTCTATGTTTTCAATGTTCACTCCTAAGTTTGCCAATATATTAGCAATAGTTGCCAAAGTGCCGCTACGATTTTCTACCAAACAACTTATACTAACTTCGAATAGTTCACTATCATCTGACTTCCAGTCGATCTCCATCCATTGTGCATTTTTCTCCTTAATATGGGCTAAGTTAGCACAATTTGAACGATGCATCACCATTCCTTTAGAGATGGTTAAGACTCCTGTTACTTCATCTCCAGGTATCGGGTAGCAGCAGTGTGCAAAGTTAATTGCCATTCCTTTTGTTTTATTAATTGTTATCGTATTTATTGTTTCTTTGTTAATATCTTTAAGCAGTTTGTTGATAACAACTGCAACAAATATTTCTGATAAGCCAACTTTAATATATAAATCATGAAAATTTGAACAATGCAATTCTTTTAGGCATTCTTTCCATTTTTCTTTGGAAATATCATTAATGTCTATTTTTTGATATTTAAGGGCGTCAGAAATTAAATGCTTACCCAGTTTAGACAACTCAACTTTGGAGTTTTCTCTAAGTTGAGCTTTTATTGCTGTTTTGGCTTTAGAGGTAATTACCATATCAAGCCAATTAGGCTTTGGCTTAACCAATCGACTGGTAATTATTTCTACAGTTTGACCAGATTTTAGTGCAGTTGCTAGGTCAGCCTCATTTCCATTAATAGTTGCCTTCTGAGTTCTCTTGCCAACGTTTGTATGAACTGCATAAGAAAAATCAAGCACCGTTGCCCTTTGCGGCAATTGTATGATTTTTCCAGCTGGAGTAAATACAAAAACTTCATCTGGAAATAAATCGACCTTTGTACTTTCAAGGAAATCAATCGAAGAGTCTGAATTTTGTTGAATGTCGAGTAAGGAGCCAAGCCAATTTTGAGCGAGCTTTTCACTCGGCCTGTCAGTACTTTTATAGTGCCAATGTGCAGCAATTCCATACTCTGAAATGAAATGCATCTCTTGGGAACGAATTTGAACCTCAATAAACATTTTTCTCGGACCTAATACAACCGTATGAATTGATTGATAACCATTAGGTTTTGGAGCTGCAATATAGTCCTTGAACTTCAATGGCAAAGGTTTGTATAAGCTGTGAAGTTGACCTAGCGCTTGATAACATGCACTAGTACTATCAACAATAACTCGAAAGGCGTGCATATCCAATACTTCAGAAAACTTTAAAGATTTGGTTTTCATCTTATGATAAACACTGAAAGGTTGTTTTTGACGACCCTCAACTTCACCATTAATACCCTCAAGTTTTAATCTGTTCTCAATTTCTGTTTGAGTAAGTGTAATCATTTTCTTTTGATTACCGTATTGCTTTTTGATTTTTCTTTTAAGTATCACATATCTTCTAGGATGAAGTGTTTGAAAACACAAATCATCCAGTTCCACTCTAATACTATGCAATCCTAGTCGCCTTGCAATCGGGGCATGAAGTTCTGAAGTTTCTTTGGCTTTTTGGATCTTCTTTTCATCGCTCATTGACTCAAGAGTGCGCATATTATGTAATCTATCTGCCAGCTTAATGACCATCACTCTCATATCTTTTGACATTGCAAAAACTAGTTTCTGAAAATTTTTAGCTTGTTTTTGCGAACTCGAAGTAAACTCTAAATTTGTCAACTTTGATACTCCTTCAACGATATGAGCAACCTGACTTCCAAACTCTTGCTCTACATCCTTTTTTGTTACAGGGGTATCTTCGATACAGTCATGCAAAATTGCAGCAACAATACAGTAATAATCCAGTTTAAGATCTGCAAGTATTAAAGCTACCGATAAGGGGTGGTGTATATAAGACTCACCAGATTGTCTAAATTGTCCTTCATGAGCCTTTTCTGCTAGTTTATGGGCCTTTTTGACAAGTACAATTTCATCATCAGTCAGATAATCATCAAGCACTGAAGTCAAATCTCCAATTTGGGGGTTTTTATGAAAAAAAGAGATTGCCATTGAATGAAAAAATAAATATAGTCAGATAATTATAAGCAAGTTGTAATCCAAACATGGTAGTTTATACAAAGGTTTCTATTAACACTGCACCCAAGTATAATGCCTTTTTATAAAAATTAACCAAGCAAGTTTATATGATTAGGTCATTAATTTTATTAATTTTATTTTCAATTTTTCTTAGCGGATGTTCACTATTTGGAGGTGACAAAGAGGCAAGAGGACCAATTGCTGATGGTCTCACTCCAAAGACTCTGTATGATCTTGCTGAAATTAAGTTTAACTCTGGTTCTATTGATCAAGGAATCGAGCAGTTAGAAGTTATACTTGCAGCCTACCCTGGCTCAAAGTATGCGATACAGGCACGTCTTGACATTGCATATAACTTGTTTAAGCGTCAAAAATATACCCGTGCTATACTGGAATTAAATGAATTTATTGAGCGATACCCTGCACTTCCATCTACCCCATATGCTTATTATTTAAGAGGAATCATTGCAGAAGAAAAATCTTCTTCAATACTCGATGATATCATCACAGATAGTGCACAGAGAGATATTCAAAGTGTACGCGAAGCTTATAATTATTTCTCCTTATTAATTAATACATTCCCTAATTCAAAATATTCTGAAGAAGCGTTAAAGAAACTAGTAGTACTTAAGAATGTTCTTGCAAGACATGAATTCTATGTTGCTCTTTACTACACTAACAACGGATCACATATAGCTGCAATTAATCGTTCAAAGTATATTATTGAGCATTACCCTAATAGTCCCTCTGTAGCAGACGGACTTCACTTAATGGCTCATAATTATGATGCCATCAATGCTGAAGAACTAGCCGAAGACACAAGAACTGTGCTTTATGCAAGTTACCCCCAATACTCTCCTAACTACAAAATAGATAGATAGTTTTCTTTCAGCAGTATTTTATCAGCCAATGCGACAGACATTATCTTTGTGGTGATAGGTCGAACACTTCAAGATGGTGGCGCTATTGGTGGTCTTATTTATAACATTTATGACTTAAATAGTGTATTCTTATTGACCATATTTGTGGCAATTATCTGGTGGTTTTTGATGATAACTTTGTTACAATAAGTTGAAACATTAGAGGAGCAGATATGGCAGGCATTAATAAAGTAATACTAGTTGGAAATCTTGGCGCGAAGCCAGAAGTAAAATACGCCTCAAATGGCAATGCAATTAGTAATTTATCTGTTGCTACAAGTGAATCCTGGACAGATAAAAGCACCGGTCAGAAGCAAGAAAGAACTGAGTGGCATCGTGTCAGTTTATTTGGTAAGCTAGCAGAGATTGCGGGTCAATATTTAGACAAAGGCTCTAAAGTCTATGTAGAAGGAAAATTACAGACTCGGAAATGGCAAGACCAGAATGGTCAAGATCGTTACACTACAGAGGTTGTCGTTAGTGGTTTTAATGGAACTTTACAGATGCTTGACCGTCGTGACGATTCTAGTTCAAGCACCCCTGCCCCAAGTAAAGATGCAACTGAAAAAGGTCAAACCGAACCGAGTATTACACCAGTCTCAAAAGACGAATTTGAGGACGACATACCTTTTTAAATCTTAAGCTTAAAGGTGCTTCTTAATGGTAAAGCTTTGGATTAATCTTGAGATGAAACGTCAAACGTCTCCAAAACAACAAATGCAATTGCATTTTGGCTCTCATCAGAGATACTTAAATGCGCCTGTTTAATATTCTTTTCAACCAAATACTGCCTTAATTTCTCACTGGGAATGAAGTGTGGCTTACCACTCTCATTATTACGAACGGTCAAATCCTGAAAGCTAACTTCACGACCAATTCCAGTCCCTAAAGCTTTTGCAAAGGCTTCTTTTGCAGCAAAACGTTTTGCAAAGTATGCTGCACTATCAGCTTTGTTTGCAAACAAAGCCTGTTCATGCTCACTCAAAACTCTTTTAACAAAGCCATCTCGATTTTTTAAAAGAATCTTTTTTACCCTTTCGATGTTAACAATATCAGTTCCTACACCATAAATCATAAACCTCTTGCCTCCAACATTAAGGCTTTCATTTCAGTTGTCGCATTCGCTAGACCTACAAAAACTGCTCTAGAGATAATTGAGTGACCAATATTGAGTTCAATTATTGAATTAATTTTTGCAATAGCAGTAGTATTCTCAAGCGTCAAACCATGCCCCGCATTAACTTGAAGACCCAGACTATGCGCATAGTTACAGGCCTTTTTTATTTCACTATATTTCAATTCACGTTCAACAGAACTAATTACATCAGCGTAGTGTCCTGTATGGATTTCTATTACAGGAGCTCCACAAGTCATAGCTGCATCTATTTGTTTCTTATCAGCATCTATAAAAAGTGAGACTCTTATATTACTGTCACCTAGTTGAGAGCAAACTTCCTTCATTCGTGGTAATTGAGAAACTACATCTAGACCACCTTCAGTCGTCAGTTCCTCTCGCTTTTCAGGGACTAGACAGCAATCTTGAGGGCTAATTTGAGAGGCAATTTTTATCATTTCATCGGTTGCAGCCATTTCTAAATTCATTTTTGTTTTTAATATCGCTTTGATTTCTTCAACATCTTTATCTAGAATATGACGCCTATCTTCACGAAGATGGAGTGTGATGCTGTCAGCTCCTGATTTTTCACAGATAAGTGCCGCCTCTAATGGACTCGGATATGTCGTTCCTCTAACCTCCCTTAGTGTCGCGATATGGTCTATATTAACACCCAAATAAATACTCATAATTTTTCAATTAGTTTACAAAAAATAATTCCCTACTTTTCAGTGGCTTTTCACCAAGGATTGACCTTAGACGCTTTCGATTTAGATTTTTTAATATAGATAAATGATGGACACTTAAACGGCCATTGCCGCCACCATCTTCAACCACTAAGAGGACTTCACCTGGTATGTTACCATTTGCTTTGGGAACAAAACCATTGTGCTCCTGAAAATAATATTCAAGTTTAGATTCAATAGGGTTTCCTTTAAAGTCCTTATTAAATTCTAAACCATAGCCAAGCTCCTCTAATAATAGGTTTTCAAACAACCTCAGAGAGTATTCCTTTTCAGTTTCTGATTGTTCATTAATTATTCTTAAGAAGTTCCAGTAGCCATCAAATATTTTTTGATGTTTTTCAGCTTCCGGTAATAGCCTCGAAAGAAGTTCATTTGTATACATTGCAAGAATTAAATCGTTACCTAAAAGTCTGCGTGGCTGATCACTAGACTCCCAATCCGTTAGATTTTTAAGATCACTTCTGCCTTTATAAGAAATATTCAGACATTGAAACATTTGCAGTGAGGTCTTATTGCTACGAGCTCCACGGGCAACGATACGAATTTTTCCATAATTACAGGTGAAAAAATCTAACAAAAGAGAACTACCCTGATACATTCTCCGATGAATTAAAAACGCTGGAGTCAATTCAATTTTAGTCATAACCCAAAGAGGCCAAAGCTCTTTTATCATTAGACCAGCCTTGCCTAACTTGAACCCAAAGCTCTAAAAACACTTTTGACTCTAAAAAGCCTTCAATACTGATACGGGACTCTTGTCCAATTTTTTTAATCATATCACCTTTGGCTCCAATAACTATACTTTTTTGAGAAGGTTTATCGACAAAAATTCTTGCAGCAATTCTGTACATCTTGCCATCGAGATCAAATTTTTCAATCTCAACTGTAAGGTCATATGGGAGCTCATTGGATAAGTTTCGCATCAACTTCTCACGAATAAATTCTGAAACTACAAATCGTTGTGATCGGTCTGTAATGTAATCTTCATCAAATATAGCGCTTTGATTAGGCAAATACTTAAGTATCAGCTTTCTAAGCTCCTTACTATGAGATCGATTAAATGCTGATAAAGGAAAAACATCATTAGCTTCAAATTTTTCACCTAGAGTTTCAAGATATGGAAGAATTTGCTCTATTGAATTTAATGTATCTACTTTATTCACACAAAGGATTACTGGAATATTAACCTTACTTAAGTGCTCTAATACACGCTCATCTTCCTTTGTCCATTTGAGTACTTCAACAAGCCAAATAACCATATCTACATCTGCTAAGCTAGAGCTTGCGGCTTTATTCATGTATGAGTTGATAGCTTTTTTATTGCCAATATGAATGCCAGGTGTATCGACAAAAATCATTTGATAATTTTTTTGAGTATCTATAGCATTAATTCGATGTCTTGTTGTTTGAGGCCTATGTGAGGTAATTGAAAGCTTTTGACCAATCAATTCATTAGTAAGCGTTGATTTTCCAACGTTTGGTCGCCCTACTACAGCAATGAAACCCGACTGAAAGCTCATTTAGATGAAATACCCTCTAAAATAGATTCAGCACATGCTTGTTCCGCTCTCTTAATGCTTTTTGCATTTTCTTGAACGGTCATATTAAATTCTTTTACAAAGCAGCTAACATAAAAAACAGCATTATGATCTTTACCCTTTGTCTCAATAAGTTCATACTGAGGTAATTCATATCCATTTTTTTGTA
>Ga0315326_10001065_pt1 | contig 13988 bp, 9 predicted proteins | sample M180m32315metaG_FD_203457 | JGI IMG/M metagenome (GOLD analysis project Ga0315326, IMG submission 203457) | Ammonia-oxidizing marine archaeal communities from Monterey Bay, California, United States - M1 80m 32315 | ecosystem: Environmental > Aquatic > Marine > Coastal | place: USA: California... | reverse complement strand
TCATCAAGCCTTTCGACACCGTGGGTGTAGGCGACCAGTTCACCACGATCGCGGGACTCGATCACGCCGGGCCAACCGGGAATGGACACGCATTGGTATACACCCTCTTCACCGGACAGGTTCCGGGAAGTATTTCATTGGACCAGTACGTTGCGCCAAAACTCGGGGTCGAGACACGCTACGAGTCGCTTCAACTGTGCGCCGGCGAACTGAGAAACAACTCTCCCATGTCCCTCAACGCCAACGGCATTCCCTTGCCACCTATCATTCGACCGAGCGTGGTTTTCGCGAAAATCTTTGGGAACAAGGCGGCGGACCTAGAACATCAGCAGTACATCCTCGACTCCGGACGCAGCATTCTCGATCAGGTGACCGGCGACGCCAAACACTTGAGCAACCAGATCAACCACGAGGACCGTGACAAGCTCGATGAATACTTCACCAGCGTTCGTGACGTGGAGCGGAAGCTCGAACGCCGCCGCGATTGGCTCGACAAACCGTTCGCTCCCTGGGAGCCGGGATTTTCGCTACCACCCGAAGAGGACGTTGCGGAGTCCATGATGCTCATCAACGAAGACCTGATGTGGGATCTGATGGCTCTAGCGATCAAGAACGATACCTGCCGGGTTTTCTCCCTGACCATTCCCCTCGGAGGCGCGGCATTGATGCTCAACGGTTCCCTGATGCCCTCCAGCTATCACAATTTATCTCATCATGGCATGAAGCAGGAGAAGGTCGACCCACTCGTGGCGATCGAGACCGAGCACATGAAAGGGGCGGCCCGCTTCATGCAAGCCTTGAAAGAAACATCCGATACCGACGGTGGTAACATGCTAGACAATACGACGCTGCTCCTCGGCAGCGCCATGGCGGATGCATCGAAGCACCGCCGTGTAGACTACCCGTTGATGATTGCTGGCGGCGGCTATAAGCACCAACGCCACCTCGACTGCGGCGAAGGACTCACCTATAAAAACGAGATGGCCTGCGACCTCTATGTGAGTGTCCTACAGCACCTGGGATTCGAACGCGATTCTTTCGCAACGAGCAAATCGAACCTCAACGGAGCATTACTGTGAGAATTGCCCCCAGCAAGAACCCAGCCTGGAGGGCCCGATACGGACTCGCGTTTCTTCTCAGTCTCACCACGATTACAGCCGCGCGGGCCGAGACTCCCGAACCCATAGAATCCTTCACTAAAACTTACTGTATCCAATGTCATGGTACGGATAAGCAAAAGGGCGACTTTCGCATCGACACTTTGCCCTGGGACCTGACGTCGTCCGACTCGCGAGAACAATGGGACCTGGTTTACGAATATGTAGAGCTGGGAGACATGCCGGAAGAGAAAGCAAAGAAGCATCCCGGTAAGGCTAAGATTGAATCGTTTCTCGGAAAAATTAGTGCAGCCATGGCCCAGGCCGACGAAAGCGCCCAACCCGGAGGAACTCCCCTACGCCGCCTTAATCGTACCGAATATCTAAATACAGTACGCGATCTTTTTGGAATCCGCGGAATCGATCTGCCCCTTTCTTTCCCGGCGGATGCACCTGGCGCGGAATTCGATACCATGCCCAAGGGGCTCTTTCTCTCCCCTGCTGTATTGGACGCCTACCATGAAACGGCGACCGATATTGCTGATCGCGTTGCGCCCCTGCTGAACGGGTCAATCTACAAGGCAAAGTATACGACGGAGGCCATTGGCGGAGACGAAATCCGTACCTGGTATGGGCCGCCTATGACGGATCTCAATGGTCAGTTTTGGAAAAGGTATAAGAAAAAAGATTACCTGATGTTCACCGGCAGCAATAATTCGGGATGGATGGGGGCAGTGTGGGATCCCCTTCTACTTGCACCCCGCTCTGGCGTCTACCGGGTGCGCCTGCTTGCTAATGGGCAAGCAGAAGTCGGCGCAGATGGAAAACCGCTCCGACTGGGTTTCTACGCATTCGATCCAACCAACGCTGGGGAGTTGCCCAAACGTTACCGTCGAGAATGGGCCACCCGCGTCGCGGAGGTCCATGTCCCAGATGGCAACCCCACCTGGGTCGACTGCTATGTACCGCTCGAGGCAGGCGAAACGTTTCACATCTATTGCGAGAATCGCTATCCCGAAGGTCGTTTCCCGGATGAAACCTATCTCATCACCAAACCAGAGTCCATCAGTCTGACTAAAGAGGCGATGCTAGACCCCACCCCGACTATTGAACTACGAGGCATGGAAGTGGAGGGTCCGATGGACGCCTTGCCTCGCACGAAAAAGTTATTCGGAACCTGGCCCCCGCAGCTGAATCGGGTTAAAATCGAATCGAAGCTTCTGCCCTTAGCAGCTCGCGCGTTTCGCCGCCCTCTGACCCCTCTCGAGAGTGAAAAACTGGTTACGGCCGTTCTCGAGCATGGCAAACAGACAGGACAATCTGAATACGCCTGGCACTATGCTATTCGCCGCCTTCTTTGTTCCCCGGCATTTTTATACCGCGAAGTGGAAGACTCGGATTTCCTAAGCCAGTATGCACTCGCATCCCGGCTCTCCTATTTCCTCTGGAGCAGCTTGCCGGACGATGAACTGATCAGGCTTGCCGCGACTGAAAAGCTCTCTGATCCCGCTGTACTTGCAGCTCAGGTTCAACGTTTGCTTGACGCTCCGAAATCACATCAGTTCGTGAAACACTTCACCGGTCAGTGGCTCGGAAATCGTGAGGTAGAAGCTATCAATGTCTGCGACATTCGTTACGAATGGGATAAAAACGTGCGCTACGGTTTCGTGCGCTCCACCGAGGAATTCTTCGAGGAAATCCTCCGCGAAAATCTACCCATTTCCACTTTCGTCGATTCCGATTTCACCTATGCCAATACCGCTATGCAAGCGGTCTGGGGAATGAAAGGCGGCGCTAGTCTCGATTCGGTAGCGGCCCTTCAAAGACATAGTCAAGTTTGGCCGGAGCCTGAACGTCTCAACCTGAACGATCTGCCCGAAGGCACCCCTGAGCATGTAAGTAACCGCGGTGGCGTGCTCGGCCTGCCTGGCGTCCTCGCAGTGACCGGCGACGGGGTCGAGTCCTCTCCTATCCTGCGTGGAGTCTGGGTGCTCGGAAATCTATTCGGCAAACATCCACCACCACCACCCAAGGATGTTCCTGCCCTCGATATCGATACCAGCAAAGCGACAAGCGTCCGTGAAACGCTGAAGGCCCACACCGAGTTGGGAAGCTGCACCAAGTGTCACCGCGACATTGATCCCTTGGGTCTCGCCCTCGAAAATTACGATGCCATCGGAGGCTGGCGCACTCGTTACGTAGGCGACAAGACCTTCATAGACGCCAGCTCCACCATGCCCGACGGCGCTGCCCTTGACGGCCCCGCATCGATCAAACGTATCCTCAAGGAATGCCCCGAGATTTTCACCAATTGCCTACTGACCAAGCTTCTTGAATACGGCGCGGGACGAGAACTTTCAGTAGGTGACAGACGCATCGTAAACGAGATCGTCAACGCCGAACCCTCCGAAGGCTATCGCTTTGGCGACCTCATCAACCTCGCCGTCCAGAGCGAAGTGTTCCGAGCAAAATAAGCTCAATCATAGCTGCCATATCTAAACCCATTTCTCCAAACGGAAAAATCTACTAGGCCCGCAACGAAGCTATATGAAATCGTGCCCGCGGAACGCTGTTTAGAAAAACCACGGTTTGACCCTTTTGCGTCTCTCCCATTCTATCCACTTCAACTATGAAACTACTGACGATTCTATTATGCGCGTTTAGCGCGACGATTTACGCCGCTGACAGGCCCAATGTGGTGATCCTGTACGCCGATGATATGGGAGTCGGAGATGTTTCCTACGGCGACACGGATGCGAAGATCCAGACGCCGAACATCGATCGGTTGGCGACCGGAGGGATGACTTTCTCCGACGGGCACAGCTCTTCCGGCATTTGTACGCCGAGCCGTTTTGCTATGCTGACCGGACAACATCACTGGCGTCGGTTCCATGGAATTGCCCAAGCATTTGGCGGACCTGTTTTCGAACCGGGCGACTTTACCATCGCTGAGATGTTCAAGACAAAGGGCTATCGTACGGCCGCTTTCGGCAAGTGGCATCTAGGCTGGGATTTCGATGCCATTCGCAAACCCGGAGTGGAAAAGAAGGACTGGCCCAAGCCCGATTCCTACTATTGGACGAAGCGCTTTCCAGGCGGTCCGCTTGAGCGCGGGTTCGATCATTATTTCGGCGATGGAACGATCAATTTTCCGCCGTATTGTTGGATCGAAGACGATCGCTTCGTGACCATCCCGACTCAGCCTGTCATCAAATCAGCACCATTGGCTGGTGGCGGTACCTTCCGTCCGGGACCGATGGCCGCGAGCTGGAGTCCTTATGATATCCTGCCGACCGTCACCGAGAAAACCGTCGAGTGGATTTCCAAGCAGACATCCGATCAGCCGTTTTTCGTCTACCTCGCGTTCAACTCCCCGCACTATCCGATTGTCCCGAATAAGGAATTCCACGGAAAATCGAAGGCCGGCTACTACGGCGACTTTGTCATCGAGACCGATGCCATGGTCGGCAAAGTCCTGGCGGCGCTTGAAGCGAGCGGCTTAGCCGAAAATACGATGGTGATCTTCTCCGCCGACAACGGAACGGAAAACCTCGCTTTCGAACGCTTGGAAAAACACGACCAATGGAGCTCAGGAGATTTTCGGGGAGTGAAACGCGACCTTTACGAAGGTGGACATCGAGTTCCCCTCATCGTTCGCTGGCCTGGACAGATCGAGGCGGGTGCCGTTTCCGACGAAGTGGTGAGCCAGGTGGATTTGGCAGCCACCTTCGCCGCTATGATTGACTACCCAATGGGCAAGGAAGAGGCCATCGACAGTTATAATTTGCTGCCCGTGCTACACAGTGAGGACTATGCCCGTCCCTTGCGAACCGCGACCGTGCAGAACACATCTGCCGGCAAGTTTGCCTTGCGCCAGGGAGATTGGGTTTTGATCGATGCCCCCTCGGGAGCTGTCAGGAAAGTAACGGAAAGCTATTTGGATCATTTCGGATTAGAGGATTACGGAAAAGACAATCCGGGTCTCCTATTCAACCTAAAGGACGACCCGCGCCAGTCCAAAAACCTCTACGCAAAACACCCCGAAAAGGTCGAGAGCATGCGCAGCCTTCTCAAGAGCTATGTCGAAGGCGAACCGTGCGCTCCACGATGACCCAGTAGGCATCGGTCCTCCGTTTTAGATACCGTTCAGAGGACTGAAGCAGTCCTCCCTACCGAGACAGAATTTCGTTCAATCCTGCTAGGTTTTCGCGCAGACGCGTTTCCGAATCGGCTGACGGCATGTGATCAATAAGCCCAATTAAACCACCGTATCCAGATTCCAATACTAAACGTATCATCTGAGCTTCGTATTTACCTGAACCGATCGGAAGAATTTTGTTCTCCAAGGTTTTGTGATCGACGATCTCCTTATCCGTCATGCCGCTCAAATTGATGCACAGCAAATAGGGCATCATCAGTTCCAAATATTCGGCGAAACGATCCACCTAGTCTGACTTGTTCTTCGGCCGTCTACACTGCTCCACTCCAAAAACGGGAAATAACCACCATCACCGGCTTCACAGTTTTCTCTTTTCGGAAATCGCCCCATTGCATTGTGCTGTAGCCCACCCACCTTTTCCAATCAATCCTGTGAACATTCTTGTGTTCGTTTAGAAGAAATCCGGTCCTATCGACAAAAAAGATCGATTCTGTCTGCATTAGCCTCTTGACGCTATTGAAACTGGCTCCCATTCATTTGCTAATGAGATTCAGTAGCATTTAATATGTTCGGATGTCCCTTCAAGGCTCCTGCAGTGATTTCGTTGTCTTTCGGCAAGCGAGAAGTACCCAGCATGCGGTTTGACCAGATAGAGGGCCTCTCTTTCTCATCGTACAGGTTTTCGACCGACGCCACCGAAACTTTCACTGTTTGGCCCTTTAAATCTTTCTCTCAGATCGTATTTGTCCTTCGTGGAAAAATAGACTTTTCGTTCTCGATAATCGGTGCCCGCACAGCCAAAACAGGAGAATGGTTCGCTTTGTCCATAAACAATCAACAGATGACCGGAACCTTCTCCGGTGATGTTGAGTTGGCCGTTATCGAATGTTCCAGCGAGATTTGGCAGGGCTTGGCCAATGAGAAAGATACTTTCTCGCACACGCGAAGAGCCTGCTTGGGTTGTTCTCAACGGACAGAAACAATTTTCCTTAAGAGTCAGATGGATTCCTCTGTAACTGGACTGGCGAAGGATCTTGCGTCAGCACAAGGAAATAACCCTAGCGAGCTCTTGCTTATTCAAGCTAAGACACTCGAACTTCTTTCGCTCGTATCCCGTGCCTCGCCGCTCGACCACACTCCACAAAAAGATCCGTGCTCGCGGAAGGACGATCATAATTCCATAGCTGCCGCAGCCAATTACCTTGAAGACAATCTAGCTGCTGATCATTCTCTTGCCGGCTTGAGCCGACAAGTTTCGTTGAACGAGTTCAAGCTTAAGAAGGGGTTCCGTGATCGTTTTGGAGTGACCGTATTCGGATACCTAAGGCAAAAACGAATGGAACATGCTCGCGAATTGTTGAAAACACGGGACTCTACGGTATTGGAAGTCGCTAACACGGTCGGCTATTCCAACCCAAGTCACTTTACGCGAGCATTCCGGGGAGCTTTTGGCATTAATCCCAAAGTTTTCATCTCCGACAGCAGGCGATGACCCTGGAGGCGGAAAGTTGCGGTCTTCTCAAGAGATCCACCTTCATTAGCAATTTAGACTAATTGCAGAAGATCGTAAGCCGCCCAGTATTCGGTTGCCGTAAATACGCCCGGTTGGCCAGCCAAAGCTGCTTCCTCTGCAAAGTTAAAAAACTAAGTGAAGTTTAACCCATCAAAATAAAAAATCCGTCTCGGGGCGCTTTTGATCCGTCTCGGAGTAGCCTGTTAAGCCCAATTTCCTGTATTTTGCCTTCTTATGAAAAAGCGACAGACCTCAAATCTTGTAGGGGTCACCGCAGTTTTAAGAATCGAAACTATACTAAAAATGAAAAAATGTAACTTAGCGTGTTTAGCTATCACGACTTTATTTTCAACAGCATTTGTTGACTTGCATGGACAAGAAAACAAAGCTGTTGAACTAGACGACCTTGTTGTTGTGGGCAAGTACCTGCAATCGGATCAGATCAACGCACTTAAGTCGCCTACTCCCATTGACGAAGTGCCTCAAAGTTTAACGATTTTGACATCTGACCTGATGTCTCTGCAGGACATAACATCTATGGCCGACATCGCTGATTATGTTCCTGGCATTGACGCTGGGCAAGGTGAAGGCCATAGAGATGACATCCTCTTTAGAGGAGTTAAATCAACAGCCGACTTCTTTGTGGACGGTGTAAGAGATGATGTTCAGTACTTTAGGCCACTTTACAATATAGAACAGGTCGAAGTGCTTAAGGGAGCAAATGCATTATTCTTTGGGCGCGGTGGAACGGGCGGACTTATTAACCGAGTTAGCAAGACTGCTCTAATTGGCGAGAATTCCACAGGTTATACGATTTCTCTCGATGAATTGGGCGAACAATATTTTGATATAGACGCAAATGTAGCGATTGGAGCAAACGTGGCATTTCGTTTGAATGCTTATACTGAAGACCTTGAAAATCATCGTGATTTTTATTATGGAGATAACACTGGATTCAATCCAACTTTAAAATTTGAATTGAGTGAGAAAACAACTGTTAATGTCTCTTACGAAAACCTTGACCACAACCGCTTTATAGATCGTGGTATTCCGTCTGAAAACGGGGTACCGGTCAAGTCACTAGCGGGTATAACTTTTGGCGATAAAAATGATAACTATTCATCCTTAGATGCAGATACTATTAGATTAAGTATCGACCAAGCATTAGATGATAGCACGAAATTACGTTTCAACTACACCGATAACGACTTTTCAAAGCTATATCAGAATCTTTACGCAAAAAGTTATGATTCTGCAGCAGGCACGGTACAACTAGAGGGGTATCGTGATACAACTAACAGGAGTAGCAAAATTTATTCTCTAGATTTGATTGGAGAAAAGAAAATCGGTACCATGACACACAAATTCGTGTTCGGTCTAGAGGACGTTGATACTAGCAACAATAATGATCGTTTCTATATGGATACAGATAACTTAGATAATAACTCTAAGGGAGAAAAGATTACTACCAACGTAACTAACCCGCTATCGATATCTCCTCATAATTTTACGACCGAAAAATATGATGAGACTAAAGCTGACCTTAGTGTCAGTTCTATCTATTTCAGTGACGAAATCGCATTATCAGAACAATTTGACTTAGTTTTGGGCGGTAGAATTGATGACTTCAGTCTTTCAGTAAAAGATGTGTACGGCAACTCTGGTGGTAGTGCGTCCAAGACAGATGAAGAATTCTCTCCTCGCCTAGGATTTGTATATAAGCCACAGCGAAATGTTTCATATTATGCAAGTTACAGCGAATCTTTTATACCAAAAAGTGGGGGTCAATATGCTGATTTGAAAGGTAGTACGAAACAAAAGACAGATCCAGATGTTTACGAGAATACTGAATTTGGGGTAAAATTCGACCTTGATAACGGGGTGGCTTTAAGTGCGGCACTATACAGTTCAGATGCTGTCAAACCAACTGGATCAGTAGCTGATGGCGACTTTGCAGTTACAAAGACTTCCACAAAAGGGATTGAACTACAAGCGACTGGTAATGTAACCGATAATTGGTTCATTTCAGCTGGAGCTAATATAGTGAACGGAAGGGTTCCAGCAGAGGTAGCTGAGAAGAGTTACTCAATTTGGAATCTTTTTAAACTAGATGACAAACTTAGCTTTGGCCTAGGTGTAGTTCATAAAGGTGATACTATTGGAAAAGGTAGTACCAAATTACCATCTTACACTCGCGTTGATGCATCTGCTTATTATAAAATTGATGAAAATATGCGGATTCAACTTAACGTAGAAAACGTAACCGATAGGCTTTATTTTCCACACTCATACGGAAGTGGACAGGTGACAGTTGGAGCTCCTATTCACGCAACTCTGAAAATTGTTGGACGCTTCTAGGTGTAGGATATACTAATTTGAATTTTAAGCGGGCTATGGTTAAACGTAGCCTGCTTTTTTGTTTGTCTATAGAAATGATAAAAGTTCTTAGATCAAATCGAAATATTTCTAATTCTTTTTCACAAGCATCCCATATACCGTTTTCGAATGACGCAAAGCATTAAGCGCAAGGATAGGTTCTTGAGCTTCGGGAAAACGCTATTCCTACTTTTTGCGATTCTAGGGCGGCTTCATGCTCCGTGCGGCCCTATCCATTTCGGTTACCTGGGTGCAAGCCTGGGCAAATAGGTTTGGTCGGGAGTCGCGACTACCCACGTTATTTCGAATCCTTTTCTAAGGTCGCTATCGTCACGCATGGGCTAGAAGCCGCAGATGTAGATGGTAAACTGATCCCCTTTCGCACCGACGATGTATTCGTCATACACGGCAACCGTCCAAACGACTATTTCGGTACGGAGAACCTGACAATGACCAACGTCTAGTATAATCCAAAGCCCACCGAACTCAATCGCTTCGAACCGGTAACCCTGGATGTCCCAGAGTACAGTGAAGGCCATATCTGCAATGAACCATGCGATCCATTTTTAGATGCACTTACGGCTAAGTATCCATTGAGCGAGGATCGAGCGGGAAGTGACAAACGCATCGAGGCAGGGGAAGGCCCCTTCCGTGTACCGCGACAAAACTGTCAGGTTTCCATGGTAGCTAACAGGCCAATCCCGCCAACGGCTATTCGCTGCCTGGAAGTCAGTTTGCCTATCGCGAACAATTCATTAGAGGAATGGGCTTTTCTTCTAGTGAGGACATTCCCCATTTCAACCTGCCGTAAACTGAAAACAGGATGAAACAGGCATTCAACATGATAGCCGCGGCATTCCGAAGGCGCAATACCCCAACTATCAACAAGAAAATTCAGATCCGCTCCAGTGTTAGCCTATAAAATTATATCCAAATAAAGCTTCTGCTAGCCGCGAGCCATAAGCACAGGCGGATGAGTAAAATTAACCTTCCTTGTGGCCAATTCCTCTTCTGAAATATCGAGACCAATTCGGCGGGCAGCAACATCTAGCTCAATCATGTCTAGATTTTGAAGTAGTGCCAGTGGGCGACATGATGCGACAGCCCGAAGTGGGGTCTATTATGGAGACTTCCTCCCAGGATGGTCGGTACACATCTCAGGGCGTCTATGGCAAACACAAAGCATGCGTTCGGAACGATCACCAAGAAGCTCTTCAATGAAGCAAGTGGGATATTGTCTATTCATGCGCTGTGCTCAAACGTAGTGGCGCCAACTCAGTTCGAGCCACAGTACGACTCCAACCTGCAGACCCGCTTCCTGGTTGATTTGTTTCAAATAACGGTAACGGCTAGCCCTGTGTAATTGGTCGAGGTTACGACGCCTGATATGTATCATACTTTCGACATCATACACTAGTCTTTCCAAATACCTGTGACCGGTATTTCGCCCAGGGTGATGACGAGGCTCTCGAGCCGTGCATGCCGATTATAGCAACCGTAGCGGTTTTCAGAAAATTGCGACGGGTAGTTAGCGTATTTATAAGAAGTTTAAACGGTTGATTTTTGGATAGGTTCTAAGTGTGATACTGCTTGTCTGTGTGTAGGGTAGTAGGTTCGAAAAGGCACGTTTCTAATTCGAAATCTCCGACAAACTCTTTGGCGACGGGGACCTAAAGGCATATCAACGAGAAGAAATTGATAAAATAATCCCCTTTATTGACAAATGATCAATGACCCGTTTGCTCTATTCGAAATGATTGATTCAAACCTGGATCACAACTGAACCGCAATTTACAATGGCATCAACACCCAGCAAAGACTACAAGCGCCTCGAGCGCGAACAAAAGAAACGCGACAAACGCATGGCACGCGAGGAGGCGAAAGCTGAAAAGCTGAGAGTCGCCGAGGAAGCCAAGGTCAAAGCAGCCGAAGAGGCTGAGACCGAAACCGAAGAAGAATAGAGGTCCTCGACCTCGGTTTTAAACCACCCCGATTTATCTGGGTAGCTACGTCCTCGTTGATCCTGCACTCCGTCGAAGGGCGAGGAACTCGAGTGGATTCGGATGAGAAAGGATGGACGATTAGTTCAAATCCCTTCGCACCCGTACCTGACCACCGAACATATAAATTCGGTTGAGGTTTCCACACAACGGCCTAGCGGCCTTGTGTCTCCGCTAACGCGGAACCAATAGGTTTTTTCCAAATCGTTGGATAGTTCGAACTTTTTTGTTCCCGCGTCAGCGGGAGCACCTATTTGTTCTGACCTGTCTCGCCGTAGCGCAGCGAAGGCGGAAAGAACAACAAGCGAAGCGTTGTTATAAAAATCCCCCCAGATTCCATTGATTCGCTACTTTTTAACCTTCGGTAGCTCTGAATTCGGGACCGGCATCTCGGCACGCCAAGCAGTATAGAGAGCGTGCAGCGACTTCACTTTTTCGGGATGCCGCTTGGCGAGATCCGTCGCTTCGGAAGGGTCCTTTTTCAAATCGTAGAGCTCGATGGCTTTCGCGTTTCCCTTCAATTTCCAATCGCCTTTGCGGACAGCCCATCCTTTTTTCGGATCCGCGGTATCCCAGTATAGGACATCGTGATGCACCTTCGATTTCCCTTCGATCAGGGGAAGGATGCTTTTGCCATCGAAGCCCTTCGCTTCCGGAGGAGACTCGCCAAGGGCATCCATGACGGTTGGCAATATGTCGAAAGATATTATGGGTATATCGACCACGCTTCCACCTTTGAATCGATCAGGCCAGCTAATCATCCAAGGGGTACGGATGCCACCTTCGTAGACGCTTTGCTTAAAGTCACGCAGGTGGCCGTTGTCCGCATCCATGGCGGCAGCTCCGCCATTATCGGTCAGGAAGAACAAAAGCGTATTATCCCATAACTTCTCCTGCTTCAGCTTATCGACCACCATCCCAACTCCATCGTCGAGGTGCTTAAGCATCGCCATGAGCGTTGCTCGCGTTTCCGAGAGATGCGGGAATTTATTTTTGTAGAAATCGATGTCTTCCTGAGGCGCTTGAGCGGGAGTGTGGACAGCGTTATAGGCGAGATAGAGGAAAAAAGGATTGTCCTTTTCTCTATCGATAAAGGCGACCGCTTCTTCGCTGAGACGAGTGGTAAGGTAACCTTCGTATTCGTCGCCTTCGAGACGCTCCTTATTGCGGTAGATCGGGGCATAGTCGCCTTTGATGCCTTTTTGTTCGAAATAGTCATGAGCGCCGCGTCCCATGAATTTGAAGGCTTCATCAAAGCCACGATTTACGGCGTGCCATTTGAGCTCAGGGAAATCGGCATCGAGCCCAAGGTGCCATTTTCCGATCGCCATGCTCGAGTATTCTTCCGGCAAATACGAAGGGAAAATCTTCATATTCGGATCAAACCCATTCCCGCCTTCGCCCGCAGTGTAGATGCCGACACGTTGTTGGTAGCGTCCAAGCATCAAGCCAGCTCTGGTGGGCGAGCATACGACACCACTCGTGTAGGCTTGGGAAAAGAACACCCCTTCCTTGGCCAGCCTATCCATATGCGGAGTGGAAACCTCTTTCGCGTGACGCGGGTTGTAACTAATGTCGGCATAACCCTGATCGTCGGTCATTATTACGACGATATTCGGATTTCGTGCGTTTGTAGACGCGAAAGCCAACGCCATTACGAACGTGGTGATGAGAGTCGTTAGGTTTATCGATATTTTCATTTTATCAAATTGAGCTGTAATTGTTTTCTGCACATGATTCTCTGTGTTCCCCACTCGCGATTAGGCTTCTCGCCGATATTCAGTTTTCGCTTTTAAAAACGTCATCTGTGAAGATCTGAGCAATCTGTGGGCAAAAGTCCGTAGGTTAAGCATTTCATTTGTAATTTCAAAATAAAGCTGACGCTTTTACTAGGCCATTGATTATTGAGCGACTAGTCACTTATTAGACAAGGGTTCCAATTGGGATATGTCGATTGGCGGGGTTACGTAACGCAATATTTCAAAAAAACGCCTATTGAATCAATCGAGAAAATTGCAACAGGGCCGTTACCCATCTGCTCTTTTCGTCATTTCCCACTTATCAAGCGCTTCGTGCCTCCCCTGCATCAACCGAAGAAATAGCCTCAACCAGGATAAAAAGCCACGATAGAAGATCGCTCTCGGCTTGCACGACACGGTGGAAGCGCACAGCCCTATAGCTAACCTGTTCGACAATCTACAGCACCTCATGAACCAACTCTCCAAATTTCTCCTCATTGTCTCTGCCCTGCTGGCCTTCGCAGCCAACTTTACCCAAGCCAAGCGACCGAACATCATCCTCATTCTGACAGACGATCAGGACAAGGATTCAATCGGCGCCTACGGCGGCGATGTCTGGACGCCGAACCTAGATCGCATGGCTGAAGAAGGCATGCTTTTCCACAACGGATTCGTTACCAGCACCGTCTGCACCCCTTCGCGCTACGCCTTTCTGACGGGCCGCTACCCAAGCCGCTCCTCCTCGGAGATCTTTCTCGAAGAAAACCCCGAGGGCCAACAAGCCTTCCCCTCATTCAACATGGGCCTAGAGCCCGACAACATGAATGTCGCCGCCATGCTTTCAAAGGCTGGCTACCGCACGGGCTTCGTTGGGAAATACCACGCGAGCGGAGTTGAGGGTCTAAGAAAGCCATCCGATTACGAGGCCCACGGCCTGAAGTACATAGCGAAAGATGCGAAAGCCTCAGACGAAATGAACGAAGCATTTCGCTTCAACGAACTACAGTATCGCAAGATGCTAACGGGTAGGGGATTCGACTGGGCCAAGAATATCTACATGGGAAACCTCCAGAAACCCTATAACCAACACAACCTGGAATGGAC
>Ga0315326_10001060_pt1 | contig 14020 bp, 19 predicted proteins | sample M180m32315metaG_FD_203457 | JGI IMG/M metagenome (GOLD analysis project Ga0315326, IMG submission 203457) | Ammonia-oxidizing marine archaeal communities from Monterey Bay, California, United States - M1 80m 32315 | ecosystem: Environmental > Aquatic > Marine > Coastal | place: USA: California... | reverse complement strand
CTCTTACGCTCCAAAAACTTTAATAAATTTATGAAATTTATCAGAAGATTATTATAGCCTTTTCATTTAAAAGGTAGAAAATTCAATATTAAGATTAAGTATCATTTGATTATGCTAAACTTTTATTATCCTAAATTAAAACGAAGGTGGTTTATGTTTCGAGTGTTTACTTTAATAATTATTTTCCTTTTTGTTAATGCAGAAAAATATACATATGCTTCGAAGTCTTCGAAGCAATTAGGATCTATTGATTTTTCTACTTCGGTTTCAGGAACCGCACAAACACATTTCCTGCGTGGTATCGCAGCATTGCACTCATTTTGGTATACAGAAGCTTTAAGTGCTTTTAAAAATTCCATCTCCGTAGATCCTCAGTTTGCGATGGGATATTGGGGTCTTGCTATGGCACACAATCATCCTCTCTGGGAGGAACAGGATTTCGAATCTGCGAAAGCTGCACTTTCAAAAATTAAAAATATTTCGAAATTAACACAAAGAGAACAGGATTATATTCATGCAATTCGTTTACTCTATGGTAAGGGGGAAAAACACGCCCGCGATAAAGCTTATTCAAAAGCTATGAAAAAAATATATCATAACTATCCCAATGATCTTGAGGCAGCATGCTTTTATAGCCTTTCGATATTAGGTGTTGCCAGAAACACCGTTAATAAACTTAAGCTGCAGGTTGAGGCAGGATCTATTGCACTAGAAGTATTCAAAAAAAATCCCAATCATCCTTGTGGTGCGCACTATTCAATTCATGCATTTGACAACCCTGATTTGGCTCGGCTTGCCTTACCTTCAGCCAAACGTTATTCCAAAATCGCACCTGCATCTCATCATGCCCAGCATATGTCTGCCCACATTTTTGTTCAACTTGGCATGTGGGCGGATGCTGTCGAGTCTAATACAAATGGATGGAAGACTTCAGTTGATTGGGTCGGAAAGAAGAATCTCCCCTTAAGCAATCGGGATTACCATAGTCTGCAATGGTTACACTACTCTTTATTACAGCAAGGACTCATAAACGAGGCTGCAAAAATTTTTTCTATCCAACAAAAGGATATGGTAGAGGGGATAATATCCGGATCCAATTTGCGAGCCGGGAAATATTATTACCGCATGCTGGCCGCTTCTTTTATTGAAACTGAAAATTGGGAAGTTATAGATAAGTTTCCTCCACCAAATGGGTGGAAACCTAAAAGTTTTTCAAAAGCTGGCTATCATTTTGCTCGTGGATTCTCTGCTGCCATGCAAGGAAAAACCGAAGAAGCGAACAAACATCTTTTAGAGTTAAAAGCTATCCGCAAACAAAATTTTAAAAAAAATTATTACAAGCGTATTGAATATCTAAAAGTATGGGAATTAGAAATTCAAGCAGCGATCAAGCTATACCAAAAAGATTTTGAAACAGCAATAAATCTAGTAAAACAAGCCATTATTTTAGAAGAAAAATTGCCCTCGCCTTCAGGTCCCCCGCGTATTCTAAAACCCTCTTATGAATTACTTGGAGAAGTTTACTTGAAAGCCGGAAAAACCATTCAAGCTCAGGAAAATTTTTTTATTTCCTTGTTGCGACACCCTAATAGAATTCGCTCACTTGTGGGTATGGCCCGTGCTTCGAATGCAAATAGAAATAGGGAAACTGCTAATGGAAGCTATCAACAATTGGTCTATCAATTAAAAAATGCCAGCGCTGAATTACCTGAATTAAAAGAAGCTAGAAAATTTTTAAAGGAGAAATAAAGAGAGGGTAGATCCTTGAAAAGAGCGTTATTCGTTGAGTAAATCTCAGCAAGCTACATAATAGCATCATAAATATTGTTCTTTTTCTTGTTGCGTTTTTCCGCCGTCCTTAATAATCCAAATTCCGAATTCATATGTGCCCCAGGCAACGAACATAAGAAATACAATAATTAGAATCATTTCCAGACCGCTGGGTTTTGCGGGGGAGACTTTCTCTTCTTCATGGGGTTCGGGGTCGGTTGCCATGATTTATCTTTTTTTTAGCCAACTTTCTGCAAGTTGGTGAGCTTCAATCTTTTGATCGTTATTCATTTTTCGTTCGACGTAGATACGGTTTTTCTTTCCTGCTTCCTGCCCTAGTTTTTCCGAAATGAGCAACCATTTATCAGCTTCAATAATATTTTTTTCAACACCTGTTCCTTTGAAATACATCATACCTAAAACAAGTTGCGCCGCAGCCTGGCCTTTTTCCGCAAGAGGTACAATTATTTTAAAAGCTGCTTTATAGTTGCGACTATTCACAGCATTGACCGCATCTTCAAAACTATCAGCACAAACAAACGTAGGGCAAATGCCACCAATAAAAAGGAGAAACGTTAATACTTTAGATTTAAGATTCAAAAACATTAGTTTTACCGAAAAAATCCACCCAGAGGAGCTGAGTGGATTTTAAAGAGGTAATCACCTTAAAAAGGCAATCGGCAAATTGCGATTCTCCCCCCTACCTCTATGTTAATCTGATTTTTTTTCTATCCCCTTAATAATAGAGTTCCCCTGCGGCGCGTGTTTTCTTAAATGCTCGCGGACCAACATCACCGCATGATTATCATCCATCGCAGAAATGAAAATGCTAAAATCATCCTCAGATTTATCTTTTTCTTTAATTAAAACACCTTTTACTTTGAAACTGTATTCCTTAGGTGGCATTGTATTTTCTACTTGAGTTAAAAATATATTATATAAAATCTGCATCAACCATTCAATTTGCTTAAGGGGTTTTTTTAATGAATGGAGAAATAAAATTTAGGATAGCTATCCGGGTTCCAGAAATTTTTTATGTTTTAAGAAACCATGAGTCTAAAGAACCCGACAGGTTTATTGAGGAAGCGGAGTTAATAAAACACCATCAATCGAGGGAAAAAGATACCGTTTCCGATGAAGTGCAATTGGGCAGAGATCAGATTAATAATATTTGCAATGTACTTAAATCCACATTTACAACCGACACAAAAAGTATTTCCGTATTTAAAAATTATATTTTTAATCTGGAGTCCAATTCTAAAGAATCTGCATTACTGGAAGTCAAAAACTATTTAAAGGAAATGAGGACTATTGAAAAAAAATTTTCTGGTGAAAATTTATCAAAAATTTTTATTAATCATTGGCCAGATAAAAATGAAGATTTTTATTTTATATTAAAATGCATTGATCTAGCCGGGATCAGAGTCGTACGCGACAGTAGTTTGCTGGAATATCTTTCAGATGAGGAAAAAATTTACATATTTCTGGAAAAATATTGAGAGGTTTTTTACCCTCTTTAAGCTAAAATACAATTGACTTAATGAATTTCCGAGTCTATTTTAATGCAATAAAATGTACGCTTAAAATATTATAGGAGTTTTATTATGATTAAGCTCCGAATATTCATATTTGTATTGATTCTTAGCAGTTTTCTTTGCCATTCCGCACAGGCCAATAATTTTAATGCTTGTCTTGGTTTACTCCAACCTATTGATAATCAAGTCGCAAGTGTCAAAGCCCGAGGAGGGGTTTGGGAGGCCTTTGAAAAAAGAAGTCTTTATAGAAATCATTCCACGGTAGCCCTGCACCTCGATCAAAAAGCCATTGCCCTTATTTATACACTAGACTATATTTGTCACGCTTTGAATGGTATTCCTCGGAATGATGTTTCAAATTATATTTTGCCCCTTTGGCGTGAAAAAGGGGAGAAAGAATTTATCAAATATCAAACAGATGGTTATGGATATGCTTTTGAGGAAGTAATGACTTGGGTCCAATATGCAAAATACTACGAAAAGAACTACAAACGAAAACTCGACTTTGCTCAGGTTAAAAAGACTATGGAAAAATGTAAACCTCTGGTCGATCAATTTGTAGATATAGTTTATAAAGTAAGAAAAACCAACAAGGTTAAAGAGGTAGTTGAAAAGTCCAAAGCCTTAATAGAAGAGTTTACTAATTTGCACAAAACAGATCCTGTTCTTAAACAAGCGGATCACGAAAATGCAGCTATACCTCACGCATCCACGCTAACCGAATCTGCCGATGAAATGTAGTTTTGAAATTCAAGGAAAAATTTGAATGGTTGAAATTCAATGTACTCAATGCAAAGCTTTTATTGCGCGCTATAAAGGTTCAGGTGAGTTGGACCTGCTGCTTTTGAACAGGGTTATTAAGCCAAATTTTCTTAAAGAATTGGGATCTTCCTCAAAGGCCGATCTACCCTTGCTGATTTGTCATGAATGTGGCAACAAGCTGGGTAAACCAACTATTAATGGAAAAGGACAACTTGCCTATAAAATGATCAAAGGTTCATTTCGTAAAAAAGGTATCATCAAAGCGATGACCCCTAGTCCGCATACTAGTTGGCGTTAGGGAAACAGCTAAAATAAAAATCTAATAGGTAGATAGAATTTTATTAAGGCTTTTACTATAATTAAAAATCAATTAAAAAGTATAAATGAATAAAACGACAAAAATTGTTCTTGTAGTTCTTGCTGGCCTTCTGGTTACAATGTTTTTTCTGATGTGGGAAAGCCTTGGTGGCGGACCTACCATAGCCCCCCGATCTGCTCTTTAGATTAATTGATCGGTATCCACCAAGCTTGCGATATTTGAAAAATATTCGCCTCTCGATCTTGAGAATTTAAGAGTAGATCCTGCTTCCCTCGTGAACTTCCTATTTGCTTCGAAAAACAATTTGTGATTTTAGGCTCGGTATAATTAATAAGTTTCTATATTGATCTCTTGGAAAGAAAACTACATTTCTAATTCAGATGCTGTCCATGCCATTGGTTCATTAGCTCCACCCGCGAAACCCATTTTACTCACAACTATTAGACCAAAAGAAGTGGGTTTCTTAAACCAATTGATTACCTTGGGAACGATAGCTTTTGGATCCATTCCCTCTTCTATAAGCTGGTAAGCACGAAGAGCGGTTATCTTCATCGCGATTGCTTCCCCATCCCCAGTCGCAGCAACTGCCCCTTGGGGTCCAGCAAAAAGTCCACAACCTATTAGTGGAACGTCCCCTACGCGACCGGGAATAGCTTTATTAATTCCCCCCGTGCTGAGTGCCGCGGCAAACTGATCTCCATCTCGAATAACACAACCAACGGTGTCGGTGGTGGAAAAGTCTTTCCCTGTATTTCTGATTTCATCTAAAGATACCGTTTTACAATCTTGGTTGGTTGCAAACTCTGCGGCCCCCTTACCTGCAAGAACGCGATATTCTGACTGGCTTACTATAGAAGCTACTTGGATTGGATTTCTAAAACCTTCCAACGCGGCAACAGCACCAAATCGGCCCGAACTGTCCATACATGATGCATCCATTTGAACTGAGCCATCGCTACGTCGATGAGACCCTATTCCTGCATTGAATCTGCTGTCATCCTCTAAAGTGGTAACTGCAGCACAGGCTGCGTCTATAATTGGTTCGCCGGTTTGCAATCCCATCATACCCATTTGTCCTGCGATGGCCGTACCATCGGCATAAGCTGGATCAGACCCCGCTCCACCATGCGTTAAAACTACAATCTTTTTTTTATCTGTCATATGTGTATCTCTAAAAGAGAGCTAAAGTTGTAGGGTTATTATAAATGAGGTATCCTAAAGACCAATCACAAAATATGAGTCACCTATGGTTAAGTTTTGCTTACAATGTAAAAATGCGTTCTGGGGAGGTCAATATTGTCCGAAATGTGAAGGACAAATTGAGCTACTCGACGCCGCCTTGCCAGAGAACAAAAAATACCTTCCTGAGCTTAATATTGATGTGCGCCCTAAATATTATGCCCGTAGTTCAATGCTGCTATCCTGCTTTGGGTTCGTCATGGCACTTCCCCTAGGTGCATTTATTTTTCTCCGAGGAATCTCTACCAGCGATAACCTTATGCTATGGTCTTCAATTGGACTAGGAACAGTTTTTTTAGTTTCCTGGGGCTGCTGGTATTTTGCCCACCGACTCTTCGACAAACAAATGGAAGATGTCGAAACTAAAAATAAAGAACCACAACTCGACTAAAACAGTAAGTCCTGTTTGATGAACTTTTTAAAACTATTGATAAGGACAAATTCTGTAACACTGATTTAAAAACCATCGCTACAGCAACTAAATATTCCTTCCTAATACCTACACCCCTATTTCCAATAATAAATTCTAAATATTTCCCTATAATTTCTAGATATTACCATTATATTTCAATTATTTAATAAAAAATTAGACAAAAAATTTATATTTGTTAAATTTTTTATTGACAAACTTATAACTTTGTTTAATAATATATCTAGACAATATTCTAAGGTTTTATTATAATCTTTCGAACGGAGACAAAGTGATGAAAGCAAACAGAATTATCGTAAAAACCTTAGCTTTAGCTTCAATATCATTAATCACCGCAACCACTAGTTTTGCACATTCTAGCCAAGATGATTCTACAGTTCCGTGCAAATGGCAGTCTTCTGAAAAATTATCTCCAAAAATTTCTAGTAACCTGAACCCAACAAAGGCTAACGAAGGCATAGAATTGAATCCTTTTGAACAAAAAAATGTTAATGACTATGGAGCTAAGGTTGTAAACAATTTCAGTTCCATTGTTAGAAATATTGATGTGATATTCAAAAAAACTTCTACGGGCATAAAAGTTGTTGATGCTTCAATTTTTAATACAGATGCAAATGAGAATTTTGTTCCCTTGGTAAAAGATTCAAATATCTCAAAATTTTCTATGAAAAAAACTTTTAATATTGAGGATGGACATAAACATCTAAATATTAAATGGAGTTTTGGAGAAAAAACAAACTCAAAAATCGTAAAACATTTATTTAAAAGCAAGCAAAAGCTGTCTATAGGCTTGACCCAACTTGAGCAAAATTTGTTGACAGAGTATGGAATAGAATGTGGAAATAAATTCGAACTCTCTATTTTCGATAATAGATTTCTTGTTAAAAAAACTTCGAAAGGACTAATAATACTTAACCATATTGAAAATATAGGTGTAGTTAAAGCAGGTTACATTAAAAATAAGGTTAAGGTTAAGGTTAATGACAATATTTAACCATGATTTTAAATATAAAGGATCGCTACTCCTATGACTGAACCAAACAAAATGGAAAACTTTATCTCAATAGGGGAATTGGCGCGGCTAACTGGAATTACAACTCATACCTTGAGAGTATGGGAAAAACGCTATGGTTCTCCGTCCTCTAAACGGCTTCCTTCCGGCCATCGCCGATACCCAAAAGAAGATATCCCTAGGTTGAGGGCGGTTGCAAAAGCTTTAGGTTCCGGGTACCGGGCCAGCAAAGTGGTCCCGGGAACTTTGGAAGAGTTACATGGTTTGATGGGTTTGCAACACTTAATGAATAAAACCGTGAATCCCGACCAGAAAATTTCTTCTAACGATCTTATGATTGAGCGGTGGATAAAGTTAATTCATGATTTCGATGACGATGCTCTTCTTCAATCATTTCATGAAAAATGGATCCAGTGCGGTCCACTTAAATTTATTGTCGATTTGATGGTCCCTTTAATTGAAAGGATAGGTAAAGGCTGGGAGTGCGATGAGCTCACAATTTCTCAAGAGCATTTCGCAACAGAATGCATTAGCAGTTTTCTCACCAGTAAATGGAGACAACTGAATATTAGAAAAGAAGGCTGGACCATATTGATGGCTACACTTCCGGGAGAAACCCAATCCCTAGGGCTCCTTATGGCAGCAGTCATTGCAAGCCTTTCTGGAGGAAAAATTATTTATCTGGGAATCGATACCCCTTTGGGAGATATTATTTCAACTGCAATAAATCAAAAACCTGAGCTTCTTTGCTTCAGCATCTCCTGCATTCTAAATCCACTTGATACAGAAGAAAAAATTCTCCGAATAAGTAACGAGTTGAAAAATGAAGTAACAATTATTTGTGGTGGCAAAGGAACCCCGGCAAATTTTCCCAGCATAAATAAAATTGAAGATTTTAATTTATTTAACAAATGGTTGGAAAAGTTTGAAGAAAAGTTACCAACTGCGGTCTAAATCAAAATTTTTTTGAATACAGGTTTCCAACCTGGGAATGGATAAATCATGCAAAACAAAAAACTAGGAGTAATCCTTATCGGGCATGGAGGATTACCCTCGGATATTCCAAAAGAAATTATTGAAGACTTTATGAAAGTCCACAAACAAAGGATACGGACAGGAACTCCTATAACTGAAAAAGAAAAAGAGTTGGATAACGTAATTAGATTCTGGACAAGATCACCTTCCACAGATCCTTATAAATATGGATTAGAGAAGCTAGCCGCAGAACTTGCTCCTCGACTGCAAGATTATATTTTAATAACCGCCTATAACGAATTTTGTTACCCCTCAATTGAACAAGCAGCTGACGTATTGGCAGAGAAGGATATTACCGAAGTCACACTGATTACTACCATGATTACGCCAGGAGGCTCCCATTCTGAGCGAGAAATACCCGAGGAGGTTGAAGCGCTTCGCCTTAAATATCCGAAAGTTAATTATCAGTATGCTTGGCCCTATGATCTAGCTATTTTTTCAAATCTATTAGCAGATCATATTATTAATTTTAGCAAAATACCGTCTCCTTAACTAAATAGGATGGGTAAATGTCTGAACAAAAATATTTTTATAGAGGGTGGAATATATTGAAGCTTATAAGCTCTGAGTTAAATCTTTTCATCACTAGTATTTTTTCTCTAGTTGGCCTTTTATGCTTCTTTATTACTCCCAGTTATTCTCTTGGCTGGCAAGATGAGGAATGGCTCAAACCGGGCTGTCCTAAAACGGTATCAGGAAATTGGGCTGTGGATAACCTGACCAATCGAAATTTAAAATTACTCTCTATTAATAACAAGGAAATTATATATATTTCCAAAAATGATCAAAAAAATAAATTTGGAATTATTAAATCTTCCTTTGGTTTAGAAAACCAGTATATAGAAATAAAGCTTAAACCTTTAAGCAAAGGAAAAGAACTAGTAATGAAAATACGACCTCATCTTGTTCGCATGGGCCATAAAACTGACGAGGAAGATTCCAGCTGCCTGATTAAGGTATTTACTTTTAAAAATGAGCAAAATGCTAAAAGGGATAAATATTCGGAATGGAATATATTCCGATTTATAAAATAATTAGATGTTTTTTACCTTATTAGAAAGAGTGATAAGAGTATGGCTTATGAATGCAAAGTTTATGATAAAAATGGAAAACTAAAAAAAATATTACGAAAAAGCGAGTTGACTAAATCGAGTCAGGAATTTTTTAATCAACGTTCATTAAAAAAAGCAAGTTCTTTTATAAATAATCTTAAAGAACCCGTTATCAATGTCAAAAAGGGAACAAGGTTCTACAATAAAACATGCGTGGTATGCGAAAAAGAATTTCATCCTAGACATCCTAATTCAAAATATTGTTCGCATGAGTGCCAGAAGATTCTATATCTAGCCAAGAAAAAAAAGGGGAATCTCGGTTAAATTTTCCGGGGTTGGAAGTTTCTCCGGTTTTCAAAGCTTATTACTAGGCGAAAAAGAAAACCGGGGAACCGGGATTTCCCCCCTTATTTTAAAAATAGTCAATCACTAGCCCGATGTCCAATATCTTTTCTATAGTGAATACCCTGCCACTTTATTTTATCTACGGCCTTATAAGCCTTGGCAATAGCAGTATCGGTATTTTTTCCGGTAGCGGTCACCCCTAAAATTCGACCGCCCTGAGTTACAACCTCTCCATCTTTGGTTTTGGTACCTGCATGGAATACCTCTACCCCTGGAAGAGAGTTGGCATATTGTAATCCAGATATGGGTTTCCCTTTTTCATAGGGGCCTGGATAACCTTCAGCTGCCATCACCACACATACCGAGGATTCATTTTTCCATTGCAAACGACATTGATCTAGTGTCCCATCAATACACGCTTCAAATATTGGAATTATGTCGCTATCCATTCGCATTAAAAGAGGCTGAGTTTCCGGATCACCAAAACGGACATTGAACTCAAGAACCTTGGAACCTGTTTTAGTCAACATCAATCCGGCATAAAGAACCCCTTTAAAGGGTCGACTCTCCTGTTTCATAGCCGAAATCATGGGTAGCATGATTTGATCACGTACCTTTTGTCGCATTATTTCAGTGAAAACCAGTGCGGGAGAATAGGCACCCATACCACCAGTGTTTGGACCTTTATCACCATCATAAGCTGCTTTATGGTCTTGCGCCGAATCCATAAGTAAAACCGTTTCTCCATCACTAAAAGCCAAAACAGAAACTTCCTGTCCTTGCAGAAATTCTTCGACAACAATTTCATTTCCAGCCTTACCAAAGGATTTCTTACACATTATCGAATCTACAGCAGCTAAAGCTTCATCGACAGTTTGGCACAACAAAACTCCCTTGCCTGCTGCAAGGCCATCTGCTTTAATAACCAAGGGGCAATTTTTGAGTTTTATATATTCTGCCGCATGGCCTTCAGAGCTAAAGGTTTTATACTCTGCGGTTGGAAGTCCATACTTTGCCATAATATCTTTTGCAAAAGATTTGCTACCTTCTAGTTCTGCGGCCCGTGCAGTTGGGCCAAAAATGCGTAGGCCTTTTTCCTCAAACTGATCAACAATTCCCATAACAAGCGGTTGTTCTGGTCCCACCACCGTCAACCCTATTTTCTTTTGTAACGCAAATTCCAAAAGGCTTTCAATATCATCGGCTGCAATGGCAATATTCTGAGCTATTTCTCCTGTGCCTGCATTTCCTGGCGCGCAGTAGATTTTTTTGACTAGCGGGCTTTGTTTTATCTTCCATACCATTGCATGTTCGCGTCCACCAGCACCAATAACTAAAACCTGCATATTCTCTTCCCCGAATCCTTAGTATTATTCCTCAAAGAATTTATATAAAATACTTGCGTGTTGCAACTCTGTTTCCTTAAAAATAGCTGAAATGTTAAAACTCGATTCTATTTCCAAATCTTTTGATGAAAAACCTATCCTGCAAAATATTTCCCTGGAAATTGAAGAAGGAGAAAGGTTTTCTCTCCTAGGGCAAAGCGGTTGCGGAAAATCTACCCTTTTACGCCTGATTGCAGGGTTTGAAACTCCCGATCAAGGAAAAATATGGATAGAGGGTAATGAAGTTAGTTCCCTTCCTGTCGAAAAAAGGCCAGTTGGATTGATATTTCAAAATTATGCGTTGTTTCAGCATATGACTGTTTATGACAATATCGCCGTTGGACCGCGAATAAAGAAACTATCGGAATCTGAGATTTCGAAACAGATTGATGAGCTTTTAGAAATTACCCACCTAAAAAAACTGAAAAATTCATACCCACAAAATATCAGTGGTGGAGAAGCGCAACGTGTAGCTTTAGCAAGGGCTGTTATCAATCGGCCTAAAATACTTTTGTTGGATGAACCTCTTTCTGCTCTTGATCCCAGCTTGAGACAACATTTGCGTGAAGAGCTTGTGGAAATGCAAAAAACCTTGGGAATCACATTTCTTTTTGTAACCCACGATCAGGAAGAAGCTATGAGCATGGCTACCCAAATGTGTATTATGGAAAAGGGGATCATCAAACAAACGGGAACTCCAGTAGATCTATACGAAAGACCTAAGTCTTCTTTTGTAGCTAATTTCCTTGGAGAAATCAATTGCCTTGTTGGAACGGTAGAACAACAAATTGGTAACTTGGTTACAATTTCATTGGGTGAGAATGGCAAAATTCAATTATTGTCTGAGTCTCATGAAATTAAAAACAACCGATGTTATGTTCGTCCCGAGAAAATATGTTTTGATACAGGAAAAGAACAAAAAGAACCGGTAAACATTCTTGAAGGAACTCTTGTTAGTATAGATTTTTTCGGGAGTTATACTCGATATCAAATTCAACTTACAGATGGCACTTTATTTAAACTTTCTCTTCATCACAGAAAATCGGAACAACACAAACACTTTATCGGGGATTCTGTTCGTGTGCTATTTCCGATCTCTGATGTATTTCAAATTCATGAAAAATAAAATTTTTAAGTTTGCTGTTTTTATATTTGTAAGTATTTTGGTTTCTTCTTTGTTCTTAGCCTGTGGTGGTGAATATAAAGATGACACCTATATTGTGGCAACAGATGCGACACTCGCGCCCATGTCTTTCATGAGCGTTGGAAACGATATGATCGGATTCGAACCTGATTTAATAAATGCCATAGCAGACAAGGCTGGAATTAATATTAGGCTCGTCAATGTAGAATGGGCCGGACTTTTTGGCGGTTTGATCACCAAAAAATTTGATATGATTATTAGTTCTGTAACAGTCCTGGAAGAAAGAAAACAGCGAATGAATTTCAGCATCCCCTACCTTAAAAGTGGACTGACTCTCGTTGTCAGAAAAAATGATAAAAATATAACGTCTTTTGAAGATACTAAAAACAAAAATACATTGGTCGGAGCCCAGGTTGGAACAACTGCTTATTATTTTTTGGAAAAAGAATCATCCATAAGAACCATAGGATATCAAATGTATGGTCATGCCATATCTGATCTAATCAATGGAAAGGTTGATGCTGTTTTGGGGGAAAGCTCTGGAACTTTATTCATAAAAAATCAGCCTCTGTTTCAAGAAATAAAAATTGTTGGAGAAATTTTATCTAATGAATTTTATGCAGTGGTATTGAGAAAAGGTGAAAACCAACTTATGACCCAGATCAATTCTGCTATCAAAAATTTGATAGCCGATGGAACATTAACTCAACTTCATAAAAAATGGGACCTGGGTCAAACCGCTCAAGTCCCCTAAAAGTTATTTTTATAATGTAGGGTTCGGAAATACATGCCAAGCATAATATTTAATTCAAAAAATATAAGCTCCCAGACTTGGGCCTGGAATATAGCTGTATTTGTTAGTATTTTATTTTTGGTTTATCTCCCCTCAAAAGAAGCTCTTTCCGTAAGTAATCAGTCCGGGGGATATCTGGAACTTTTGTCAATTTTACCCGCTGGTATTTACTATACTTTGCTGGTTACTTTTCTAGGTAGCTCCGCAGCTATTTTTGTTGGCTTACTGGTAGCTATGGGAAAGCTTTCAAAGAGTCCTGTGATTCGACTTACCGTTTCGTTTTACACAGAGATACTTCGCGGTGTTCCGCTGCTGGTTCTATTATTCTACATTTATTATGCCTTGGGCGAATTTATTCATATGCCGGCATTGGTTGCTGCAGTCGCAGGGTTTGGGTTTAGTTATGGAGCATATATGGCAGATGTTTTTCGGTCAGGAATTGAAGCGGTTCCAAAAGAACAAGGTGAGGCGGCTCGCAGCTTAGGCATGAACGAAAAACAGGCGTTGACTCAAATAATTCTTCCTCAGTCCATGCGAACCATCATTCCAGCCATAGGCAACCAGGCATTAGGAATGTTGAAAGATACCAGCCTAGTTTCTGTTCTGGCAATTTCAGATATTTTGCGCGTGGGCAATGAATACGCCACTAAACATTTTAATTTTTTTGAAACCTACACTTATGTAGCATTAACCTACCTACTGCTCACCCTCTTACTATCTCGAATAGTCCACAAACTGGAATTTCGTTATCGCATAGAAAGTAGTTAGATTTTAGGTAGCTATAAAGAAAGTGGAGTACAAAAATAATTTATTCAATTTCGTGACTTTATTTTATTTAAATATTATAGTGAAAAATGGTTTGAATTCAGGAGAAGTGAAATGAATGCAACAATTGATAAAGAAAAAAATATTGATATTGATGACTATTTTCTTCTAGCCGTAAGAAACTGGAATGGTCAAACAGAAGATTACACCGCCATCGGCGATTCTGCTACATCCATAAAATATTTTGATAATTATGTCGATGCCGAGCGAACATTTCAGAATGGGGCCATATCTGTATTTCCTGAATTAAAGGGAAAAGATATTAAACTCGATTTGATTCATGTACGCTATGGAATTAACCGATTAGTACTAAGCCGGATAGTATTTTAATTTTTTCTTTTGGATTAATTTTAATAAAAAAAGGCCAATTTCTT
>Ga0315326_10001056_pt1 | contig 14049 bp, 9 predicted proteins | sample M180m32315metaG_FD_203457 | JGI IMG/M metagenome (GOLD analysis project Ga0315326, IMG submission 203457) | Ammonia-oxidizing marine archaeal communities from Monterey Bay, California, United States - M1 80m 32315 | ecosystem: Environmental > Aquatic > Marine > Coastal | place: USA: California... | reverse complement strand
TGCAGATCTTTTGTATATAATGCGACAATTATCGTTGATGTCTGGGCCTATCGATGTTGTCCATCCTTATCGAAAAACCTCAATTCTTGCTTCAGCATGGCTTCACAATGTACCCTTCACCGTACATCCAAGTATCGGATACGATATAATAGCCAATCACCCAATATTTTCTGGATCTGCGATCGGCAGAGCAGGAGAATGGGATTTTAAATTGTTTGGCGGTAGCTTAGAAGACCTCGATGGCGGCGTAACACTGTCCGTTGGATCAGCTATAATGGGGCCACAGGTATTTGAAAAAGCCCTGAATTGCGTGAACAACATAAAGATAGAAAAAGGCGGTTGCCCCGTTACCGATCATTCTATCTATGTTGTCGACATACAAGACGGAGGACAATGGGATTGGAAACACGGGGAACCTCCAAAAACTAATCCAGCATACTACCTGCGTTTTTGTAAAAGTTACTCAAGAATGGGTGGCCAGATGGAGTATATACAGTGTGACAACACCACCTTTATTCAACATCTCCATAGGATTTTAATAGACCAATGACCCCCGACCGCTTTGATCAAATCGCCTCACGTTACGCAGATTTACACTTAACTGTTATAGGAGACGTTTGTTTGGACCGCTATATGGAAATAGACCCCTCACTAAGTGAAACGTCTATTGAAACTGGTCTCGCAGTGCACAACGTTACCAGGGTAAGGGCACAGCCCGGCGGCGCAGGTACAGTTATAGCAAACCTAGCAGCCTTAGGAGTAGGTAAAATTAGTGTCCTGAGTTATTGCGGTAATGACGGAGAGGGATTTGAATTGCGGCGTAAACTAGAAGCCATCCGGGGAGTTGATTGCTCCAATTTTCTTACTGTGGAAGGTCGGAGCACTTTCACTTATTGCAAGCCTCTAATCTTAGAAGAGCCTATACCACGCGAACTTTCTCGCTTAGATACCAAGAACTGGACACCCACACCTAAAAAGATCAGCACTCACTTAGCGGGCACCTTAGGAACTCTGGCCCAAAAAACAGACGCTGTGATTGTTTTAGAGCAAACAGACCAAGCTAATACCGGCGTAGTTACTAAAGATGTTCGAGATCAACTAAAGTATTTAGCGTCATTGCAACCCAATAAGCCCATCATAGCTGATTCGCGCCGTGGACTTCACGATTACCCCCCTTTGAGTTTTAAGATGAATGAATCCGAGTTACAAACATTTATGCGTTATACAAATAAACCCGATCTTGACGTTATACGCAGAAAAGCATCTGAATTAGCGGAGCAGTTTAATCATCCCATTTTTATTACTCTTGGAGAACGTGGAATTATTTCGGCAGATAAAAATGGAATAACGGCACATGTGCCAGGTTTTCCAATACATGGCCCAATCGATGAAGTAGGTGCAGGCGATAGCGTTACTGCGAACATAGCGGCCGCTCTTGCAGCTGGAGCAACAACTGAAGAAGTGTGCAAAATTGCAATGGCCGCGGCCTCATATACTATACACCAGTTAGGGACAACAGGATCGGCGTCCGTCACAGCCATACGAACTCTGCTCGCTGTAAGATGAAGGATGAGACCGATCAAACATAACCATGTAGGATTGAAATAAATTACTATGTCCACATTAAATATTCCCTGGCATCCTCGAATACTATATAAAGGACGACGATTCAGACTGCCCGTCCAAAACACAACTCGCATCGATCTCTCCTGCCCAGGATTTGTCATTGAACACAAACGTTTTTCTGTTCACGAAAATGCTTGGTTTTTCTATCTACGAGCACCGGAAGATACCGGCGATTACACGATAACCGCCATTTCAGAAACAAAATCTGTTAACGTTACCATCCGTATATGCTCTCTACATGAACTACGGACACCACATGAATTCAATGGTGAGTACTGGCCTCGTCGATGGCCTTTGGGAAAAGATTGGACCTCGCAAAAAAAAAGACAAACCCTGCAATATCTACCAGTCGAACATAAAGAAAATTCGGCACTATTATTTTGGTGGCTACATGCAACCGACAGGCAGTTGTGGAAAGCACTACCCCCCGCAGAATTTCCACAGGCACACTATGTTAACGTTACAAATGGTTGTCCCCAATGTGGTACAGCCATCTTTGCCCATCATGGCTTTTATCCATGGATCTGGCCCAATTTAGGGGAAGGCGGACAGGCTGAATGTCCTTCATGTGGATTTCAAGCCCCGCCTAACGACCCATCCTCTGGAGATTGGTCCAATGACAGTTGGTTAGACGATGGATTCGGTCTATTCGATAAAGAGGGAAACGTCTTTCTCTTCGCAGCAACCTATCATCGAAATCAAGTGATTTCCTTTGGTTCAGGTATAACAAATCTTACGCAACACCTGCGCAATAATGCCACAGATGTAGATGCCGCTCGTCGGTTAGCACTTATGCTAATCCGCTATGCTGAAGAAACACTTTATGTCGCGACCGCTGCACAGTTTCGCTACGGACCGTCCAAAGAGCGCGAAGAGCCTTGGGAATGGGGGCAACCTGATTGGACGAATTTTCCCGACCCCAAGAAATCACTCTATCGAAAAGGCCTCCTTCGCTACAGCATAGACGTGCCCATAATTGCAACGAGCATTTCACTGGCATTCGACACTATCTGGCCATATTTGTGTTCGGAGACAATTTGGGTAGAGTCCGCGCAGGCTCAGGGTGCCTCGATAATCGACAGAGAAGACGGTTTACTCCTTATCGAAGAAATGCTTTCGGTACAACTACAATGCCTCATTGACGGTGGCGGACTGAGTAATTTTCCCCGTGCTAGTATTGGTGCGTTGACCATCTTACAAGCACTTGATCGTGGAGATGCCGTTGAACCTATGGATTGGCTTTACGATCGAAGTCAAGAGCGTTTGCGTACATTTTCAAACAACAATTTCTTCCCTGACGGCACACCTCCTGAAGCGACTGGAGGATACAACGATACGCATAGCGTAGGGCTTTTTGAACTCGAAGAGCAATTGCAACGCCTAAGGTTACTTCATCCAAAAGCCTATCCGGAAAAACAATACCCCTCACTATTAAATAAGCCCAGAGCACTACGCATTGCATGCGCACCCTACGAAACCGTTATGATAGGGCGTGCCGTATTGGGGTTTGGAGATGGAGCATCGTCGGGGGTCCAAGGAAAACTTCCTGACAAACCTTATGAACCTTACCAAGGTAGGATTTTAGATAAGGCTCAATCCCTTCTAATCGATAAAAAAATCAAAGAATTAGTCGTTAAGCCAGGCAGATATCGGCAAATCGGCACCACAGTACATGATGGCGTAGGCTTTACTATACTACGCACTCAAGAAACCCCTGAACGTGCAGCGGCGGGTATTGTATACGGTGACTCCTGGCTACATCGACATATGGATTTGCTCGACGTTCAACTCTTTGCCTATGGTCAACCTTTTTTAAGTGACTTGGGCTACCCCCAGTCGTGGGCAAGTGTAGGACATTGGGAAGGACACTGGGCCACACACAATACAGCTTGGGGAATCATTCCTGAAATAGAGCCATTACAATTGAAATCGGATACACCATACTATTTTTTAAAAGCATTAGGTGGTCGAGGCAAATTGGTTCGTTTGATAGAGGGAGACGGAGTGCAGGCGGTGGAGGTAAAAGCTGAACGTTGGGCATGGGATATGAAAAAACAACGGTGGATACGACCTGGCGTGCACCTCCGAAGACTCGTGGCTTTAGTAGAAACGGATAACGAAGGTGTCGCACTGGTCGATTTCATGCGTGTTTGTGGAGGAACACAGCACTGGCGCACTTGCCGAGGATTAGAAGGGTCTCTTGCGAATCAAACAGGTAGATGGACACAAAAAACCGGAACCGCAGCAGGTCATAATATCAAACGAGGAGAAACTATAAACGTTTCTCATCCCGACCTATCGGCCTTGGCCTTCATGGATCAGGTCCATCATTACGAAGGACCTGACACATGGCAAGGGTGTTGGATTTCAAACCATGAGCCTCATACGAAACTAGACATCCATCAAATTTCTGCTACAACCGGAACACAAGTCATAAGTGCTCGTTCAACAGCAACAATGGGTGAACCAGAAGATTCAAATTACAAATATCACGGCCTTCTTTGGAAACGTAACCCCACAAGAGAAAAACAAGAGTCCCATATCGACCTGGTTTTTGAACCTCGCGTCAATGCCAACCCCAAAATAGCTACTGTTTCGCAGATTTGTGGTGATAGTCAAACTTCAGGTGTAAATATAAAAACTTGTTGTGATCGATCTATTTCTATCTACTGGGCACCCTACGATAATGGAACCCCATCTGAATTTCATGACGGAACAATGTTGCACGACGGGATCGGTATTGTTGTCGATGGAAAAGCCGAAGCAATGGCTAAATATTTTCAGCTCCCTTCAAAAAAAGTATTGTCCTCTGAAGATTCAATGAATGGCTACATCTCTTCGCTTGATCGTACAACGTGCCAAATCGAAATAAAAGGCATTAACAAATTGACAATTGGAACCCGTATCACAGTTAATCCACTTGGAAGGGGGCATACATACAAAATTGAAGATGCTATTCAACTTGGCAATACACATTGGTTGCTTACGTTGGATACCGATTCACTCCTAGGCCAAGGTTTGGTCCGCGCCGTTGAAGATTGCCGCCTCCATATTGATCATTTTGTCAACGCTCGCACCGGCAACCTGCACGGAACAAGATTACAGCTACCAAAACAAGATGAATATTATCCAATAATTGAAGCAATGAACCCCGACGCAGTATCAACAACTATTGTGTTAGAAAAAAAGTTTCCTGAACCTGCTTTAGATTGTTGGATTGAAGTTGTAGACTACGTAATTGGAGATATGGTGAGCTACAGTCCATTGCTGAAATAAATAATAAAAATTCAAAACACTGCTCAAAGTTTTTAACTACCTTAATTATTCCAATAAGTTCGAAAGAACTTACGTTTGTATTAAGATTTTTTAATATAGAAATAGGCCTTTCTTAATGCCTCAAAAAAAAGTTTCTTTGCCCGCATTCCCCAGAGGAATTCACCTCATCACTTCGCAAGTTGAGAAATTCCTACCCAAGCTCCCAGATATCGGCCTATTACATTTATTCATTCAGCATACTTCCGCTGGCCTTACTCTAAATGAGAATACTGATCCCACCGTAAGAAGTGACATGGCTATATCTCTTGACGAATTGGTAAGTGAGAATGCTTCATACTACCGACACACAATTGAAGGTACGGATGACATGCCAGCACATATAAAAGTGACATTAGTTGGAAATTCTGTTAGTATTCCAATTACAAATGGTAAATTAAATCTCGGAACGTGGCAGGGCATTTATCTTTGTGAATTTCGGAATAATGGCGGTGAACGCAATCTCATTGCTACCATAATTGGTACACTATAGCATAATATAAGAAAAATAAAACCGCCTGAAATTGAAATAAAGGACGGCGAACATCGCATCTTTACCCTTCATAACTGTAAACATCGTCGACTCTAAACAAACTGAGGAACTTTCTTTATTATAGGAATGCCCATGGTAACAAACCTTTCATTGGCAAACAAAATGGCAACACCGAATATCATTTTGATCAATTGCGACGATTTAGGATATGGAGATCTGGGTTGTTACGGGTCTTTACGAAACAAGACCCCAAATGTAGACCGCATGTCCCAAGAGGGGATACGTCTCACTGATTATTATTCAGCCTCACCTGTGTGCTCAGCTTCTCGTGCCGCATTAATGACGGGGTGCTATCCAAATCGAATAGGATTTGGCTCAAACCCGGTTCTTTTTCCTGGCGATCCTGTAGGTCTTCACCCAGACGAAATTACTTTCCCGCGTATACTACGCAACAATGGTTATAAAACAAAAATAATTGGGAAGTGGCATTGTGGAGACCAACAACCATTCTTACCTACCCAACACGGATTTGAAGAATATTTTGGATTACCCTATAGCAACGATATGGGTATGCAAGGAGAAAATCCTACCGAGAAAGTTCCTCTACCATTAATGGACAACGATCAGGTTCTCCAACAACAACCCGACCAGCGTGGATTAACTGAACGCTATACCGAACAAGCCGTACGTTTTATCAGAAAAAACAGATCTCAACCGTTTCTTTTATATTTGGCCCACATGTACGTTCACGTACCACTTTTTGTTCCGCGTCGCTTTATGGAACAATCGAATAATGGAGGATATGGAGGAGCGGTAGAATGTATAGACTGGGTACTAAGCGTCATCGACTCGGAATTAAAACATGCTGGAATATTTGACGACACCTTAGTTATCTTCACCAGTGACAACGGCTCACGCGCACGAAATGAGGGCGGTAGTAATGGTCCGTTACGTAGCACTAAAGCAACGACATGGGAAGGAGGCCAAAGAGTACCGTGTATTATGCGATGGCCTTCTCAAATACCAGCAAATCAAATATCCAGCGAACTCACAACTATGATGGACATATATCCAACTATAATCAAACTGGCTCAATGCGATCTTCCCCGCGATAGAAAAATAGATGGGCATGATATAAGTCCCATAATTCTTGGCAGTCCTGGGGCAATGTCATCGTATGATTGTTTCGCGTTTTATTGGCGGGAAAACCTCGAAGCCGTTCGATGGAAAAACTGGAAACTTCATTTCGCCAAACCAAGAACAAATAGTCACGCCTCGAGCCCACTCAAAGCACTTTATAATCTAAATAGCGATTTGGGCGAATCAGACGATTTGTATAAAAATCATCCCGATATTGTTCAAATTATAGAAACAAAAGCTGAGGAAATTCGTTACGACTTAGGAGACGCATTAACGGAAACTACCGGAAATGGCCAACGTCCAATTGGGCGAGTAGATAATCCCCAGCCTCTTGCGTCTTACAAAAAAGACCATCCGTATATTGTTGCGGCTTATGACAACGCTGACATGCCAACTATGGTCGGATGAAAAGATAACAGGCGAAATATGATAGACTCTCGACCTTAACGCACGTGAAAATCCTTCATACTATATATGACGATGTAGAAAACCCTTGGTGTGGTGGGGGGGGAGCTCTGCGCACTCTTCAGATAGCAAGACACCTAAGTCAGCGTCATGAAATCACTCTGTTAGTCGGAGCCTTTCCCGGATCAGAGAGGACAAAAGAAATAGACGGTGTTAAAATTATTCGGGTCGGGACTGATTGTTCCTACGCGCTTAGCAGGTTAAGTTTCGCTGCTTTGGCCTCTTTAGAGGTTGCACGCAATAATTTCGACCTTTGGGTATACAGCTTTTCTGCCTACGCCCCCTTAAAGGTCTCTCGTAAAATACGCAAAAAAAGCTTATTAGAATTTTTTCACCTAATGGGTCAAAACGCCTCTGAAAAATTCCCCATAATCGGGCGCCTCGCCCAACGCGCTGAAAATGAAGTGCTTAGACTACACCCAGAGATTCTTACCATTTCACCAACGCTAAAAAATCGCCTGCAGAGTATTACTCCCAATGCAAATGTACACCTCGTCTACACCGGAGTGAACAATAACTGTTTTCAATCGCAAGGAAAAGAACAAGACTATATTCTCTACTTTGGGCGCTTAGACATACACACCAAAGGTTTAGATATCCTCTTTGAAGCTATGAAAAAACTTTCAGCAAAAAATATACGGCTTGTACTAGCGGGAAAAGGCACACCTGAGCGAGAACACACATTAAGGAAAATGGCAACATCATTTGGAATTTTACAACAAATAGAATTTTTTGGGGCCGCCAGTGAAGAGGAACGAAATCGTTTGATGAGTGAAGCCCTCTTTGTCTGTATGCCATCGCGCTACGAAGGGTGGGGCATCGTGGCTATTGAAGCCGGAGCAGCTAAGACCGCCGTTATAGGTACAAATATCGCCGGTTTGCGTGACGCCATTCGACATAACGAAACAGGATTGCTTGTAAAGACCGAAGATCCCGATAGTTTGGCAATTGCTATGAAACAACTTTTAGAAAACCCTTCGAAGCGTCAAGAGATGGGACAAAATGGCTATCGCTGGGCGAACCGATTCACATGGGAAGGAATAGCAAAAAATCAAGAGACAGTATACAAATCCATTTGTGAATCACGCTCCCATTAACTTTCGCTAACCCGTTGACGATCCGCCTGACTAGCTATTAGTTTAATGGAAAGGTATTTCCCTAAATTAATACAAATAAATACTACTATAAATTCAGACACCTAAGGGAAATGCAGATTCAACACTGTTAAAATATGCCCCAAAATTATACTGTTACACATCTTCGGCAACTCGAATCTGAAGCCATCTATATATTACGAGAAACCGCAGCGCAATTTCAGAATCCCGTGCTGCTTTTTTCCGGTGGAAAAGATTCCATAGTCATGGCGCATTTAGCACGAAAAGCGTTCTGGCCAGCCAAGCTACCTTTCCCGCTCATGCATGTAGATACCGGACATAATTTTCTGGAAACAATCACATATCGGGACGGCTTTGTAGAAAACCTAAATGCTGAACTCATAATAGCTTCTGTTCAAGAAGCGATTGATAAAGGCCAACTCACTGAAGAGTCCGGTTACAATGCCAGCCGAAATGGACTTCAAACTACCGTTCTTTTAGATGCTCTAGAAAAAAATAATTTCGATGCTGCGCTGGGTGGAGGAAGACGGGACGAAGAGAAGGCCCGTGCGAAGGAACGATTCTTTTCTCACCGTGATGCTTTTGGACAATGGGATCCAAAAAACCAGCGGCCTGAGCTATGGAACGTCTTCAATGGGCGGAAACAGCACGACGAACATTTTCGTGTTTTTCCACTCAGCAATTGGACAGAAATGGATATTTGGCAGTATGTCAAACAAGAAGAGATAGAACTTCCAAGTCTATATTTTTCGCATTCGCGCCAATGTATTATCCGAGATGGTGTAATTATGGCCACATCGGAATTTCTACGATTAAAACCAGATGAAAAAACTGAAGATATGGTTATTCGTTTTCGAACCATCGGCGACGCAACATGCACAGGAGCAACTTTATCCAAAGCGACCACACTAGATCATATAATATCTGAGGTGGCTAGCGCGCTACAAACAGAACGCGGTACCAGAGCCGATGATAAACGCTCAGAGACTTCTATGGAAGATCGAAAACGAGAAGGCTATTTTTAATGACATCTAATTCTATCTATGTATCTAGAAAAAAAACTAATGGATGACAAATTAGACCCCTCTGACTATTCTGATATGGATCTATTGCGATTCACAACTGCTGGTTCGGTAGACGACGGAAAAAGTACGCTTATTGGTAGGTTACTATTTGACAGTAAATCAATTTTTGAAGATCAATTAGAGGCCGTGGAACAGAGTTCAAAATCACGTGGGGACGAAAACATTAACCTTGCTCTACTCACGGATGGTTTGCGTTCAGAACGGGAACAAGGTATAACGATCGACGTGGCCTACCGATACTTTGCCACGCCAAAACGTAAATTTATCATAGCCGACACCCCCGGACATATCCAGTATACACGTAACATGGTAACCGGCGCCTCAACAGCAAACCTAGCCATACTCTTAATAGATGCGCGACACGGTGTGGTCGAACAAACTCGCCGTCATTCTTTTATTGCGAATTTACTCCGTATACAACACGTAGTCGTCTGTATAAATAAAATGGACTTGGTGAACTGGAGCGAGAAGCGTTTCAATGAGATCGTAGCTGATTTCAAAATCTTTGCTTCTCGACTGGATAACATTATCGATGTAACCTTCATACCAGCGAGCGCTTTGATTGGAGACAACATCGTTGAGACATCAATAAACATGCCGTGGTATGCTGGTCCAACCTTGCTATATCATTTAGAGACCGTCTACATTGGAGCTGACGAAAACCACGTAGAAGCTCGCCTGCCCATTCAGTGGGTTATACGTCCACATTCTGATGACTGGCATGATTTTCGTGGTTTTGCTGGCCGAATTGCAGGCGGCGTCTTCAAACCAGGAGATCGAGTCTTGGTATTACCCTCAGGGTTCGAATCCCAAATTAAAACCGTCCAAACCGCCGAGAACGAAATAGAAGAGGCATTTGCTCCCATGTCAGTCACTGTAACGCTCTCTGATGAAATTGATATCTCCAGGGGAAATATGCTCGTCAAACCTAACAATGCGCCTACTCCGGTTCAGAACCTAGAGGCCATGATTTGCTGGTTTTCATCTGAAAAACCCCTATTGGCTAAAAGTAAATTTATCCTGAGACATACGACGAATGAAGTAAAAACAATCGTATCAGAAATACGCTATAAAGTGGATATTAATACACTGCATAAAATCGAGAATGATCCCGTTTTTGAATGTAATGACATAGGTAGGATCGCTCTGCGGACGTCAGCACCTGTTATCGCTGATAGTTACAGGAAAAATCGGACAACTGGAAGTTTCATTCTTGTAGACGAACAAACCAATGAAACGGTTGGTGCAGGAATGGTCATATAGTATACACAGGCAATGCAGGTCCGATTTAAATTGAACATCACAAACAGTTGCGTTTTTTATTTCGAATCGTATTTAGGATTTGTAATAAACAAGCAATGATCTTTTGTTTATTACAACTTCGTATCATTTACATATCCACTTATCGAATCTATCTGAAGCATGAATGGGCGCTCATCCTTATCCCCAATAATTATGCCAATAGTGGATACTCGTGATCTTGGGAGAGAAGGAGCTGACTGTGGATTCCATCCACGAATAGAAAGACTAAATTTTTCAAATGGTATTCTGACAATACCCCAGTCTTTTCCCGCAACGAAGGACGCTTGCCAAGACCCCCTCATCTCGTCTGTTCCAAGCATGACCGAATATTTTCTTCTATCACCCTTTACTTTGATTTTTATACCATCTGCCTTTGTTAGTCCCCCCTTTGAAACCCCAGTTCTCACGGAACTAAAACCACCATTATTTGCCAATGACAATTGTCCAGAAAAAATGCCGGTCCCATCGGGAGTGAGCTTTAAATCGCCTCTTGAGATGCCACCCATTACGTTATCATTAAGGGAATACCACCGTCGAGATCCGTCCATGTCCAATTGCAAAACCGATTCGTTCATAGAGGAGCCTTCAACAGAATTCAAATAAACCTCATCTAGTGCATAACGCAATGTCCAAGCTGCTTTCCGAGAGGGCTCTTTAGCAGCCAGTACTAAAGCCCTTTCTACCGTACTTTCCGGATATTCCTCAGAAGACAAAAGTTGAAGAGACCGAAGACAAAGTCGATAGACCTCTACACAAGCCACATAGTCGCCGTTGTTATAAAGAGGGACACCTCTTGATATCGCATCTTCGACCAACAACGCAATCTGACCCTTGGATTCGGTAACAACGAAAAAAACACTAAGGCTCGTGATAAGACCAATTAGAAAGTAACGCAATTTGACCATTTTTTTAACTTTGGTTTGACCAGCGTAGTTTGTGGAAAATAATTATGGTCGTGCGTTTGTCAACGCGAACATAATTTCCATGTTGAAATCGAATCGAAGGTTCATATATTCTTCGCAGTCAGAAGAAGACCTCTCCGAGAGATCTGCGTTGTCAAAAATTACGAAAATTGGAATTATTGGTGCCAGGTTTCCCACCCTCAGAGCTGCTTTTTCTCCTGCAAGAAAACGGTTATTGCGTGAAACTATTTGAAAAACGTAACTATTCAGGTGGACGAATGGCAACTAGACGGACTGCCACCTACTCTATCGAAAACGGGACGCAATATTTTACTGCCAGAGGAAATATATTCAGCAACGAGGTAAAAAAGAAGAAAATCGCTAAAACTTGTAAAATCGAGATATAATGAATTCAGATGTAATCATTATAGGAGCTGGCATTTCGGGGCTCTGTTGTGCCCGTCAACTTGAAACGTTTGGACTAACATGTCATGTCCTTGAATCCAGTCAGTTTATCGGCGGACGTGTTAGAACCGACCCAGTCGACGGGTTTTTACTCGATCACGGCTTTCAAGTTCTTTTAACTGCTTATCCTGAAGCTCGTCGTATTCTTAACTACAAGACTCTACAATTAAATAATTTTACTCCGGGTGCTCTGATACGAAGTTCCGATAATTTTTACTCACTTTATGACCCATTTCGAAGTCCCTCGAAACTACTTCATACTCTTTTCAGTCCAATTGGTAACTTCAGAGATAAGGTGAAAATAGCCCAACTAAAACATAGACTCGGGCGTGGAAACTTCGAGCGCCTTTTAAAACCTTCCAAACTGTCAACAATGGAAGCATTGAAACAAATAGGGTTTTCGGATAAAATAATCAAAGAGTTTTTTCGGCCATTTTTCGGAGGCATTTTCCTAGAGGATAAATTGTCAACTCCCAGCGGGATGTTTGAATTCATATTTCGCATGTTTTCCGAGGGCGCAGCAGCACTTCCTTCCCAAGGTATGGGTGCCATTCCTGAACAAATAGCTTCGAAATTGCCATCTGGTTGGATACAGACTGAGCGACCCGTTCATTCGATAAGCAATAACTCCGTGCAATTAACAAGTGGTGAAGTTTTACGTGCAAAGGCCGTCGTTTTAGCTACACCTTCTCAAATCACAGAAAAATTTTTGGGGTTAGTTCCTAAAAATGGTCGCTGTGTAACTTGCCTTTACTATCACGCAACCATTCCCCCAATTACTGAACCCATTCTGGTACTGAACGGAGAAAATTACGGTCCTATTAATAACCTTTGCGTACCAAGCCAAATTAATTCGAAATATGCCCCTCCCAATGCAGCTTTGGTCTCCGTCACCGTTTTAGGAGGCATGACAAATGATCTTGAACAGCAAGTAAGGTCTCAGCTGAAATCTTGGTTTGGGGAACAAGTCGGCTCCTGGGCTCTCATTAAAACCTATGAAATCAAAAATGCACTACCTATAATTCCATCACTTTTTGATCTCAAAAATAAGCCCCAGGCTACCGACAATCTCTTTGTGTGTGGCGATTATCGTTCCAGCCCTTCCATGCAAGGGGCTATGGTGTCCGGACATCAAACAGCTAATGCCGTTGCGTCATTCTTAGGCCATCATATTTCTAAATAAAGACAAAATTGAGACTTTCTCATTCTTGCACTTAGATCTCATCTTCAATAACTTTAATTCTTACAACTACTGTTTTATTTCCTTTCTTGATTTTTTTGGGTTTCTAAATTTACGCTATGAATCCGCCTCAATCATTTGATAAACTAATACCCAAAATTGCAAAAGGCAGTGGGTTTCAAGAAGTTGTAAAAAGTCTGTCGACGGGGGAGTCAAAACTCAAACTAAGCGGCATACCAAATTCACTCAGTGCCTTTTTGATTGGACATGTTCAATCAAAATTAGACAGAGATATCCTTGTGCTAACAGCCGAAGTGGAAGGAGCAGAAAAATGGCGTGACGACTTACAGGCTATCATTGGCAAAGACAATGTCAGCTACTTCCCAGCGTGGGAAAACAACGTTTATGAAAACACTGCCCTTACACAAGAGGCGAGTGCACTCCGAATTGAAACTGCCACCCATCTTTCACAAGGAGTAAGGCGGGTAATTGTTGCCCCCGCTGTCGCACTTCTAGTGCCTTTGATTCCTCCACACGCATTAGAATTATGTACTTTGAAGTTACAATTAGAACAGCACCATGATATTAACGAAATCCTCTCACATCTTTTGGAAACAGGCTTTGATCAAGTTAATGCTGTAGACAATATTGGCCAATTCAGCCAAAGAGGTGGCATCCTCGATATCTATCCGAACAGTGCCAACCATCCATTTCGGATCGAATTTTTTGACGATGAGATCGATTCGATTCGTCAGTTTGATGTAGTTTCTCAAAGATCAAAAGGTAGTTGCCAAGAAGCAATAATACCGCCAGCACGAGAATTAGTTGAGTGCCAACCGTTTTACGAAGACTACCAACAGCGGATTCGCTCTATTGGCTCTAAAACGAAACATCTCGAAGAGTTAATCGAAAAATTAGATCTAGGCGAATCGCTTGAGGGTTTGGAGCAATATATGCCTTTTCT
>Ga0315326_10001052_pt1 | contig 14070 bp, 25 predicted proteins | sample M180m32315metaG_FD_203457 | JGI IMG/M metagenome (GOLD analysis project Ga0315326, IMG submission 203457) | Ammonia-oxidizing marine archaeal communities from Monterey Bay, California, United States - M1 80m 32315 | ecosystem: Environmental > Aquatic > Marine > Coastal | place: USA: California... | reverse complement strand
AAAGCTAGAGAAAGACAAAACAGACGCGTAAATGTACTCACCATATAAAATATATTACGCGCCCCGATTTAAACCATTTATGAAAACTATAAAGGTGTATAATATTTTAATCGTTATTTATATAAATGGTGAGACAGAGGAGACGAACGCGGAGGAGAAAAAAACGAACGCGGAGGAGAAAAAAACGAACGCGGCGGCGAAGAAGACTAAAAGGGGGGTATGTGCCGGAAAAAGATTCTTGTTATCAGCAATCAGGTGATAAATGTTGTTTTTATAGTGTTCGGACAGCTGTCGAAGTGGCTTTGCAACAAAAGCTTTCTTCAGTAATAAACAAATTAGCCGAGGAAGGATCTTTTAGATCATTTGCTGCCTGCCCAAGAAAAAAACACGATGAAGGAGCAGAAAATTTAGATACAACACTCCCCAGATTTATGGAGATGTTTCCAAAAATAGCTGCCCAATTAGATTATGAGAGAGTGCCAAAAGAGGAACAGCGAAGAAGCACGCGTAGAGCACCCGTATCAACCAAATTATTTCCTGATATCAATGATATTATTACAGCTCTAAAAGAAGGTTATGTAGTTATTATGTTACTTCAAAATTACGATAATGACAAGACAAAAATAATCCCTTATCAACTAAAAGAAGGAGAAAGCAAGGCGGCACTCTTTAACGGACATTGCATAACTTGTATTGGTGCAAATCTGGAAGATGAAGTTTTAATATTCTTAGATACCAATAAAGAAACTATCGGGAAAGGCAAAGGCAAAACAAAATCTTGTATTAAAACATTAGATTTCGATGTTTTGCATGAAGGTATAACAGCTGTTACAAACGCTAAAGGATTGGATGCCCAAACGGCCTTGCGCCAACACTTATATATTCAGGAAATGTGGAAACTTAAACAAAAGGGTTAACCAAGACTTAAAAAAGAACCATGAAACGAGCACCAAAAAAACGCCACTACGCAACCCCGAAAATTGAACGATAAAATATCTTTATTCTTTTCTTTAAAAAAAGTAAAGATATGGCATTAACCCATCCGAAAATCTATATTCGCAACCCAAACTTCATAATGTGTCAGATAATTCGAACTACGCAAGAAATGAAGGAATTTATGGAACAAGATGCGACGCGGCGATGTCTCATCAAGGACTGGCTGAATTATCAGCAATACCGCGATGGTATAGCTCCTTATAATCAGAATAATATGAGGTTTGGCATGGAAGCCAACCTGTATGAGGCGTGCTCCGGGGAGACTATTAAAAATTGAATTTAATTATTAAATTCTGTAGTCCAACAACAACAACAATGGTCTGCCTCTATGGAATAACCCTTGACAAAATCCCTGAATACGTGCGCATTACTCGCAAACTAACGCTTGAAGAAAGCGGTTTTGCAGATTGGAATTGGCTCATTCATCTACTAACGGAACATATGTACAACCTAAATATTTCCAACCTACAGGCGGAGGGTTATTATGGTCAACCTGAGTTTCCTTATGTAGCACATCCAAATGATCAAACACCTTGGGGTCTTTGGTTTGCCAGGGTAAAAGCGGGGCTGGGGAAACACTTTGACGACGCCGATGCCCAGCGAGTATTTAAGTGTTGCAAAGAGCCGCCCAATGAAGAAGTGGCCATGATTATCTACGATGCTTGCACTCTGGAAGAACAGCGCGCTTTTCAAGGATCACTGCTGCTCCCTTCTCCTTATGACATTGTCGAAGAGGAAGAATTTCAGATGGAAAACAATCCCGCGGATCCCATTCATAGCTTGCCGCCGCCCGCCCCAACATTCCTTCCGCCGCCCGCCCCAACATTCCTTCCGCCGCCCGCGTCCACATTCCTTCCGCCGCCCGCGTCCACATTCCTTCCGCCGCCCGCGTCCACATTTATATTTCCCCAGCCTATGCAACAGCCTATGCAAACTTTTAATCCAGCTCCCTGTCAGTGTGAACATTGTATTGCAGATGCTGCAAAGAATATCTCTGTAAATATACCATCGCCCGCTATTATTAATCTAAATACCATTTTGGCGAGCAGTGGTGCATATTAATATGCAACTATTTATTATGGAGGCATGGAAACTAACGGGTTATAAAATAGATGAAAAAGAACTAACAAGACTTAGTTTTCAAAAGTTTAAGCGAGAGAACCCGCTTATTTCTCTCGACGAGGCAATTCTGAAATTCGAAAAGGCGAAACCAGATATTTCCTTGAAAGAATTTGCAGAAAAGAGGCACCGAACCGCGCAAAGTTACAGAAATGTATACAAACACTTTTTTTAATGGCATGCATTGCCATGCTTACAATACCATTTATTAAAACCAACAAATTCTGAAAAGACATGGGCAAAAAATCCAGTTAGAAATAGAGAGATCTCCATAATATGGTGGCGGTTCCAGTTCTTGCAAGCCGGCGGTAAATCGACTGAACAGCATTTTTCTAATAGCTTGCTTACCACAACTCCGCCTACGACAACCATAATACCGATAACAACAGCTTCAAATATTAACCCTCGCGAACGCATATTATGTATTCACGAGAGAAATTAATGCGTAAGATTTATCACTGCGTATCCATGATACAAGGCGGTTGCACCTGCTAGCGCCCCCAATAAGACAAAAACCTTTGGAGGTGTCCGACGCCCCTTGACTGCAATATAAACCAATAATGGGACAATAAAGAGTAAATGGGAGAGAAAGATCAAATAGTGTTTTCGCTGTCTGTCTGTTTTATCCTCTAAATGACCTCGTTGTTTTTCATCGCTATGTGTAGGTGGTTTGAAGCGACCTAAGGTCGATTTCTCTCCACGCTTAAGCGGCAAGATACGGCAATCAAAATAATAATCATACCACGCCATTGCCACATATGATATAACGAAAATGATAAATAAAATCAGGTAGAGCATGGGGCGACTCTTAATGTTGGGGCAATACAAAAACAAGGCCATACAGAGCAAAGAAAAAATAACGCATTTAACATTTAATGCAAAAGGCTTTCCAAATAAACCACCGGCCATATATCTTATTAAGAGATTTAATAATGCATTACGAATAATATTAAACATTACAAAACATATACTTTTATAATGGAAGTCTTCCAAGAAGTGAAGAATGCATTGAAACAAGCAATGGCAAAATTAGAAAATGCGCCTATAAATGCAACCAATATAGATCGTGTCTTATATAAACTCAATGCATTAAAAGATGATTTGAAAATGCTCCATTATCACATTACAGATATCATCGTGGAATCCAAAACTCCTCCTCTCCAATATAATGTACGAATAACCCCTCCCTATGAGCCACTTCTCTCCGCCGTCTCTCCATCACGCCGCGAACCATATCCTCTGGCTACCCCCTGCTATCCGCCGCCGCCATCGGCTGCGCCAACATTGCAAGAGATGTCACGAACAATCGAAAAAGAAGCGATTATTTAGTAATAACCCCATATTTTTTAATATTATTTTTTTCTATTATGACAGAAAACATTAATATTCAATCATTCAAAAAACTGGATCCCCCAAGCGCACTCAAGGACCGATTGCCGGCATCGCCGCAAGTAATAAATTTAGTTAGTAAAATACGACAAGAAATCAGAGATATCCTTAACGGCAAGGATAAAAGACTACTCTGTATTGTCGGACCTTGTTCTATTCATAATATCGACGAAGCCTTGGAATACGGAAAGAAACTGAAAAAAATCGCAGATAAGGTCCAAGATAGACTTTTAATCGTCATGCGTGTCTACTTTGAAAAACCTCGGACAACAATTGGTTGGAAGGGGTTAATTAATGATCCGCATCTGGATGGAAGTTGCCATGTAAATTATGGGCTTTTCCTCGCCCGCCGGCTTTTATTGGACCTTAACCAGCTGGGATTGCCTTGTGGCTACGAAATGCTGGATACTATCACGCCCCAATACATAAGCGATCTTATTTCATGGAGCGCCATTGGCGCACGAACCACCGAAAGTCAAGTTCACCGGCAGTTAGTGTCTGGCGTTTCTATGCCTGTGGGTTTTAAGAATGGGACGGGTGGTAGTAAAAAACTAGCTGCCGACGCGATTCTCTCCGCGCAATATCCACATAGCTTCATGGGAATAACGAATGAGGGTCAAGCCGCAATTTGCAAAACCCGGGGGAATAGCTACTGCCATGTCATACTCCGTGGCGGTAGCAAAGGACCAAATTATTCTTCAGAAGATATTGAAGAAACAAAAGAGCTCCTGCGGAAAAACAAAGTAGCGCAGAATATAATGGTTGATTGCTCTCATGGCAATTCTCGCAAAGATTATCGGAACCAACCAAAAGTCTTGAGAGAAATAATCACTAAGGATAGAAAAAACATTATGGGGGTCATGCTGGAATCTAATCTTATCGAGGGAAATCAAAAACTAATTCCGGGAATAAAACCAGAATATGGAATAAGTATTACAGATTCTTGCATGAGCATTGAAACAACAGCAACATTATTAATGGAGATTGCCGATAAGATAACTACATAATAAGTTAAAATTAATAAAATATAATTAAATATAATTTATATGACCTCCAATAATGTAAAGCTTCGAAAAATCGACTATGGATCTGCGCGGCGGCAATCCTTTGGAAAAATGATCACTGATATTTACAATGAAATACCTGAAATAGAGACGCGTGCCCGAAGCGATCTTGCAAATATTCAAGAAAGCTTATGGTATTCAGCCCCCGAAGCCTTGGATATAATTTTACAGCGAGTTTTTCATTTTTTGCAAACAACAGCCATTTTGAACACTCCTGAGACTCCGCCATGGTTAGGAAATATACGACGAATTTGGACAGCAGCATTATCGGAAGATGGCACATATACCCCCGAGCCGCCGTCGACAAGTGATGGTTCTTAATTAAAAAAGTTATTAATGCAGGCAAACACTTCTAATCTCCTTGGCGCAAAGCAGTTCTTGCAAAGGGGCGTGTTAATGGTAACACCTGTATTCTCTCCAACCCCATTGTTTCTGTGCATGACAGCATACCGCGGGCTGGTACAGGTAGCGTGGTTGGCACCCATGGACTATCAAAGCGTCCATAATAACAGGTAAGATAAGAAGGCCATTCGCCGCCGACACGCGCAGTCTTAATATTCCACCAATCGCGGACGCAGGAAGCAATAATATGTCCACGACGAACTCCGCAACCAGCTCTTATTAGTTTTAAGGCATCAGAAGCCTTCAAAAGTACGCCATGACGGCGAAAAGCATGGAGCACCCGATAACAATTTATATCACTCTGTTTTTCAAGAAGTTTAAAAATCGTGCGAGCATGCAGCGTATCTCCATCAAAGGTATTCTTATCAACCCATTCTTTAAGACGTGCGAGCCAAGCTGGATCCTGGTACTGCACAGGCGGCGGTTTTACATCGGTGATAGAACAGGCAGAACACCTAAATCCAAAAACTTCATGAGCAATAAAGTTTTCGCAAGTAGGGCAAGTAAACGGCAAGAGATATTCTTTTCCGTTGCGGAGTGGCATGTTGGTTTGTAGTTAAATACATCATAAAATCTAATTCAATTTTACGATATCAGTAATTCAGCAATTTCATTGTTTATTTCGCTTTCTTCTATCGCTGCCGACTGGTCCTGTTTTTCCTTAGCCAGCATTGTTAATTCTTGCCACAAAAGCTCATACCAAATCATCATTTTATAATAATAGTTTGATAATTTTTTAGTATTCAATTTTCAAAAAAAGAGAATTTAAATTGAATCTAAAAAAAAAGAGTATAGAACTGCAATTATATAAGAGAATACAAAAAGCTCTCTTAGCTCAGTCGGTAGAGCGCCGTTCTTATACGATGAAATGCGTATGCATAGATGAGTAACATCATCGAAGTTAAGCGGAGGTCAGCAGTTCGATCCTGCTATTGAGCATCTTGCATGTATGTCCGAGTGGTCTAAGGAGCCAAGCTCAAGTCTTGGTGGCGCCAAGCCGCGCAGGTTCGAACCCTGCTGCATGCAATATTCTTTAACAAAAAGCTAGTATGCCCGAGAGGTCTAAGGGGGAAGTCTTAAGAACTTTTGTGTTAATTCACTCGTGGGTTCGAACCCCACTGCTAGCAAGAAGGCGGCGGCCGACACGGGTTCCATAGTGTAGAGGTAGCACTTGGGATTTTGATTCCCACATCCCGGGTTCGAATCCCGGTGGAACCAAATTTTTTTTCTGTTTTTTTTTCTGTATTTATACAGCTATTGTGCAGGTGCCCGAGAGGTCCAAGGGGCTGGTTTTAGGCACCAGTGTGTTCGCACTCGCGGGTTCAAATCCCGTCCTGCACATTTTTTCATTCATATGTACGTAGAAAGTGAGGCGATGTCTCCCAGCGCGCATCATTCCACCACGGCGGCATGCGCGATCTCAGCCGGCTAATTTCGGCTTTATTCTCTTCTATTTGTCTCACCAGTTCGTTACTTTGAATATCATTATAATCGGAAGAATACCCTTCTTTATTTCCAAAACAGCCTACAATTGGACATGCCAATAAAATAGCAACGCCTATTAGTAATAATACTTTATTATTCATTATATAATAGTAATAAAATATTATAAACAATAGACTATGGGAAATCAAAATATAAAGATTCGAAGAGTGAGTCTCACTAAACGAAATAGAAAAATATCAACAATGGGTAAAAAATTAAATATCTCTCGAACGCGCGACGATATTGAAGCGAGTAGTACTCTAATTAATGAACGTATGAAGAAAATAGAGCAAATCTTATTTGATATTTCACAATCATTTCCTATGAGTACTGGTTTTGAAAGACGCCAATTACAATATAGTTATGAGATATATGCAAGAGAGAAAGAAGAATTGCAACCTTTGAGAGATAAATTAGTAGATTTATTAAAACAATATGATATCACGATTAAAATTGAAAGCTTATCAGACCAAATTAACAAAAAAATAAGTAATGTTGCACCAAACGCCTTTTCTCCAAAATCATCGCCAGGTGCGTCCAATCTACCGCCGGTGGCGCCACAATGATCAAAATCCTTTTGATTACGCCCAAGATTACATAGCAGATTTGCCTCCCGGATTTCGCGTTCTAGGAATCTTTGCCGTCTTGATCCTTGTAACACTTTTGTCAGCAACAGGAATGTATATTCTAATCTTTATGACAAAAAATATGCTTAATAGTATCATATACACACTAGAAGTGACATATGCAATCATACGTTGATGGCCGGTTTTCCTCTCTCAATCGCGCGTTGCAAAGGCGGCGTGCGCTCTAAATCCACCACGATATGAATTCGATCAATATTACTATTATTCCGAACACTATGGCGCTTCGACACATCCGTCATATATAAATTCCCTGGTTCTAGAAAATAATTTCTCTCATCAATCGTCATATAGATCGTAGGATGCTGACTGACAAGCGGAATATGACATCGCACTTTACTCCTCGAAGACGGGTGTATGTAGTCAACATGGGGCGCAATATAACCGCCTTTTTCTAACTTTAAAATACGTGCCAATCCACATTGTGTATTATACTTTCTCTCCAATGCCCCAAATAATTCTTGCAGTACCTCACTATTCTTCAAATAATCCGTTTGTAAATATTGCGTCTCGGCAATTGTCTTAAAAACATTTGCTGTGCCACCATACCTTAGTCCTTCGCTCCCCCCTTTCCCCGTTTCGTTTATTAAAGGAATACCTTGCCATCCTTTAGTATCCTTGTATAATTGTTTGCTAGCTCCTTGCATATATTTTTTATCATGAAATTTCTCTCCCAATTTAGCATTTATCTTTTCTATTTCCTTTAATAATTTCTTTGGATCACATATTTTTCCCAAATTTATACAACCCGCAACAACACCTGATGATCTCTCAGAACGCAATATATAAAAATAGAGTAGTATCGCCGGAATAACGCCAAATAGTATTTTATTTATCATTAATGAAAGATGAATCTAATCTTTAAGATTTAATGTGTTTAAAATTCAAAAATAAAACCTCTATTTTAGATAAGTAGCGCCTTCTTAGCTCAGATGGTAGAGCGTGCGCTTAGTAAGCGTAAGGTCAGGTGTTCGATCCACCTAGAAGGCTAAGTGGGGACAGCATGGCCGAGTGGTTAAGGCGATTGCCTGCTAAGCAATTGGGCACAGCCCGCGCAAGTTCGAATCTTGCTGCTGTCGAAAAGCGCCGTTGGTGTAGTGGTAACATTTCAGATTTCCATTCTGAAGCCCCGGTTTCGATTACCGGACGGCGCAGCACATTTTTTTTTTATTCATAATTTATATACATTATGACTACAAAACCAAAACTTTACTCAAAGGAAGATAGATATAATATTGTTGATTATGATGATGATGGTTTCATGCGAAATTTATATTTCCGTGATGGCGCATTCCATGAAGATTACGAAATGTGGATGGCGCGTAAGAAACATGATGGAACATGGACAGCTGCAGACAAAGCCATCGAAGCAAAAAGACAAGCTAAAATGGACAAGGCATTTCCTAGATACCAACAAGAGCATGACGCCGAGTACCGCGAACACGTCCTCGATCACCTTGTATCTGCTGCAGCAGAGCCTCGCACTCGTTCAGGACGCAAACCCGGCTGGTTTCATCGCAAAACGGGTCGCCCGTTTCCTCTCGTGGGAAAAACTAGAACCCTTGTTGGCAGAGGTCGGCGTACCCGCCGGCGCAAAAGACGCCGGCGCCGTCGCCACAAAAGCCGCCGCAAAAGACGCCGCCGTCGTACCCGTCGCCGCTAGACAATATAATATCTATAATATATAAATGGCTCAACAACACGATACCCGTGCAATCCCTCCGAGTGCCCTCCCGGATCGTGAGGTGGCAAATCCAGAGCTACAGCAAATACCCCCTCTTGAAGGCGCTATTCGCCAAATGTCGGCACATGCCTATACTGCTCCGGCGCACCCGGTACTGCAACGAGCATTCAGTCACGGAGTTCCCGAACGCGCCGCTATGGGATTACCGCGCGAGACAACTGCCGATATCGCCGAAGCCCGCCGGCGCGCTGCCGAGCGCGTGCGGGCCGCTATCCATGCACATGTCCAATCTGCGCGCGTGCATCAAGGCGGACGTAGAAGAAAGAAACGCCGCCGCCGCAAAAGTCGCCGCAAAAGCCGCCGCAAAAGACGCCGCCGTCGTACCCGCCGAGGAGGAAAGTTTATTTTCGATTATATTAAGAAACAGGTGAAGGAGTCCGACAAACGGCGCCATCGTGCTGCGAGACAGGGGTGGCATCATCGCCTTGAGTATCCTAAGTATGTGCACACGCACCCGAGAAAAACATCAATTCATAAGACTTCCCGCCGCACTCGCCGTAAAATGAAACGCGTTTCCGTAACTCCACACCGACCGCGATCGTACACGTGGGCTCACCGCGACTCAAAGCACAGAAAAAAAATGAAGCGTGTAGACAGGACGGATGGACCGAAATGGTGGGCGACATCTCGCCGTAAATACAAGGTAAAGAAAAGCAGAAAAAGCAGAAAAAGCAGTAAAAAAAATTGATTTAAACTTTAATCCATATTGTCAATTATCACAATATGAATAATAAATCGCCCCTTCGCTATCCCGGCGGAAAGACAAGAGCCTGCAAAGTACTTGATGGCGTACTTGATGAACATTTCGATCTATCCTCATTCACTCACATTGTGTCGCCATTCTTCGGCGGCGGCTCATTCGAATTCTTCCTCCAAAACAAATACCAAAAACCTCTTGTCGTAAATGATAAATTCCTACCTTTAATCAACTTTTGGACGCAATGTCAAACAAACAAGGAAAGATTATGTACAGAACTTAAGGCAAACTTAGAGACAACCAAGGATGATTTCAAGCGCTATCGTGAGGCAATTATGACTGCTGAACCATTCACCCAAGCCTTGTATTATTTCATTATTAATCGCTGTTCATTCAGCGGAGCGACCTTATCGGGCGGCTTTTCAAAACAAGCAAGTCAAAAGCGGTTCACACAATCATCGATTGACCGCGTGAACGATCTTGATCTCTCACAAGTAGAATTTCATAATGAAGACTTTACATCGTTTATAGAGACAACGCATGTGGATGGCGCACTAACATTTCTAGATCCGCCGTATTATTTAGAGAAAAAATCAAAATTATATGGAAAAAATGGTGATATGCATGTGGGCTTTGATCATGAAGGGTTACATAAAACATTATCTAATAAAACAAATTGGATAATGACATATAATAATTGCGATTATATCAAAAAATTATATAAAGATTATAAGATAGTTAATGTCTGTTGGAGTTACGGGATGAATAAGTCGAAGGATTCATCGGAGATAGTCATTATCGCCACCACGCCGCTATAGCACAGTGGTAGTGCATCGCACTTGTAATGCGAAGGTCCGTGGTTCAATCCCGCGTGGCGGCTGAAAATTGATTTTTTTAATGTTATAAATCCGAAACTGAAAGAGATGGAAATGCCAAAGCAAATTCGCGATCGCTTATCTGAAAAGATCAGACAGCTTGTGAAGAGAAATAATAAGGGACATCTTAAATACAGGGATGTAGTTGTTCGGCATATCGACGATCTACTGGGTTGTAAAGACACCCAAACCAAAGGTTTTTATGGGGGTTGGTCACGTTGCTACTCAGACGACCCAAAATACATTGCAAAAAAATACTTTAAATCTTTTCGTGTTGTTGTTTACTTTCCTTGGGAAGGAGTAAAAATAATATTAACGATGGCAGAGGCGGAAAAAATGGATTATTTTAAAAGGATAATATCTCAAAGCTTTGAAGATGCGGAAAAGCCGATTGCCTTCAAATGTATAGATGGCTACCGGCGTGTTGTAGATGGTCCATTGCTTATAATATCAATGGCATCAACAGAATCAATAATTTTGGAGGATGGCAAATCATTGCGCGAGCACTTTGCAAAAGTCTAATTATTGGGTGTAAATAATTATTTAAAATGGCCGGCTGGTCTAGTGGTATGATACTCGCTTTGGGTGCGAGTGGTCCCGGGTTCGATTCCCGGGTCGGCCCCTTTTATAACAGACAATTTGTCCGAGTGGTTAAGGAGGCAGACTTGAAATCTGTTGGGCATTGCCCGCGTAGGTTCAAATCCTGCAATTGTCGAAAACTCAGCATAGCTCAGTTGGTAGAGCGACAGACTGTAGAAGTTAATTGGTCATCTGTTGGTCGCTGGTTCGATTCCGGCTGCTGAGACCAAAGCCCACGTGGCCCAATGGATAAGGCACCGGCCTTCTAAAATAAAAGTGAGCCGGGGATTGTGGGTTCGAGCCCCACCGTGGGTAAGGTTTTTCTTTAAATTATTTAAAATCAGTAAGATGAGCATAAGGATCAGGCTCTTTTTTTCCTTTTTTTTTTCTTTTGACCCATTTATCGGGCAAAATAGAAATAATTCTATTACCTACTTGGTGGTCTGTAAGAAGAGAAAGACGTCGTTGGGGGGCGATAATAGGCTGCGTGGGTATTATAGGTTCAGAATACCCGCGGCGCCGGCGATCATTCAATATATCCGTTTCTATACTGGGTTCTTTTTTAGAAAAAAACTTTCCCATATATATTCATAATTTTTTTCTAAATGACAACATTATTAACCTTCAAAGACTTTATACAAAAAAGACTCACCCAACTCATTCATGCGCACCCCGACACCGAAGTGTGGCACCTCTTTAAAGATAAGCTCCGAGAGAAAACGGCAATAGCACAACTTGGCTGCCCAACAGCGCGCCTATACAAGGTATATGAAACACCCGCCGAATTAGATTTTACCGCGCTGCCGCAATCCTTTGTGATAAAACTAACATTTCAATCGCGCGCGCGCGGTATTGTCGTTGTCAAGGATGGCATAGATCAACGTACCCAAGAACCTATGGATAAAGAGAAAATAGTGGAATACTTAAATAAACATTTATTAGCGCCGGGAACGAATGTAACGCATCAAAAGGTGATTATAGAGGAATTATTGGAGGCTGAACAAGAAAATGAGCCATTGCTGGACATTAAGCTATTTTATTTTGCTGGCAATTTAGCTTTTTTACAGATTATTGATCCTACAAAGCGCCCTGAAAACCGGATCTATCCACGCTTTCACTATTCTATTCACTGGCAAAGACTGCCAATACATAAACAAGAAGCGCCACTAGATGACCATATGGAGAGACCAAAATGTCTCGATGACATCATAATGTGGGGGAATAAAATCGCTGCAACCTATTTCCCGAATACTTTTATTAGATTGGATTTTTATCCTACAAATAAAGGAGCGGTTTTTGGAGAGACGACATTGGCGCCTAACTTTGATTGCACCGATGAGACAAATATACTCCTTGGAAGTATGCTGACGCACCATAAAATTTTATTGTAAATTTATATTTTAATATACATTTAAAATATAAATGGCTGAGGATCCACCCAAGAAAAACCAGGCGAAAATGAAGAAGAATATTTGGCATCCACAACAACAACTAATCTTAAAAAAGTGGGGAGAGATAGGCAGCTCCTATCGTTATTTGCATGATAAAGCATATACTTATTTTTCCAGACAAAATTTTAGATTTGCGTTACCAGTGATTATTTTATCAACTATAACGGGAACAGCAAATTTTGCACAAGGTTCTTTTCCAGAAGAAGCCAAAACATACGTACCTTTAGTAATAGGATTTTTAAATTTATCTGCTGGCTTAATAACTACGATAGCACAATTTTTAAGGGTAAGCGAATTATTAGAAGGTCACAGAGCGGCCAGTATTTCATATAGTAAGTTTTCAAGAAATATAGCCGTGGAATTGTCATTGCCTATTAAGCAAAGAACAACGGGAGGTGCAGAATTCATAACAAATTGTAGAAGCGAACTAGACCGCTTAATAGAACAAAGTCCAAATATCCCTGATCACATTCTGAAAGAATTCGGTAATAGATTCAAGGATAAGGAATTTGTAAAACCAGAGATATTAGATATAGGCGCTGTGGAAATTTATATTGATGAAGAAGATGAAGAAGAAAAAGCAGAGCTATTAGCCGAAAAGAAAAAGGAGCGCGAGAGAAAGATTCTTGAAGAAGCAGAAAAGAAAAAACAGGAATTGTTAGATGTGCTAAGAAAAGAAAAGAAAAAAGAAGAGGAAATAGCAATGAAAGCAATAGAGCTGCGGAAAATTCAAAAGAAAGAACGTATTACAGGTGGCACCATCGCAAATAATATGACAAAACTTATACAAAGGTTAAATACATCAAGAGAATTAATAGATGCTCGCCTTGAAACCCCAATGAGTAGTGCATTGCCTTCGCCACTTTCTTCGGAATCCTCGAATGAAAGTGACCAAAACATTAAGATAGCTATTGATAGTATGGTCACAACCATAGAGGATAAAGATGTATCAGGCAATACGATATAATTAAAAAATTTGGACAGAAATATTGATCAACGCCGTGTCGTGCCGCTAAACGTGGTGGCGGTACGGCGCCCACCGCCCCGCCGGCTACCACCCCACCCACCGCTTCGCCCATACGAATGGCGCCGGCGCCCATAGCCGCCCCAGCCGCCCCAGCCCCAAGGACGATAATATCCACCGCCACTGGCGCGACCAGCGGCATATCCAACCGCGGCGCCCGCCGCTGCAGCGCCTGCGGTGCTGCCGCCACAGCCGCCATCTACATAATGACCGCGTCCTCGACTATTACAGCAACACCAAAGTATCATGCCCACGAGAATAAGACCGCCAATTCCCCCACCTTGCCCAGCCACAGCTCTAGCTACAGGAATTACCGGTGGTGCCCCCTTGAAGCTGTATGTCATACCACAACTGCCTGCGAGAATATAAGGATCAGTCGGATACTCATAACCTTCGCAAGAGACATCCGAATATTTAAATGATAGCCAGTCAGGTAGATCGGCTTCACATTTCCATTGAACATCATTGCCATCGGTGCCGACATTTATACATTGTACTGAATCCGGCGCGTGATTACAAAAGGAGCCACCACATTGCAGCTGAAGTACCGGCGAGGAACGGCGACCTGTAGTAAACTCACCCTTTTTAAGGGTAATTGCCT
>Ga0315326_10001041_pt1 | contig 14141 bp, 12 predicted proteins | sample M180m32315metaG_FD_203457 | JGI IMG/M metagenome (GOLD analysis project Ga0315326, IMG submission 203457) | Ammonia-oxidizing marine archaeal communities from Monterey Bay, California, United States - M1 80m 32315 | ecosystem: Environmental > Aquatic > Marine > Coastal | place: USA: California... | reverse complement strand
ATACAACAGCAACTCCTCATGCTTTCTGAAAAAGCGGTTGAGGTGACTCAGTCCTTTCCCGTAGAAGAAGTTTATAATTTGATTAAGGAAGTAGGGAAAGAGGATTCTCTTTTGATTATATCTATGGTTTCCCCCGATCAACTTCAGTATATTTTTGATGTGGAGTGGTGGCAGAGCGATAAGTTCCAACCTAAACAGGCATTAGATTGGATTGTTTTACTGGGGGAATGTCAGGACCCTGAAACTTTAGAGTGGTTTTTAGGAGAGGACTTCGACCAAAAGGTGGTTCTCTTTCAGGCCTTTTTTAAAGTCTTTAAAAAGGATGAAATGACGGATCTTTACGAAGGTGTAGAAGGGCTCGAACATTTTACCCTCGATGGAGTTTATGATATTTTTTTCAAAGTTGATAATAGTAAAGAAATCAGAAAACTGCTACTTTTGTTGCATGAAAAAGATCAAAACCTTCTTTATAGTTTGCTAGAGGCTGTCATCTGGTATCCCGTTACCCCTACCGTGGAGAAGGCTTACCAATGGAGAATGAATCGCACGGCTAAAAGGGGCATTCCTGATTTTCAGGAGGCGATGGGTATATACAGTAGTTTGGACCCCGAAACCTTAAGGTTAAACCTGCCGCTACAGGACGAGCTTCCTTCTAGTCCGTTAAGACTTTCTCCTAGATACCCACTTTTTCACCTAGAGGAGACACTATTTTTTACCCAATGCCTTGCTGTTTTGAGAAATGAACAACGCCTAGAAACCTTGCGTTGGGAACTGATATATTTGGCCAACAAGGTTATTGTTGCCGACGGGTATGAATTGTCATCTAGAGATGTCCGGCAGAGAGCTCTTCGTAAAACATTAGGATATATAAACATGGGTTTGGAACTGGGAGCCAAGTCTGATTTGAATAAGGGAGTTGCCTTATTGAATAAGGTTTGGGTGCAGTCATTTTTTCAAGTTGGATATGAACAATTGAAGCAGATTCGATCTACAGCAAGCTCTTTCATCAAGGATAATGGCTCATATATTGAATATTTTATTCCTGAAATGGATAAGGAAAGCCTTGGTGCGTTAGTTTTTCGGTTCCCCCAGATTGCGGAAAAAACTGAGGACTCGTTTAATTGGCGTGACTTGAAATCTATGAAAGACGTTGAGGTCGTTAATGATTTTTTAGCCAGATGGAAATTTTATAGTCGCTTTGCTCGGCAGGGGTTAGGACTGAGTGAATCAAGATTTTTATCTTTGCAGAGGCAAAGTGATAGTTTGAATACTCATGGGTCCCGAAACTTATTGACTTTAATTACGACAGCGTTGGCTCATTATGTTTTATTTAGGAAGTTATCCTATGAGCCGCTTGCTGATTTGGCGGCAAAGAGTTTTCTTAAAATGATTTTTTTACCAAGAATTTTTAAGGATGAAACAAAGTTGTGTAACGAGGACCTCATAAATGCTTTTGAGGAAGAACTATTAAAGACTCCCATGGCATGGACGGACTCGGATAAAAAGTGCTTACAGGAATTATTATGGGAGTGTGCTAGAAACCTAGAAGCTCAGTTTGGTGGTCTGGACTTTAACCACCCGATTGACTGGAAATTTACTCATGGCCTTTCCATTAACCGGAGTAGGCAAAATGATAAATAGCTAAAATACGCAAAAAGTCGATTATTTAGCTTTATAAATAATTGCTATTTGCAAAGAAAAGGTCAGCATTCCATAGCGTATATATAAGGTAATAGCTCGTTAGCCCTTGAAAATGTTCGCTAATTGTACCGCCTTCTGCTGGTTCCGAGCATGAAGTCACCGGACAAATATCGCAGGCTCATGAACTTTGCAGAAAAAGACATTAAAGTCCCAAGTCGCACAGTGGATTTTTATTTTAAAATTGGATGAAAAAGTGTAGACTTCGCAATTCATTTGTATTCCAAACCCTTTAATTGATCATGGAGAGGTGAGTGATGACCGATCCCCAAAAAAATGTATCTCAACCCAAGAAAAAAGAACCCGCCCTTTGGGAGTCTTATGGCTCTTTTCCGGTCTGGATATTAAAGCTGATAAATGCATTGACCCCTGGTTTTCTGATATCAAAGTCTCCGGCTCCCAAAAGAAAACTTCCCCAATAAACTTAACGTTTTCCTATTTTCATGAAACCCATTCAACGGGCATTGATAAGCGTATCGGATAAGACTGGCATTTTGGATTTTGCTATAGAACTTCAGAAGTCAGGTGTTGAGATACTTTCGACTGGTGGCACGGCAGACTTATTGCGCAAAGGTGGTGTTCCTGTGATCCAAGTATCCGATTATACTGGTTTCCCGGAAATGATGGATGGCAGAATAAAGACACTTCACCCTAGAGTTCACGGTGGAATTCTGGCCCGCAGAGATATACCGGAACATGTCAAGGCAATGGATGACCATGGAATTAGGCCTATCGATTTGGTTGTTATCAACCTGTATCCATTTGAGCAGACGGTAGCGCGCGAGGATTGCTCTCTAGAAGATGCCATCGAGAATATTGATATTGGTGGTCCGGCGATGGTCCGATCTGCGGCAAAAAATTTCAAGGATGTGATCGTAGTGGTGAACCCAGCCGAGTACGGGCTGATTTTAAGTGAAATAAAATCAGGAACAATTACTATTGAGACACGCAGGCGATTATGTCGCCATGCATTCGCACACACAGCTCGATACGATTCCTTGATATCGACTTATTTAACTGAAAGGTGGCAAGAAAAATCAGACTTCCCCACTCTAATAAATCAACCATTTGAAAAAGTGCAGGAACTACGCTATGGAGAAAACCCTCATCAGTATGCCGCCTTGTATAAGGAAAGTTATCCATTACCGTCAGAGATTGTTTCTGCCCAACAACTGCAAGGTAAAGAACTCTCTTTTAATAACTTTATAGATTTGAATGCTGCGTGGGAGTTAGTCAAAGAATTTGATAAGGGTGCGGTAGTTATTATTAAACACACTAACCCTTGTGGTGTCGCACAGGGCGATGACCAATTAAAAACATTTATAGTTGCTCGTGAGGTGGATCCAACATCGGCATTTGGAGGAATTCTGGGATTCAATCGACCCGTTACCGCTAAGACTGCGAAGGAAATAACTGAAAACTTTGTAGAGGCTGTTGTGGCACCCGGTTTTGATCCTGAAGCTCTGAAATTGTTTGCTACAAAAAAAAATGTTCGTCTTATGCAGATGCCTGAGATGAGGGACGATACGAATAAAGAGAAATTTGATTTAAAGCGAATAGGTGGGGGTCTGTTGATCCAAAGTCAGGATTCGATAACCTATGTTGAAAAACAGCTTAAGGTAGTTAGTGAAAGAAAACCCAATGACCGAGAAATGGAGGATATGAAGTTTGCCTGGATTGTAGCTAAGCATGTTAAATCCAACGCCATTGTTTATGCCAAGGACCAAGAAATTCTTGGTATTGGAGCAGGTCAAATGAGCCGGGTCGATTCTGCGCGTGTGGCAGTCGAGAAAGCATGCAAGCCTCTTCATGGAGGTGTAATGGCTTCGGATGCATTTTTCCCTTTCCGGGACTCCATTGACAAAGCTGCTAAACACGGCATCACTGCCATTATTTCACCGGGTGGCTCCATTCGCGATGAAGAAGTTTTACAAGCAGCTAACGAACAAAAAATAGCTATGGTGTTTACCGGCACCAGGCATTTTAAACACTAAAAACACCTCCCAATTTCTATATTTAAGATACTATTCATTTATTTGCTTCCCATTGTTTGCTCTAACAGGCTGAAAAATTAAGCCTGTGGTAGTCTTTAGTCTTAACAGCCCCCCTAAAAAAACCGATAAGCTATGAAGATTTGGTCCTATTTTAAAAATTTTTAAGGACTGTAGGCATAACGTCAAGCGAGTACAATAAATTATGCAAAGAACAGTAAAAAAGGTCATGATTTGGATGATTTTTGGAGGGATAGTTTTTGGTGGATGGCTGGCCAATCTTCGCTGGGAAGAATTTAAGCCCGCCCTAGCCGAGTTAGAGGAAAAGGATCCTGAAAAATATGCAAAAATGGTTGAAGAGGCCAAATCTTTTCATATCGAGGAAACTCAGCTTTTATATAGAGAGATAGAATCCATGACTCGCGCGGAAGTGATCAGCCTGCGTTATAAAAAATGGAAAGACAAAGGAAAAGTTGATAAGAAGTTTCAGGAAAAATATTACGATGACGAATTACTGAATCGTGTCGAGGTTCGCAAAGCTTTCCAAAAAGATTACCAGTCTCGTATGGAAGAAATACATGATTTAAAACAGCGCGAACCTGTAAAAGCACGGTATGATCAATGGAAAAAGACGGAAGCTTGGAAACAAAGGCTCATCCTCCATGAAAAATGTGTGAAGTATATAAAAGTGGAAGTGAAAGATCGTGAGATTTTTCGACAAGGTTTGGAGGTTTCTAAGGTTTCAACCCTTTTAGCCCAGCTTTCCAACGAGCCTCTTCCTGTGGAATTGCTTTGTAGCAACCTGGTGCCGATTGCAAAGTCTTCAAAGGAGATTCAAAAGACAGTACTGCGCTTGAAAGAAGTTCTCAATTTTAAATATTACACTCAGTTATTAGAGGAAATAGGCATTCCCAAGCAAGAGATATTTCCTTTTAAAGGCGAGCTCATAAGTAAGGCCCGAGACTTCAATGACTTTTGAGTTAACAGGTGTCTTACTTGTTCTGGAGTGTATTTTGGGCTACTCTTTTTTTTCTGATTCAGTTTGATTAAGGTTCTCTGTTAATTGCGTGATGGCGGTTGCTAGTTGTTTAATTTCTGTATTAGATTTAATTTCGGGGAGTTCAGTCTTTCCTCGCTCCTCTGCATATTGCACCAGTTTTTTCAAAGGTCTAATCACCATGCTGATGGTATAGAATCCGCCAATAATTGAAACTAGGCTCCCTACGATAGACATTCCTATCATCTCACCTTTTAATTGTCCCGCACTACGAATGATTCTGCTCTTCAACAATTCCATTTGATCGGGAGCTAAATTCTTAGCATCCATGGTTCCTACAATTCTCTCAATTTGCCCTAGTTGAATGTAAAGAAAAAATGCGGCATATCCTAGGCAGGAGATGACAACAATGTATCCCGTCATGAGTAGGTTGATGATACTTTTTTTTTCCCCCGGAAGTTCGTCACGGAAAATGGAATTCTGCTTCATTATTTATTGAACCTTTTCAATGTAAATAGGAGACGATCCTCTCAATATAGGATAGAGGGATACCTTTTGATAGCGGTTGCTTGATTTTTTTATATGTTAGAATTTTCGCTCGGTGAAATCTGAGTATTTATGAGTATGTATTTCTTTACTGACTTGCTTTTACTCCGCGTATGAATAAATTTTTGCATTCCATATAGTGCTCAATAATCCAGTCTGCCCTGAAGGCTTGAACTGAAGATGGCGGATAACTTTCTATCATACGAATTCTTTATACTAGTCAAATGAGCTATCAAAACGACAGCAAGCATTACTAAAAAACGGACCAAAAAAACTTATGTGTTCAAGTTTTGTACAGTACTTTGCGGGATCTCCCAATCTTCCCGTAAATTAAGCCAAACGTCAACACAAAACCCTGGTTAACAACTATTGCTACCACGGCTAGAGGAGTCGAAGGCTTTTTTTAGTCGAGTCCAATTAAAAGCCGATCCGGGATCATATTTGCACTCTAGTCCATTGTCACCTTTTTGTACATGAGCGTGACCTAAGATGCCAGAAAACTTAGAGTAGTTCTTTAGTCTGTCGAGAGGATGTCGACCGGAATTCTTATCGAAAGGTACTTGCAGTTTAACTCTAGGCAGAAGTTTATTGATGCCAATACAAAGTTTGATCAGAGCTTGATATTGCTCTTCGGTGAAGTCCCACATGCGGACCACACGACCATTGATCTTTTTGCTGAAGTACCCCCTTGTGCCATATATGCGTGCTGGGGTGGCCTGAAACCCAGCTGTCCGGATATTTTTTTTGTATTCATTTGGCAGTTCGAGTACCCAACGCCCTCTTTTTTTTAAGTATTTATCTTTGCTAGAGGGTATCCATTCTGAGTCTTTAGCAAGGGCCTCCCAGGACAGATTTGCCATTTCGACATGGATAGCTCTCTCGTTGCCTTGTTGGTCATCCGCGGGCGCGGTATTGGTTTTCCAATATAAGTCACAGGTTTGGTAAAGAGTTCCATCGAGATCCAAATAAAAATGGCTCCCCTTAAAAGAGCTTTCTGTCATCAATTGATGACAGTGAAAAGAGCTATAGCAGGCGTCATAATGGAGAACGAGCTGATGAACGCGTTGAGCCAATTCCTTGTAGGCTGATTCTGGGTTTAGAATTTTATAAGTCGCATTTTTTCTGGAGGGTGCATCATTGAGTTTGGGATCATGATAGGAGCAGGTGGATCGACCTCTTTTATTTGGGCAAACAAAGCCGTTATTCCATAAAACAACGTGAGTATCAATATTTACTTTATGTCCGCACGAAACGATATTTTTATTCATAAATAGAGTTTATCGAGTTTTATTGCTTCAAAGACGAGGAGATTAGCTCTCCGTAGTACCTCCCCAATGAAGTTTTTTCCTCAAAGTTTGATAATAATTTTTTCCGGGAGCTTGCACCAGTTTTACAGAGACCTGAGCCTTTTCCGCCGCAAGAATATCTCCGGACTTCATAGCACAACCCATCTGTCCATCAAGCGTTACCCTTACATCCTCGTCCTCATGGCGCTTGGTCAGTTGAACTTTGATCTTAGAAATATCGGGAACTACAATAGGTCGGTTTGTCAGAGCAAATGGGCAAATCGGACTTAACACCAAAGCATGCATGCTGGGGTGAATGATTGGTCCTCCTGCCGAAAGAGAATAAGCAGTGGAGCCTGTTGGTGTAGCAATAATTAAGCCATCAGCGCGGTATGAGGTCATAGGTTGGTCGTTGACCAGCACGGTAAGATTGACGATTCTAGCTAGCGCACCCTTATTGATGACAATATCGTTCAATACATTAAAATCTTGTATTTTTTCCCCATCGCGCCAGAGAGAGGCATTTAGCAACATGCGATGCTCTATTTCACATTCACCGTTCAAGGTGCTTTGAAGCGTGGGATAAAGATCTTCAAGGGTGGTTTCAGTTAAAAAACCTAGGCTCCCAAGGTTAACCCCTAGGATAGGAACTCCATGTAAGTGGGCAATTTGAGCTACGTTTAGCAAAGTTCCGTCTCCTCCAAGCACAATGATCAGTTCGGAGAGGCTGAGAACTTCTTCATGTGAACAGGTTGCTTCTTCTCCGATCAATTCGGCGGTACCTTCATCCATATAAAGCTTGCAGCCTCGTTCTAGTAACCATTGCACCAGATCGTTGACTATTTTTGGGTCTACGGAGGAGGGTCTTGGTTTGCAAAACAACCCTATATTTTTCACTGGTTTCTTTCCTCTACGGTTATTCCGCTAACTTGGGTTGCGGGCAATAAAGTGATCCTTAACATGGATAAAAGCAGAGTGATAAAGCAATGAGGAATTATCGTGAGCAGAATGTTCCGACATTATTTTGATTGTCAAAGCTTGCCAAAGTCATCTGGTTTTATATTTTCAAGCCAGTTTTTCCACTGCTTGTCGTCAGACGTTTTGGTTTTTTCTGGATCTGGGAGGTCAAGACTTTTAGCGTCCTCAATTACTTTTTCTTCAACAAAGATAGGAGACTTAGTTCGTAATGCGAGTGCGATGGCATCGGAAGGACGCGAGTCTATAGTCAGGGTAATATCTCCATAAACCAAAGAAATGATAGCATAAAAGGTATTATCTTTTAATTCGCTGACGAGTATGTGGTTGACTTCTGCCTTCATATTTTGAATTAGACTCTTGAGTAAATCATGTGTCATGGGGCGTGGGGTGGAGACTTGTTCTATTTCCAGAGCGATTGCATTAGCCTCAAAATAACCAACCCATATAGGAAGGGCTTTAGAACCGGTTGAATCTTTCAAAATAATGATGGGCATGTTGGTGAGCGGGTCCAACGTAAGGCCCTCAACTTTCATTTCAACCATATCTTTGCCTCGAAGGAGGGTTAGTACAAATAATCAATTTTATTAGGTTTGAAGTGAAAAATTCATAATATGAATCTTCTTGAAAAATATAAATAAACCCGTGAGATTTGTCAATGTATTGTGTCCTGGAAACTGCTCTGTTTTTCCCTCGGCGCTGGAGGAGAGAGGCTACTTTTTTTCGTGTTGGTCTTTATTTTCTTTCAAAAAACTTTGCAGGGTATGGCGCACCTCATCTGGAATTTCAATTTGATTCAAAGTATCCCTGCAAATGGTAGTTGTCGATTTATAAGTATTCAAAAAAGCTATACAAGGGGGGCATTCCTCAAAGTGTTCCTCAAGTGACTTGCTAGTCTCCTGATCCAGTAAACCTTCAATATAATCGTACAGCAGATCAATGCACTCTTTACAACAGATCATGTTTCCCCCTTTTGGGAATTGTATTCCTCAAAATAGCCAGAAAGTTTTTTTCTCAAAAATAACCGGGCTCTGTGCAGTCTTGACTTTACAGCTGGAATGGTTAAATCCAAAACTTCGCTTACCTTTTCGGTTGAGAGGCCTTCAACATCTCGTAATAAGAAAACAACTTTTTCCTTTTCTGGCAAAAGACCAACAGCTTTATTGATGATTTCCCGAGTTTCATTAGTAAATAATAATGACTCGGTGTTTTCTGACCAGTCTTGAATCTTTTCCTGTTGAAACCCAGTACTATTAAAAGAAGGTAATAACTCGTCAATAGAAATTTTAGGTTCTTTCTTCTTACTCCTCAGCTTCATGTAGCTGGAGTTTAAGGTGATACGATAAACCCAACTCGAAAAAGCCGACTTGCCCTGAAACGTATGGATCTTCTTGAACAACGTGAGAAGAACTTCCTGAGCTACATCCTGAGCATCCATCTGGTTGCGCATCAAGTTGAAACTAAGTGCATATATTCTCTTTTGATAAAGCTCAACTATCTTGTCGTAGGCATCAAGGTTACCTGCTTGAAAATCCTTGACCAGAGCTTCTTCAATTTCTCTATTTTCTTTTTGCTGGGTGAAGGACATAAAACAGCAAATCCAGTCTTATTTTCTGTTGAGAAAAAGCATAGGTTCCTCCTAATTACGCGAACCAGCCGGGATTTGCAATTCCCCCTTTTATTCCAGTAACCTTATGATGCTTTTAAATACAAAGCGATTCGTCTAACAAATGCGAATCCTTTAAAAAAAACAATTCCTCCAGAGGAGGGAGATAAGGGAGTGTTTTATTTGTTTTCTGGCTCGGAGGTAGAGGCTTTAGGGTTATCAGCGGTTTCAGGTGTATCGTTATCTCCTTCAGTTACCTCTTTTGCACCTGTATCTTCTGTGTCGGTAACTTCAGGGAGCTCTTCTGCATTTTCCTCGGCTTCCTTCATAGACTTCTTGAAATTCCGAATACTGTTACCAAATGCACTGCCAATTTCTGGTAACTTACCAGCTCCGAAGATAATCATGATAATGACCAAAATGATCATTAATTCTGGAAAACCGATACCCATCATAGTGAAAATCCCTTTATTTATTTGAGAAAACGCCGATTATAACACAAACGAATATGAAGACAAATGCAAATAATGGTCTGAAAAGCAGCACTTTTTATGTTAGAGTCACTGTTTTATGCGTTATGTTTGAAATTTTTTTAAGCTATAGGAAACAATGGGATATGATATTTTTGTCACGTTTGATAGTTTTTGTTGTGGTTCTCCTGATGTTCAATGTGGCAACTGCGAGAGCTGAAAGTTTTTCACAAAGATTTGAAAAAGGCAGCTCCAGTTTTGGTGGTCAGTTAGGTTGGGGGCATACAGTTGATCTCCCTCCCGGGCGAAACCGTACCGACTTGGGCTTTGCATTCTTTTTCCCTAACTGGCAGCAAAATTTAACAGGGATAACCGGTGATTCCTGGTCTCGTGGGGCGTGGTTCTATCATATGGAGGCTGGATTAGCTTTTGCTGATCGTGAGGACAAATTCTTGCTTGGGTGGTCACCACTTATGGCTCAGTATAAATTTCTCAGTCCTAAAAGAAAGTGGGCACCGAATATTCTCCTTGGTGCGGGTGCTTCCATGACCAACTGGAAGGATATTGCCGATAGAGAGTTAGGCACCGAGTTTCAGTTTCTGTTGAATCTTGGAGTCGGACTAGAATACTTTAAAGAGAATGGCGCTTATTCAATTAATTATCGGCTCTTTCATGTTTCAAACGCGGGGATTAAATTTCCAAATATCGGACTTAATGCCCACGTATTTAGTCTGGGTATGCGCTTTTAACCATATGGTGTAACCACTTTTACCTGTTCTGGGAATGAAGCCAGTGGAAAAATATCACGGGCTCATGAAATTGATGAAACAAACATCGCAACCTCCCAACCTTAATGGGCAGGAAAAATTCCCATGACATCCCGCTTTCTTACCCGCTTCTTATTTACTATTGAGCGTATTGCTTATCGACAATCTTTGCTTGTCGTTTCTGTGTCTTTGGTTTTAGCTATTCTATCTTTATGGTTGACTGCGGAAAAGCTTACTTTCAAAACCGGACGCGGCGATCTAGTAGCTAAAGGTCTGCCTTACGTCGAGCGATATGAAAACTATCGAGGGCAATTTGAAGATTTGGATGGCATGGTCGTGGTGGTGGAGAGTGAAAACCCTGCCGATATGTCTGGTTTTGCCGAAGTATTGGAACAAAAATTACAAGCTGAACCACATCTATTCTCTAAAGTTGTTTATAAAGTCGATACCAGTTACTTTCGTTCGCGTTTCTTGCTGTATTTTGATCAAGACGAATTGGCAACATTTAGCCGTAAGCTAGAAGATCATCAAGACTTTCTAGCGGCGGTGAATGTTTCACCCGGACTCCACCCACTTTTATCCAGTATCAATGCTGAAATCAGTTCCGGAATGGTCGATTCTCTGCTGATAGATTTTTTAGGTGAGGAGGAAGAGAAAGAAAGTGAAAATGTTGAGGACCTAAACCTGTTGATCCGAATTTTGGAAGAGATGACACGCTTTCTTTCGGGTGAGACAACTTATCGTTCACCTTGGCAGGCTTTGTTTAAAGGTGGTGCCGTTTCTTTGCGTGAGCAAGGATACATGGTCTCTAAAAATGGAGATATGCTTTTCATTTTAGTGGTTGCCAACGATGACGAAACTAGCTTTACAGGTTACAAGGATGCTGTAGAGCAGGTTCGTCAATTGATTGCTGAGACTCGTAAAGACTTTCCTGGAATAACGGTCGGGCTCACCGGAGAGGATGTGATATCCAGCGATGAAATGGTGACCACTCAGAAAGATGTTGAAGCTGCTTCCATGATTGCTTTCGCAGGGGTTGCGCTGCTATTTATTATCGCCTTTCAGGGAGTAATTAAACCTCTTCTAGCTCTGTTTTGTCTCCTACTCGGTTTGAGTTGGACGATGGGGTTCACCACCTTGACTATCGGTCATTTGAATATTCTTTCCGTAGTATTTACAACTATCCTGATTGGACTGGGCATAGATTTTGGAATCCATATTCTCGAGCGCTTTAAGGAGGAAAGACAACAAGGCAAAGAAATTCTATTAGCTTTACAAAAAACTCTGCAAGGAACAGGTAAGGGAAACTTTTCTGGTGCCATCACGACTGCCATAGCATTTGGTGCAATGGTACTAACCGATTTCATTGGTATTGTGGAACTAGGCTGGATCGCTGGATGGGGTATTCTTTTTTGTATGGTTGCCATGCTCTTGGTTCTTCCTGCTCTAATCACGTTAGAAGAAAAATGGAGAAAGCCGAGTTATCTTCAAATAAAACCCTCGATCAAAAAAGAAAGAGGGCGTATTGACAAACTATTTGATCACTATTATCTCATCATCACAGTGTGTACCGTTTTGGTTCTCATCGCTTCGCTCTCATTGCAAGACCTGCGCTTTGACTATAACTTGCTCAACCTTCAGGCTAAGGGAACCGAGGCGGTGAAATATGAAATGAAAATTATTGAAAGTGCCGGGCGTTCCGCTTGGTCTGCTGCCATCTTGGCAAACTCTTTGGAGGAGGTTCGAGAAAAGGAGCGTCAACTAAAGGCTCTACCTACTGTAGCTCGAGTTGATAGTATCACTGGAGTGATACCCGATCATCAGAAAGAAAATGCGGACATAATCCGTGAAAACCTCGCGCCACTTTTAAAGGACTTGGAAGTAGAGCCAAATGATGCGGATTTTTCTTGGAAAGCATTGAATAAAACTCTAAAAGGTATTCAGTTCAAACTGCAAGGACGCGAAGGCAATGAACTTGGGCAGTTGCGGGTAGCGGGAAACCTGATCAAAAATTTTCGAGAACAAAGCCAGAAAGTATTACCTCGCGTAGCCGAACAAAGACTTGAAATTTTTTCGCAATTGCTTTTTACTGATTATCGCAACCTTATTTATGAACTTAAAGCCAATGCTGATGTAAAACTAGTGCAGCTGGAAGAAATTCCCGAAGAACTGAGAAAGCGTTTCGTCTCAAAAAAAGGTAAGTATGTGGCGAATATCTTTCCAAGCGTAGATATATGGAATCTTGATGAACGTGAAAAATACTTAAACGACCTGAAGTCTGTAGACCCTAATGTTACCGGGACTGCAGTACATATGTTTGAGTCTACTCGGTTAATGACAGAAGGTTATGTCAATGGTGGGCTTTATGCAATGACTGCGATCATTATTTATGTGTCTTTCCTGTTTCGGAATATACGGACAGTTTTTTTTGTTCTCCTTCCCGTGCTGGTGGGGTCCATTTGGACGGTTGGAATTATGGAACTGATAGGGTTGCAGCTAAACATGGCTAACCTTGTTATCCTTCCTTTAATTCTCGGTATTGGGGTGGTAAATGGAATTCACATCACTCACCGCTATAGGGAAGAAGAAGATAAAAACGCAAGCGTTTTAGAAAAAAGTACAGGGCAAGCCGTTTTGCTAAGTTCCCTTACCACCATGATCGGGTTTGGCAGTATGATGGTTGCTAATCATTATGGAGTATTTAGTCTGGGGCTGGTTCTGACGCTAGGAGTATTTAATTGTCTTATTGCTTCCGTCACTTTTTTGCCAGCACTGCTAAAGCTCAGTACGGCGAAAAACTGGAAAGTCTGAGTGGATACTAGGCGTAGGAACGATGTGCAATAACCTGTTTAGCTAGCAATTAATTATCTTGGCTTGATAAGGTTTGACTCAATTACTCTTAGACAAGGTGGGTAGGGGCAATTCTAGTTTTGAGCTTACGTGTTTTTAATTTCCTGATCTTCTTCATAGTGTTCGATGTATACCTTTAGCTAAAAAGGTTTTTCTGCAACTTCTGCGGGTATGTTAGAATCTCAGCATCCTAGTAAACCATTGTTGCAAGCTGCAGGGGTTATTAGGCATCTTAGAGAGCGTCAAATATTTAATCGGTGGGTTTGGATATGGCGATTCAGTTTACAAAAATGAGTGGAAGTGGCAACGATTTCATCGTCATTGATAATCGGGTGCCGGTGGTGCAAAACGGCAAAAAGTGTGACTTTGTCCGACTCGTGTGTGACCGAAAAATGTCTGTTGGTGCGGATGGAGTTATCTTTGTTGAGAACTCGGATCAAGCTGATATTAAATGGGATTTTTATAACGAAGATGGTTCTTCTGCCGAGATGTGTGGCAATGGTGGTCGTTGTGTGGCCCGTTATGCAGTGGAAAAAAACATTGCTCCGGCGAAAATGACTTTAGAGACTCTTGCCGGAATTGTGGGCGCGGAAGTAAATGGAACAACTGTGAAGGTAAAGCTTACTGCGCCTCAAAATTTAAAACAGGACACTGCAATCTCTATAAACGGTATCGAGTATCAGGTGGACAGTCTCAACACCGGTGTTCCTCACGCAATTATTTATTCTGATAATGTTGAGGGTGTTAATGTTAAAAAGGTAGGTCATGGAGTCCGTTTTCATGAGGCATTCGCGCCGGCCGGAACTAATGTGGACTTTGTCGAGAAAGTTGGTGCCCAGGCACTTAAAATCCGCACCTATGAGCGTGGAGTGGAAGACGAAACGCTGGCCTGTGGAACGGGAGTGGTGGCCTCGGCTCTTTTATCTTTTTATAAAAAAATGGTCAAGCCCCCAGT
>Ga0315326_10001036_pt1 | contig 14192 bp, 17 predicted proteins | sample M180m32315metaG_FD_203457 | JGI IMG/M metagenome (GOLD analysis project Ga0315326, IMG submission 203457) | Ammonia-oxidizing marine archaeal communities from Monterey Bay, California, United States - M1 80m 32315 | ecosystem: Environmental > Aquatic > Marine > Coastal | place: USA: California... | reverse complement strand
AGAGTTCCTCCCAGAGATTATCAACGGAAATATTCCCGAATCACCAATTGATATCTCTCCAGTAACCTAAACGCTGCCTGTCTGAGATTGTGAAACCATGAAGGCACCACACAGTGTTTATGTATGACGGTCTTCCCGTTCTGCTGCCCGCACTGCGTAAGAGAGAACAATAGATGGTAGAAGCACTACACAACCTGAGATAAGACAAGTGAGTAATACTACGACAAAGGGTCCATCAAAATCTGTAAAGAAGAGAACGAAGAACAAACAAATAGCTATCAGCCAAAGAGAATACCCTATTCTTTTTCCGAGTTTAACAAATTTTGAAACCCGTTTTCTTTGTTCCCGTAGATCATGATCGGTGTTGTTTCCACTTGAGATGTCTTTCTTCATAGCTAGATTCCGCTTCCTCTCATAGATCCAGATAACTGGCTTCCAGGCGCATACACGTAGCACGCTGTCGTTCTGTACAATCCGACCTCCCAATCCTCGCGTTGGGGTGGTATTGATCCAATCTCCAGATCAGATAGAACATAATCAGATCCAACAAAATCTTTGAATCCCTCAAAACACTTTATGGAAGCCCATCGATTAATTTCTGTTCTGCCTGGGTACGGTTCGCCGGCAGCAGAAGGATGAACATACTCTCCATAGATTTCAGCGTCATGAGGGCGCCGGCAGTCCACAATTGTTGTTAAGTCGCTTATATCGCCAGTTCGGTCATCTATCAGCCTGTATTCATTAAAACAATCTTCAGAACTTAGTTCGTAAAGAAAAGCTACTATTTTCCCCTCAAGGACTAAGGAATCCACACTCCCAGTCTTTGCTAGAACACCTGGGATAATTCCGGGAGTGAACTCGGTGGTTTCTTTTTCCTCCGAAGAGCATGCAATGAGTGAAATCGAAAATAACAGAAAAACTAAACCGGCTCCTAGAACGTTCTTCACATAACGGGGGAAGGACTTACCTCTGTTTCTATGTTTTGAATTATTGAGAATAAAGGTCATTGGGCGATCAAACTTTGTAGGAACTGCTCTATACCGTATCAACCATAGAACCAGTTTCTAATAACTCGGTAACGCCCGATCAAGATTAAAGAACCAGACACTCATTACAACCACGAACGGTATGAATGTAATTAGGTAAGTTGGCCATTTCTTCCATCGAGATGCAACATAATTAGCGGACATCATTAATACTAAGAGCGCGACCCCCCAAGTTATTGATGGGAGAATCGCTGACCTATCACCATCTAATCCTTCGCCAAAACCTGTTGCGCGCGCGGTGAGGTTAGTTGCACCTGAAGGCCTAATTTGATCTTCCGAACTATCAACCGAAGGAATAACTGTTGGAGTTGGGGTTTCAACCTCAATTTGAGAATTTTCATTGACGCTGGTTGCATCCGTTTCTTCAATTGTGGTTGGTGCCGTCGTTAGATCTTGGACTGTATTGCCGGATTCAACATTGGTTGCTTCGCTACCAAAGGCTTCCGGGTCAAATGCGAAGAAAAACCCTGGTTGAGATGCCGTGTCAGGCCTTTGAAAGTATTCAGCAGGTTCCCCAACGAGTTCTGCAACAACAATAATTCGATTTCGTGCAGTTAATTTCGGGTGGCAAGAAATCAGGGTAAGCCTATTAGGGTATTCTTCATAGTTCTGTCCTAAGACATCTAGTCGTTGCGGGCTCACAATGAAACTGCCACGACCTCCAGCTTGTTCAACTACCCTGTATGTGAAACTTCCCTGAATCGTTTGGATATTGATCTCATCACCGGGTTCCAACTCATCAATTCTGCTGAATGGAGCCCCCCACGTCGTCCGATGTCCTGCTATTGAAGCATTTCCGGGCATTCCGGGCATAGGGGTATTCTGGTAATGTCCGGGTCCTCTCCTAAGAGATTCAGATGAAACTCCTGAAACAACTGTTTGGGTAAGATTCATTCTCGGAATTACTAACTGTGCGATTGCTTCTCCTTCTGCACGCCAGAGAAAGTCCGAAAATGTAATCTCTTCGTTTGCAGTTTCCTCTATTCCGCTCAAATCTGTGTTGGTTTCTTCGGCGATCTCAACAAGTTCTTCAAAATCTTCTTTCAGGTCTTCTTGGTATCGATCAGTTAGAAACCCTGTTCCCCAAAGTTGATAAGCAACGAAGAGTAGAGTCAAGGCACCGACAACTACAAGGCTTTGTCCAAGTTTTTGAAAGATTCGTGAAAGAAGCATCTCAGATGACGTTAGCGAAAAGAATGATAGATCACTTCCAATTACGCTTTTTTTGCTTCCATGGGGAAGCTATCCAGTTAGGAATCGTTAGAAAGACATTACTCCTACTAGATTTTAGTAAAGAACAAAGACAATTTAGGATTTCTAATGACACCAGTTATTGATCTCCAAGGCAGCATGGTGTTGCTTGGGCGATTTCCTGCATTAACCGATATCACAATGACCGCTTCCGAAGGTGAAATCATTATCGTAAAAGGTCCCAATGGTGCTGGGAAATCAACGCTTCTTCGATTGTGTGCAGGGCTTCTTCCGATGAAAAAAGGGAAAGGATCCGTACTTGGTTTCGACATTGCTACAGAACGAATGTCTATTCGGCCGCATGTAGGGATGCTTGGCCACAAAACGGGTTTATACCCCGATCTTACTGTCAAAGAAAATATGCAATTTTGGGCACAAGTAGTTAACGCATCTCCGGCAGATGTCATGAGCGCGGTTAATCTTCTTGGCCTAGATGGCCGTTTAGAAAGCGTTTGCGTTAGGAACCTTTCAGAAGGTCAACGTCGACGAGTTTCATTGGCGACACTGGTAGTTCAACGCCCTAGTCTTTGGCTACTTGATGAACCACATGCAGCTTTAGATTCAGAGGGGAAACAAATAGTTGACTCCTTAATTCTCCAAGCGGTTAAATCTGGGGCAACCGTCATGGTCGCATCACATGAGATAGACAAGGTTGGTGAGAATCAAACACGGATTATCAAGGTTGCAGGAGGAGCAGTTGTAAACGATACGAGAAATGATTATGAGGGAGACCATGATGCTTCGTGACGCATGGCTGATCACCCGAAAAGATTTACGTATAGAGATTCGATCAAGAATAATAACGAATCAGATAGCCCCATACACCCTACTTATCCTTGTGTTATTCGGATTCGCTCTTGATGCTGATACAGAAACTCTTCGCGATACAGGTCCTGGACTTTTCTGGGTATCTATTCTTCTTGTCGCTATTCTTGCGATACAAAGAGCAGTAGATATAGAGAACTCTGACTCTGCGCAGGATCGTTTATTGTTGTCGCCAATCTCATCACTCTCGCTATTCATTGGTAAAGCTATTGGGTTGTTCCTGCAACTGATCGTGCTTGAAATACTTATGATGATTGCAATGGTTACGCTTTTTGATTCATCAATAGACAATTTTCTCCTAATTATTGTCTCGGCGATTATTGCCACAATTGGAATAGCTAGTACTGGGACCCTTTACGGTGTCTTGGCAACAGGACTGGGTGTTCGTGAAACGCTGCTCCCTATTCTCCTTCTCCCTGTTCTTGCTCCTGTCGTCGTCGGAGCGACAAGGGCTTTCGGTGATGGCTTCGGACGAGTGAATGCAGATGGTTGGGCTTGGGTTGGATTACTTTCAGTAGTTGCCGTTCTATACACTGTTCTCGGTATGTTGGCATATGGACAGCTTCTAGAGGAGGCATAATGCACAGTGTCCAGAAATCAAATCTAACTAATTCCAAAGGAACCAGATTCATGGGGGCCCTGCTTCTATTGGGCATCCCAACACTGGTCATTTTCGCGTTTTTCCTTAGCCCTGAAGACGACAATATGAAAGACGCTGTACGTTTATTGTACATTCATGTCCCAATGGCAATTTTTGCTTACGTTGCTGTCATCATGACGGGCATTGGTAGCGTTTTCTACCTTTGGAAAAAATCTCGATGGTGGGATACGGTCGCACATGCATCTGCGGAAATTGGTCTTATATTTTGTGGTTTAGTTCTTGTCACTGGAAGTATTTGGGGAAGGCCAACATGGAATACATGGTGGGAATGGGGAGATGTTCGTCTGGTTACGACTCTTGTCCTATTTCTGATGCTTTTGGGATATCTAGCGCTAAGACAAGTACCAGCTAATCCAGAGATACGTGCTAAAAGGGCTTCCATCGTAGGGGTAATTACGGCTATCAACATCCCGATAATTAACCGATCTGTTGAATGGTGGGAGAACAATACCCTCCACCAAAAATCCTCACTTACCGATGGCAAACTAGAGAACCTTACATTGTTCACTCTATTCCTGGGTCTCATGCTTACTGGAGTTTGCTACCTATGGCTCATGACGCACAGATTCCGTGTCGGATGGCTACAAACAGAAATTGAAAATGAAGGCGCATTGGGTGTTTTGCAAGAACGAATAGCAGAAAGCACCGCATCAAGTGCAGAAACTATTACGAAAGAGGATGGAGAGGAGGAGGTCATATGAGTCACCTCGGATATCTTCTCGCAGGGTGGATTATTGCTGTTGGGATATTAACAATCTATGCCTGGCGACTAATCCAAAAAGGCAAAGCCCTATCTTCACAAGTACCTGAACACCGTCAGAGATGGATGTCGTCATCTCAAGATACCTGAGGTAAATGCATGTCCGAAGATGACCTAGCCATGGATTTATCGCCGAGAGAGCAGCAATTTAAGAAATCGCCTAAATGGCTTCCGCTGTTAGTTCTCGCAGCGATCACTGGCGCCGTTATTGTGCTTATCTGGTTTCTTGTTACCAATAGTCAATCATTTCTTCCAGCCGACGAAGCTATTGAGCAACGGTCCGAACTAGGAGACCGAAGGTTTCAACTGCTGGGATCTCCAATTTCCAACGTTGACGCCGACCAAACATTCTTGATTGACGGAAAAGAATATACTTTCTTCTCTATCTCATTTGATGAAGTCCTCGTTGACGTAGTTAGTCGAGGTACACCCCCTGACTTATTTGACGAAGGAATTCCTGTTGTTTTGGAAGGCAAGTGGATTCAAGGACCGTTACCTATACCCGAATATATTTTTGAGCGTGGAGCTAACGATGGGTGGTGGTTCTCTACAAATAGGATCTTAGTAAAGCATGATAACGACTATCGCGAAGACCGAATAGACGACGCTGAAGAGCGTGGACAACTACCAGAATCTTCGGATTAGTTATGAATCTTGTAATCGGATCCTTTGGAGTTGTGCTCACTTTAGCCGCAACTTTAACGGGTGCCGTGACAGTCTTCATAGGTGTGAAATACAAACGAGATAGGCTTCGCATAGCCGGAGCGAGATACGCTTGGATTGCTTTTGCAGGAATGTGTCTCTCTACTTTCGCTATGCAAAGAGCATTAATAACCCGAGATTTCACAATCCAATACGTTGCTGAACACGGTAGTTCATCAACACCGCCGCTTTACAATGTGGCAACTATGTGGTCAGCCCTTGAGGGTTCGATTCTTCTCTGGGGTCTTATTTTGGCAGGATACTTAGCGGTCGTTGCTAAGAAATTCTCAAACCGATTATCTGACCCAATGGTTTCATGGGCGCTTATTTCAATGTTTTTAGTCACAGCTTTTTTCTCACTAGTTATGTTGGGTCCCGCTAATCCATTCCAATCTTTTAACCCGCCGATTGGCTATGACGGTCCTGGCCCTAATCCTTTGCTTCAAAACCATATACTCGTGGCATTTCACCCACCCATGCTTTATCTAGGGTACGTAGGTTTTACCGTCCCTTTCTCTTTCGCTATGGCTGCTCTGATTACAGGGAGGTTAGGTGAAGGTTGGCTTTTGGTAACACGCCGATGGACGCTCCTTTCCTGGGGTTTCCTAACGGCGGGGATTATTCTTGGAGCCTGGTGGGCTTATGACGTCCTTGGATGGGGCGGGTATTGGGGGTGGGATCCTGTCGAGAATGCGTCGTTATTGCCCTGGTTGACTGGGACAGCGTACCTACACTCCGTTCTTGTGCAGGAAAGAAGAGGGTTACTGAGAGTTTGGAATCTTTCTTTGGTATGTGCGACATTCCTGCTAACAATTTTGGGAACATTTATTACAAGATCAGGGATAATAGCTTCAGTCCACGCCTTTTCTGAAGGTGGTATCGGCCCATGGCTACTCTGGTTTTTCTCCATCGTCTTATTTGCCGTGATTTGTTTAATTTTCTGGAGAGGCGAAACCCTGCGCTCGCAAGGAGGAATAGATTCACCGCTTTCGCGAGAAGGCGCCTTTCTTGCTAATAATCTAGCCTTCGCAGGTTTCGCTTTTGTGGTACTACTAGGAACAATTTTTCCCCTTATAGTTGAAGCTCTTCAAGATAGGCAGATTTCGGTTGGGGCCCCATATTTTGACAGAATGTCTATGCCCATTGGATTTGCTTTATTATTTCTCATGGCTGTGGCCCCTGTGCTTCCATGGCGAAAGGCAAGTACGGAATTGCTCCGCGATCGTATCGAATGGCCGGCATGGGGTGGCGTGCTTTCCCTAGTAATAGCAGTGCTGGTTGGAGGGAGAGGGTTTCTCTCCCTTCTGGGTTTTGCATTTGCTGGTTTCGCCGGGATGAGCGCCATTCGTCATCTATTCCTATCAATAACTAGAAACAAATGGAGAGGAATCATTGGAAGGACTAATGGAGGAATGATCGTTCACCTTGGCGTAGTTTTTTTAGCAATTGGTCTTATAGCTAGTTCCTCCTACCTTTCTCAAGGTTCGTATTCACTCCAGCCAGGCGAAAGTATCCAGTTCAGTCAGTCCACAATCACATACCTTTCAGCAGAACAGCTGACATTTCCCAACAGAATTGAAGAGAGGGTTCAAATAGAAATTGATGGCAAGACTCTCGAACCGTCTGTTGAACGGTTTACGGCATCGGGTCAATTGGTTCCTTCACCAGCCACAGACACTACAGTAGTAAAAGATATCCAGATAGCACTTTTGGATCCGCCAGATGAAGAAGATAAATCAATAGTCATACAAGTCACGAAACAACCTCTACTTTTTTGGATTTGGCTAGGGGGTCTTGTAATGCTTCTTGGAACAGTTTTATCGGCGGTATCCATTCCAAAAAGAAGAGCTATACCGCATAAACGAATAGCGAAACCCCTTCCAGTAGAAGGTCAAGGAACGTGACTTTAATGAAGTCAGGGACTCTTGCACTTGGGGCGTTGGGTATTGTTTTCGTTATTCTTTTGGCTACGAGAACGACTCAGACGAATGGCCCTAATTTTGATATTGTTGGGCAGCCATCGCCACCGATACAAGGTGAAGCGGTTAATGGAGAAGAATTTAAACTTGATGAGATACTCTTTGAGAATCGGTCATTACCGACCTCTGATCAGGTATGGGTCGTTGTGAATTTCTTTGCAAGTTGGTGCTCGGGTTGCATCATTGAGCACAGTGAGCTTCTGGAATTTCATCAAGAAGGAGTTTCCCTTGAAGATGGGACAAAATGTCGAACGAGACTAATTGGGGTTGCGTTTAATGACCGACTGGATGACATCCGAGACTTCTTTGAAAAATATGGCGGTGATTGGCCTGTGCTCGCAGATGAAGGCACAAACCGGGTTGCTATTGATTTTAGTGTCTTGACAGCTCCAGAAACTGTTCTGATAGCCCCTAACGGTTTAGTCGTAAAGAAAATAGTTGGTCCGGTGAATTACGATGACCTTGTAACGGGGATCACATGTTAACTCTCTCAAAATCTCGAGCTATTTCATGGCTCACCATGATGGCAGTTTTTCTTGCTGCATTGATTTTTGGGACACTTGACTCAAAAACTACTGAAACTCCGGCAGAAAGAGCTGCTTCGCTTGCATCTACGATTGCGTGCCCGCAATGTTCAGGGCAGCCAGTCTCTGAAAGTTCAGCCCCAATAGCTCAAGTCATACGAGCGGAAATAAAAGAACAGGTTGATCAAGGTTTAAGCGATTCTGAGATTAAAGCTATCTACATTCAACGTTATGGAGATTGGGTTAATTTAAATCCAAGTAGTAAAGGCTTCGATTCCATAGTTTGGATTGCGCCTTTCCTGATCATAGGGATAGGACTCGGTGGGATCACTCTCGCTTACTCAAGAAGGAAACCCGATTTAGGCCAGGTAGGCCTAACGAGTGATGAGGAAGAGAAAGTTCTCGCTATGCGGGAGGAATTCAAAGAGAATGATTACTCCGAGCAAGCTAGCAAAGAGCAACCCATTGGAGAATAAATGAACAATGGAAACCTCAAGAAAGAACAACATTTCCTTCTTAAATCCCTTAAAGATCTTGATGAAGAACTTGCAAAGGGAGAAATAAGTTCTGAAGATCATGCTTCGCTTACACGCAGTTATTCAAAGCGTCTCGCACGCTTGGGTAAAAGCGAAAAAAATTTCAAAAATGAAAGCAATATTAAACAGAGAAGAAAAACTTGGCTCTGGGTCTTGTTTATAGTGTCGGTAGTTACCATTTCAGGCTTCGCAATTAGTCTTTCATCTGGAGATAGAACAAGTTCCGAAGGGATGACTGGAAGCATAAGGCAAAGTGTCGTGACGAAACTCTCCCAAGCTCAAGAACTATTTAGTGATCAGAGCAAGTGGGCTGAAGCGATAGATTTGTATGAACAGGTGCTTGAGCAGCAACCGAGTAACTCTGAGGCCTTAACCTATCGAGCATGGCTTCAATACCGACAAGGTGGATCAAGTGATGAGCAAATCGCTGTTTGGCAAGAAGTTCTTATAATCCAACCTGATTTCCCAGACGCGATCGTTTTTCTAGCTATAGCTCTTTCAGATGAGAGACGATTCGCCGAAGCTGCACAACAACTCAATAATTTAGAAAAAATACAAGTATCGAAAGAATTGCAGAGTGTCCTGTTGGTCCAAGGGCTTAGAGGAGAAGTATTCGCTGAAGCGGAATATGAAACGATAGTTCGCAATGAGGAGCCAACCCTCCAAGATCTAGAAATGAGCGTTGAAGTGGCACTTGAAGCAGCTAATTATCTACTCCAAAGCGATAAGGAGCAGAGGAGCGTCAGCGCACTGAAGCTATTCAGAGCAATTCTCCAAGAAGAGCCATCTAACCCCGCAGCGTTAAGTAGAGAGTCGTTACTATTGGCACAAACCGGCGATCCTCTTCTTTATGAAAGGGCGATAACTCAGATGGATAAAGCTATTCAGAGCAACCCAATGAATCTTGAAGTCTTATTAACACGTGTAACTATCAACGCTGACGTAGACCCGAGTCTTGCCTGTGAAGATTTAGTGACGATTTCTGATCCATCATTCGCGAGTGCAATTTCTCAATCAACGCAGCTTCAATCGCAAATCAATTCTTTAACTACATATTTGGCTTGCGATGGCTAGAGCGCTACAGAGGTAACGCAAACTTCATCTCCTTGGGCAAGACTTGACGAAGTTGTAGCTTCAGTCTTCCCATACAGGGACCCAAGCATTCCCTTTACCATCCCTCGATCAACAGCGCAGATCACAGGGTGTTTGACAGCCGAATCGCCGAAGGGGCAATGTTCAGAAACTATCTGAAGCTCATCACCAAACTGTTTTGCGTGGGCAGCGAAACCATGCGCAGTTAATGCTTCAGCTACAGCATGGAGGCTTTGCCGGAAAGAATATCCGGAATCTTCGTAGCCCAGCGAATGAGCCATAGTTTTTCCGTACTCAAACCCAACCTCTTCGGCCAGCGCTTCCGCTTGGTCACTTGAAAGTAGCGAAAGCGCTTTCCCGAGGAGAGTCACCAGAACATCTTGGTGGCGAATAGGTAGGTCAAGATAAATCTCGGTGTCAGTGCATGCGTATGTTTTCGATGGCCGACCTGCTTTTGAGTCAGACTTCTTACCAACATCAAGATAGCCACCTGCTGCGAGCTTATCTAGATGGTGTCGGGCGACATTAGGGTGCAGGTTAAATTCTTTGGCAGTTTCTGCAGCTGTGATCCCAACCGAATTTTCATGAGCAAATAGATAAATATCTCTTCGGGTCTTATCCCCAAAGGCCGCAGTAATAGCTGTGACTACAGAAGAGAACTCTGTTGCTGTTAGAGATTTGCTGTTACTGATATCCATGTTCACTCCAATGGTGACTCCCCATAACCATGCTATCCACTGAACGAGTGTGATGCATGAAGAAGCACTTCATTTGCATTGAGGTTCTCGCTAGAAACCACTTACAATGGACCTATCTCTAAGGGAGTAATTGATGAGCGTTTCAACTGAAAGAATTCTTGAAGCTTTACAACCAGTCAACGATCCAGAACTCAACAAAAGCATTGTTGAACTCGGCATGGTAAAGAACATTTCAATCCAGAAGTCATTAGTTAATGTTGAGGTAGCTTTAACGATCCCAGGGTGTCCACTGAAAGCCAAAATCGAAGAAGATGTGAAAGCTGCAGTTCAAGAAATAGATGGTATCGATGAAGTCACAGTAGATTTTGGCGTAATGACTGATGAAGAGAGGATGAAAGTTCGAGAACTCGTCCACGGTGACCCTTCAGCAACAGCTGGCTCTCAGCAAGCGCACGGCCACGCAGAAGGGAGACTCATTCCCTTCGCCGACCCAGAATCCCAAACTCGTGTTCTCCTCAATGCGTCAGGAAAAGGCGGCGTAGGAAAATCTTCTGTTTCGGCGAATCTATCAATTGCTCTCGCAAATCGAGGCAAAAAAGTTGGCATCGTCGACGCCGATGTATGGGGATTCTCAATCCCGAGAATGCTTGGATTAGATCAACCCCCAACAGTCATTGATGAATTGTTAATACCACCCAAAAAACATGGTGTGAAGGCTATCTCAATGGGATTCTTCGCGAGAGAGGACCAACCCGTGATATGGCGCGGCCCCATGCTCCATAAAGCATTAGAACAATTTCTAACAGATGTCTACTGGGAAGACCTCGACTACCTCGTCATTGACCTTCCTCCAGGAACTGGTGATATCGCTTTATCCTTAGCTCAATTCTTGCCACGATCAGAACTTTACGTGGTCACAACACCGCAGCCAGCTGCGCAACGTGTAGCGCAAAGAGCTGCCTTCATGGCACAAAACGTGAATCTTGAAGTTAAAGCCGTGATAGAGAACATGTCATGGTTTACCGGAGATGATGAGAAAAAATATTACCTATTCGGGCATGGTGGAGGCGAAGACCTTGCTAAACGACTCGAAGTTCCATTGATAGGGCAGATTCCCCTCCTTCCAGAAATTCGAGAAGGGTCTGATACCGGGAGCCCACTTGTGGCTACGATGCCTGAAAGCGAAGGCGGGATAATCTTTGCTCAAATAAGTGAAACCATTGATATTGACCTTGCCCCCACCCGAAGATATAACAAGGGGCTTAAACTACTTCAATAAGTAAAGAGAGGAACCTAATGATTGTTCGTATAGGTGTCGGTGACATAGCAAAAGAAATCCAACTTGAGATGAGTGACGATACAGACCTTGAAGGACTGAAATCACAAATTGAGGCTGCTCTAGAATCAGAAAAAAGTATTATCTGGTTAGCGGATAAAGATGGTCGAGAAGTTGGTATTCCACTAGGAAAGATCACCTTTATTGATATTGGGTCGCAAGCTGCTCCCAAAATAGGATTCGGGGCATAAAACATAACCCGTCGAAATGAAAGACAAAGATGTCAGTACTATCAGAGCTAGCGCCTAACTTAGAAGCTCGAGAGTGCGAATACTTAACTGACATTATACGATCTTGGGATTTGTTAGCTGATCTCTCCTTTGCGGATTTGCTTCTCTGTATCCCTGACGACCAATCTGCAATCACTCCCTACACTATTGTCGCTCACGTTCGTCCCACCACAAGTCGCAGCATTTATCGAACAGAAATGGAGGGGCGAAGGTTCGCTGAAGGGGAACGCCCATTTCTTGACCAAGCTCGTCAGAACCGCGCAATGATTGATGGGGGATTGATCCTACAAACCCCGATAGAGCGCATCCGGACATTGAGTGTACCTGTTGTTTTTGAAGGGAAAGTCCTAGCTGTTCTATCTAGAGATTTCTCACCAGATGATCAAAGAGTCGCCGGAGAGCTAGAAATGACCTATTTCTCTCTATTTCGGCGTTTAGCTCTGATGATTACCCAAGACTGCTACCCATTTCAAGACGCTGATAGCGAAACAGAATTTTCTCCCAGAGTCAGTGATGGTCTTATGTTGTTGGATGCAGAGGGCCGGGTCCGTTTCGCTTCGCCAAATTCAGTCTCTGTTCTCAGTCGGCTACACATCCGGCAAATAGAAGGAAAAAAATTGGGGGTTGAAGAACTAGAATGTGATGCAGTTACCCAAGTTTTCTCAACTCGTCAGCGACAAGATGCAGAAATTTCGATACATGGGCAAGCCGTAACTCTGAAATGTCTCCCAATTATCGAAGATGACCAATTGACAGGTGCGCTGGCCCTTGTTCGTGATATCTCAGAACTCAGACGTCGCGACCAACTGCTTCGTTCAAAGGACTCTACAATCGCTGAGATACACCATCGTGTTAAGAACAACCTGCAAACTATTTCATCATTACTTCGCCTCCAATCTCGACGTGTAGTAGCAAACGAAGCCAAAACAGCAATAAATGATTCTGTTAGGCGGATACGTTCAATTGCAGTGGTGCATGAGATCCTCTCCCATAACGCAGAAGATAATGTGCAGTTCGATGAAATAATAAGGCCCTTAGTCCGACTCGTTTCTGAAGACCTCTCTAGCGCAGAAAAAGCCCTCCAATTCTCTGTTGAGGGGAACCTAGGGAATCTTTCAGCCGCAGAAACAACTGCTTTGTCAGTTGCACTCAATGAATTAATGCAAAATGCGGTTCAACATGGTTTCTCAGATATCGCTTCTATTCAATCCCCAGAGTTGAAAATCACGTTTGGATCATCTGATGGAAATCTTGAAATATCTGTAAAAGATAATGGGCATGGACTACCGGAAGATTTTTCAACAGAAAACTACGGTCTCGGCCTCACAATTGTGCAAAATCTTATAGAAAAGGATCTTGAGGGTTCAATACAAATTCGTGGAGAGCAACGAAAGGGAACAAACGTATTCATACAAATACCCAAGAGTTAATGTTTCGCGTTACGGGGATACTTCCGTTAAAAACGTGGCTGCCGTTGCCGGCGGATAGCCCTTCGTTCTTCTTCTGATCGGCCTCCCCAAACACCATTATCCTGGTTTGAGTCAAGAGCGTATTCGAGGCACTCTTCCTGAGATGGGCAACGATGGCAGACTGTTTTTGCTAGAGAGATAGCATCAAGTGCACTGCCAGTATTTCCTACCGGAAAAAAGAGTTCAGGGCTTGTATCTTTGCATAATGCCAAGTAGCGCCAGTCACTCTTTTTATCAGGATATGAAATAGATTGAATTGCCACAGGCCCTCCGCAAAGCATTAGCGACTCTTTGTGTGACTCACCTTTATGGTTCGTCTATGTTGACGATACAGGCAAAGTTGGTGTGTGACAAGTGGCACATGGTGGTTATGTTGAATTTGTGAAAAAAAATTATAAACCCAATTATCCGAGCTATTTTAGTTACATGGATGTGCTTTGTGACTAATGTCTGTGCCCACCGAGGTGCTTCTCTTGCCTTTAAAGAAAACACTCTTGAAGCATTCATTCATGCGGTAGCTTTAGGCTCTGACTGGATTGAACTCGATGTGTGGTTAGCGAGTGATGGGAATGTGGTGGTTCACCACGATCAAACCGTAGGAACTGATCTTCACATTCAGGAAGTAACTGTTGAAGATCTTCCAAATGACGTTCCGCTGCTCGGAGCTGCGGTGGAGGCATGTGCAGGGGCGCACATGAACATTGAGCTAAAAGTATCTGAATCCACGTTCACGCAGAAACTCGTTGATTCTGTTTTGGATGTGATAGGCAGTGCTAGCCATGATCAAGAGTTTCTTTTATCATCATTTAGCAGAGACGTGCTTGAATATGCCAGAGCAGCATCATCCACAGTTCAACTTGGGTTTTTGACTATCGGGGATTTCAAAGAGAAGAAGGATTTCCTCCAAGGACTCAAACTCTCCGGTTTTCAATCGGTCCACCCGCATCACCTTGTAGTAGATGAAGATTTCGTAGTTGCCTCTCATGAATATGGCCTAGAGGTCAATGTCTGGACGGTCAATGATGAAGACCGTATGGAAGAACTTATTGGTTACGGGGTGGATGGAATTATTACCGATGTCCC
>Ga0315326_10001035_pt1 | contig 14197 bp, 12 predicted proteins | sample M180m32315metaG_FD_203457 | JGI IMG/M metagenome (GOLD analysis project Ga0315326, IMG submission 203457) | Ammonia-oxidizing marine archaeal communities from Monterey Bay, California, United States - M1 80m 32315 | ecosystem: Environmental > Aquatic > Marine > Coastal | place: USA: California... | reverse complement strand
TCAGATAGGAATAAAGTCTAAATTATATAAAAAGGGGAGATATAGTCCTACAATGGAGCGTGGCACGCACCATTTTCATAGATTGGTTGCAGAATTCTCTAATAAATAAGGTTAGGTGGATTGTTTTAGAGTTGCAGTTTTTCTTGGCTTTATTATTCTTTCTAGTTGTAAAGATTACCATAAAGATATGAAGGAATGGGCAGAGAGCATTCCTGCAGCAAGTTCGCTCGGGTTTGTCAAAAGTAGTACGCCCGGCTATTTAGAAATCGATTGGAATAACCCTCATCAAGTTGATAAAGGAATTACTAGATATACAATTACGGCTATTCAAGGCCACCAAGACCCTGTTAGTATTCATTTTTATTTGGAGTTTAAAAATGGTATATTCTCCCGACAAGGCTGGGAAAGATTGGAATAGTGTTCCGTGATAATTTAATCAATTTGTGGGATAGAACCATTACTGCCATCGGATTTATTACTCCGGTCAATCCATTTATATCGTCTCCTAACCATTTTATATGCAGGTCTATAGTAAAATATATAGTTCAACATAAGTTCGTGAACTCCATAGTTGCCAGTTCGCATGGAGGTTAACGAAAGGTTATAATTATAACTGACTCCAAAGTCTGGGTGTGGATATATTCCAAAGCCAGCAATCAACCCATCTTTTATTCTATAACCAGCTTCGAATTGCAAGAATTCGTTGTAGTCAAGTTTCATCCTTAAATCTGCCATAAGGGGGTTGTTTTCGAAGTAATTCAATAGGGCAGTCGGTTGCAAAGAGAATGACTCGCCAATATAAAAAGTCTTGCCCGCCATCAAGTAATAATGCCCAACTTGCGGAGTAGATGAATTGTTTTGATAGTTGATTTTTAGGGGGATTAGATTTAACGCTGAAATTCCAACGTAAAAATTACCGTCATTATAAAAGTAAATTCCTCCACCGGCATTCGGAGCAAAGGTGTTGGCAGAATTACTTACATCAACCAAATTATCTGTTTCATGAACCATAATAACTTTATTTCTGTTAATCCGGTATTGAGCAAAAGAGGCAGCTAAACCGAATGATAGTTTTAGTGTTTCTGATAGTTTAATGTGATACGAATAGGCGAGGGATAAACCAGTATTGCTTAGTACGCCAGATCTGTCGTTGTAAATGGAACCACCAATGCCGTAGCTCCTTTTGTCAACAGAACTGTGGGCGCTTAACAGTTGAGTAGAGGGTGATCCATCTATACCTAACCATTGATTTTTATGTTGAAGCCTAATGTCTATATAAGGCTTATTCCCAGCAATAGCAGGGTTATATAGAAAAGGGTTGTTATTGTTCCCACTATGAACGGGTAATTGTTGCGCGTAACTTGTTAGAATTGTAAGAGTAAGAATAATTATATTAATTAATCTTATCATTTCTCACGAACAATTGAAATAGATCCTTGCTGTTTGTTACCTCCATTGTTATAATCAATCACATAAAAATAAGCAGCTGCTGGCAGATTATCAGCATTCCAAGTGTTATTATAATTCTCCATTTGGAACAATAGAGCGCCATTTCTATTGTAGATTTCTACTATGTTTCCTGGATAGCTATAAATTGTTTCTATTATCCAGGTATCGTTATTTCCATCACCGTTTGGGGTAATTAGGTTAGGGATTTCTAAATTATTCGTGCATGCCGAAACTACTATTTCTATTTCGATAGAGCAACCATCGGTACTTGTTATAGTTGCCGAATATTTCCCTTCTTCTATAACATTAATCAAATGGCTTGTTTCACCAGTTGACCATATAATATAATCGTCTGGACTTCCGGTTTCTAGATCTACACCTAAATAACTACATAAAATTGTATCAGTCGGCAGCGTATTTTCAGGAAGGTCATATTGAGAAATTGTAATTGTATCTCTAGATATGCAAGCTCCTGAATATATTGACAAGTAATAAGTTCCAGGGTCTTCAACTTCGATCGATTCTTCGTTACTGCCTGTAGACCATTCAAAATTGTTACCTTCAGCTGAACTCAAAGTTATTATGTCGCCATCACAAATAGTCATGTCTTCACCTAAATTAGCAATCGGCATGGTTCCGTACTCCGCATTTGTTAAGATTTCTAATTTGTTGTTTTCAACTCCATCTTGTCCTGAATCTGCGCCATTTGATAAGCCCAAGCATGATGTCGATAAGCTAGTAACTATACCATTGCTACCTCCAGAAAGATTAGTAGTAAGGTTTGGTGAGGCAGAGTTGGTTTTGTACCAAATTACACCACCGCTTCCACCGCCACCTGGACCATAGCATCTGTTTGCTGTAACACCTCCAGCATTTCCTCCGTTCCCTCCAATCGCTTCTGTTCTTAATGTGTTGTTAATCTCGTCTGTATATAGAAGAATAGAGCCTCCTGCGCCACCACCACCGCCACCATCGTGTATACTAGTCCCTCCATCAGAGCCATTAGCAAGAATTTTATTACTGTTTCCGGCAATATTTTTTGCCATGATAATTACTATTCCTCCACCAGCACCTCCATCTGTAATCATGTGATTGTTTGCGTGTCCAGCGCCACCACCACCACCCAAAAAAACTCGTGTATTTTGATCATTTAAACTTTTGCCACCAACTCCTGGGTGATTACTCGTGCAATTATTAGGATTAGCATCATTATTTTTACCTCCATCACCACCTGATGTGAGGTTTCCGCCACCTCCACCACCTGAATTATGGTCGTTTCCACCTCCACCACCATTCGCAAGGGCACCTTTCCCAGCGGTGTTTGTCCCATAAAAAGCAATACCCTCACCTTTCATGGCTCCATAACCAGTGGTAATATCGTATGAATAGTCTGAGAAATTATCGAACCAAGCGCAATCGTATATAGATGAATCTGATATTCCTCCTCGAAACCCAGCGTTTGATACATCTATATTTGCGTTAAGCGTCAAAGTGCCAGAAGCGTTTAATATAAGAATTCCTCCAGTACTTCCATTCCAAGGTTGACAGGTTAGAGTTCCTGTAATCGTTGCATTTCCATAGTTTGGAACTGAAACAATCTGCACAGTTGCTGACTGATCGTAATTGTTGGATAGTTCTTCGTTAAATGAGACTGTGTTAGCTGATATGTTGCAGATAATTGCATATTCAAAGTAACCAGAGCCGTTATAATCGATAACGGCCCCATATCCCGCGTTGTTTGCTGAATATATTTGCGCACCCTGCATTTGAATTATTAGAACAGTATCTCCAACAGCTAATCCAGAGGTGGAAGAAACTTCAACGGAAGCATTATTACCTCCTATCGAAATTACTTTATGGTATGAGTTAATGGTTCCAGAAATATTTTGAGAAAGGCCTGATAGGGAAACGGCAAAGACTATAATAACGGTAAGAGAAAAACTAAAGGGCTTAATCACAATCCAAAGATACTAATTAAGGAAGATATTCTAGCGCACCTGCATCTGGCGAAGAATCGCGAGAAACTCCTTCTTTATCAGTTTCTAAACCGGGTATTATTGTGCAATAATCGATTGCTACAGATTGCTCGAATAAATTATAATCATCAATCGTAACATCTGAGAATATCGGATTAAGTGAAACACCATCGACCATTACATTAGCTGGATTTGTTAGAACATTAAGATAATTTGATAAGGAAGTATTCAGCTCTGTTTTAACGATGCAATCGTTAAATTGATACGAGAAAGTCATTCCTGGATGCTCCACCTCTTCAATAACTAGCTCCTCTGTATTATTTCCATGAACAATACAGTTGTTGAACTCAACATCTATACTCCAATGCTGTTTTTTGGCTCCAGCTTCAAAGTAATTACTCACAACTAGCTGACCCAAATCTCTTGCGGCATAGGTCCAATAATTGGCCAAAGTACAATGGTTGAATTCATAATCTCCGCCCCAAGGCAGTGCAACTGTATGCTGCCCGCAGTTACTTATAATACAGTTGTCAGCTTTTATGGTTGAGTTGTATGCTAATAAACCAACACCGCTCATATTTTCGATTGTTGAGTTTGTAATTGTTAGAATAGTGTTGGTTCCAGGATTAGCAGTACTATCGGCTTTGATTCCAATATTTCCGTTTCTAATAATTGCATGATTTATTGTGTTATTTATGCTTTCGGTATATAGCCAAATTCCTCCGAAAACAGGATGGCCCCATTGTCCGGGAATATCACGGTAATCTATATCAGTTCGGTCTGAAGTGAAAATAACAGGATTGTCTGTGGTTCCCTCAACATGCAAAGAAGCCGATACGTCAACTGCCAAACCTGAATACTGATGAAAATGCAAAGCCGCTCCGGCAGGAATAGTTAATGTATTAGATGAGTCAACAGTTAAGTATCCATAAATAACATTTGGCTTATCATTCGGCAATGTATAGTTGGTGTTATATTCATCTTCTGCCTGATTAATTGGAAAAAAATAGGTTCCACCTGTTGAATACCAAAACCAAGCATCTTGGCCCCAAGCAACTAAATCGATATTTTGAATATTGTTATTGGTAATAAAAATTATTGAATCGGTTATAATCATTGGATTATTCGATTCATTTGGATCTACGGTAACTTCAACAAAAATATAAAGACTATCCTTCGCCCTAAGCTCTATATTCTCTTGTTTATGAGCAGATACACCATCAATGTTAATTCGAAAGTTAGATGAATTTCCACCAGCTAATTCTAATGAAGTTATATTAATAGGTTGCGCATGAGGATTATAAACTTTAAAGACTTTGGTTATCGATCCAATTTGAGTAAAAACTGTGTCGAAAATAATCGTATCAGTAGAAAATTCTAATTGCGCTGAAGAATTAGTAATCAATTTGTCCTTTTTGCAAGAACCGCAAAAGAGAACAAGTAATAAAGTAAATGGAAATAGTGTATTCTTCAACATTTTGCACAAAGATAGCTAAACACATTACGAAGTTTATCTAATTTTATTTTATATCAATTGTTTTGTTTTTGTTGATTTATACTTACTTTTGCAACCTCAAAATTAAAGTTTATAAACATGAAAGCAGGAATTCACCCAGAAAATTACAGATTAGTTATCTTTAAAGATATGTCTAATGATTATACTTTTTTATCGAAATCTTGTGCTGCAACAAATGATACAATGAAATGGGAAGATGGCAATGAGTATCCTCTTGTTAAGTTGGAGATTTCTCATAAATCACACCCATTTTATACTGGTAAGCAAACTTTAATTGATACAGCTGGTAGAGTTGATAAATTCAAAACGCGTTTTCAGAAACACCTTAAGAAAGAATCTGCAGAGTAATTTGCACAGAATATGATATTTAGAAGTCACGCTCAATGCGTGACTTTTTTTTTGACCAAATATTCGGTATTATTGGTTAAAATTGGGAAATATGAATGTAATTCTATTTGATGATGATTCTAGAGGAGAACTATTGCCTCTAACATACACAAGGCCTATAGCTGATTTACGGATAGGTATTTTGACTATTCGCGAAAAATGGGACAAATACTTGAAGGTGTCTTCGTCTTCGTTAACTCAAAAGTATTTATCGGAAAAGTATCAGATGCTATTGTCAAAGGATAATTTACTTGTAAATAGCTCAATTTTACCAAATGAAAATTTAGTATCTGAGATTTTGTCTCTCGACCTTAATGAAAAATTAGTTGAAGGTAGTGTCACTATTGCGGCAAGAGTTGATAGCCAACAAATAGATGGAATTTCAGTAGATGGAATTTCGAGACTAGATGTGGTTAAAAAGTCGTGTAAGTACAAGTTTGATAAGCTTAATCATATTTGGGATATTTTTCAAAAAAACGGAGCAGAACTAGATGCAGATTTCGAATTGATTACTGCGGGTAGAAGCTCTATGGAGGTTAGTAAAACAAACCAAATTTTAGGAGATAAGATATTTATTGAAGATGGTGCTATAGTTGAATGCGCAATATTAAATAGTAAATCAGGCCCAATTTATATTGGGAAAGGATCAGAAGTGATGGAAGGAAGTATCATTCGTGGCCCATTTTCGTTAGGTGATAACTCTACTTTAAAGCTTGGAACCAAGATTTATGGACCTACAACCATAGGGCCGCATTCAAAGATAGGAGGTGAAGTAAATAATTCTGTAGTTATTGGATACTCTAACAAAGGACATGATGGCTTTATGGGCAACTCGGTAATTGGAGAATGGTGTAATTTGGGTGCAGATACAAATACTTCAAATCTTAAAAACAATTATGGAAACGTGAAAATTTGGAATTTTCCGAAAGGTGAACTTACAGATAGTGGGCAGCAGTTTATTGGGTTGATAATGGGGGATCATTCAAAGTGTGGTATTAACTCGATGTTTAACACAGGAACTGTTATAGGGGTTTGTACGAATGTTTTTGGCGGTGATTTCCCGAAAAAATTTATTCCTTCTTTTTCTTGGGGTGGGGCAAGTGGCTTTGTCGATTTTAATATTAATAAGGCATTTGAAGTTGCGAATCGCGTTATGAATAGAAGAGAGCTAAACTTAACAAATAAGGATAGAGATATATTGAAATATATCGAAATAGAGTCTCAAAATTTGAAATAGTCTGCCATCCTTGTAAATGGCATAAGTATTGACTATTGCATTGCGGTAGAGAATAGTTTGTTGCTCTGCCAAATTGACTGAATATATTTTTATGAAAGAGATTGATTTTAGTCTACTCAATTTGAGTAGCGTTACAGAAGAAAATGCTGAGTTTATTCCTTTGCTTTCGCAAGAGGATGAAGACCAGATGGACAAGGAGAATATTCCAGAAATACTGCCAATATTACCGTTGCGTAATACTGTATTGTTTCCTGGCGTTGTAATTCCTATTACAGTTGGAAGAGATAAATCAATTAGGCTAGTTAAAGAAGCTTATGATGGCAATAAAACAATTGGAGTTATTGCTCAAAAAGACCAAGAAGAAGAAAATCCAAAATTTGATCAATTAAACACAATTGGCACGGTAGCATCAATTTTAAAATTATTGAAAATGCCTGATGGAAGCTCTACCATCATAATTCAAGGTAAAAAACGATTTAGGTTAATAGAAGCAACTCAGGAAGAACCTTATATTAAGGCAAGAATAGAAACATTTTTAGACAATAAAGCCCTTTCTGACGGTAAAGAGTTTGACGCATTGGTCGGATCAATCCGTGACTTGGCACTAAACATTATTAAGCAATCTCCAAATATTCCATCTGAAGCTTCGATTGCAATTAAAAATATTGAGAGTCCATCTTTTCTAATTAATTTCATTTCATCTAACATGAATGCATCTGTTTCTGAAAAACAAGAGCTACTGATTGAAGAGAAATTAAAACAAAGAGCTGAATTGGTACTTGGTTTTTTAACAAAAGAATTACAGATGCTGGAGTTAAAAAACGATATTCAATCGAAGGTTCGTAGTGATATAGATGATCAACAACGCGAATATTTTCTTCATCAGCAAATGAAAACAATTCAAGAAGAACTTGGAGGAGATTCTGTAGATCAGGAGATTGAAGAAATGACAAAAAAGGCCTCAAAAAAGAAATGGTCTAAAGAAGTTAATAATGCGTTTAACAAAGAATTAGATAAGGTGCAACGCATGAATTCCTCTAGTGCTGAGTACTCTGTTCAAATTAATTATTTAGAAGCTCTTCTTGATCTGCCTTGGAATGAAGTAACTAAAGATAAATTTGATTTAAAACGGGCTCAAAAAATATTAGATCGAGATCATTATGGTTTAGAAAAAGTAAAAGAAAGAATTCTTGAACATTTAGCAGTGCTTAAATTGAAAGATGATATGCGTGCTCCAATCTTATGTTTGTACGGACCTCCTGGAGTTGGTAAAACTTCTTTAGGTAAGTCAATTGCAGAAGCTATTGGCAGAAACTATGTGCGTATGTCTTTAGGTGGTTTGCGTGATGAAGCAGAGGTTCGTGGACATCGAAAAACTTATATTGGAGCAATGCCAGGTCGAATATTGCAGAGTATAAAAAAAGCTAAATCGTCAAATCCAGTTTTTGTGTTAGACGAAATTGATAAGGTTGGTAGCAATGGTCATGGAGACCCCTCTTCCGCCTTATTGGAAGTGCTTGATCCAGAACAAAACGATACTTTTTATGATAATTTTGTTGAGTTAGATTACGATTTGTCATCTGTTATGTTCGTTGCTACAGCAAATTCTTTGAGCTCAATTCAGCCAGCTTTAAGAGATAGGTTAGAGATCATAGAAGTGTCAGGTTATACGATAGAAGAAAAAATCGAAATAGCGAAAAAACATCTCTTACCTAAGCAAATGAAGGCACATGGTTTATCTAAAGATCAAATTAAACTAGGTAAGTTAACTTTAGAAAAATTGATAGAAGAGTATACAGGAGAATCTGGAGTTAGAAGTTTAGAAAAGAAACTTGCAAAGCTATGCCGCTCTGTCGCCCGAAAGATTGTGATGGAAGAGTATGAAAAAGCAGAAATATTACCTGTTGAATTAAAAGCTATTTTAGGTCCTGGTTATTCGAAAGATAAGTATCAAACCAACAATGTAGCTGGCGTAGTAACTGGCCTTGCATGGACGGCAGTAGGCGGTGACATTCTATTTATTGAATCGAGTATTACAAAAGGAAAAGGAAAGTTGACACTTACAGGTAATTTAGGAGATGTAATGAAGGAGTCCGCAGTAATTGCCTTAGAATACTTAAAAGTTCACAGCGATAACTTAGGAATAAAACAAGGAGTTTTTGATAATTGGAATGTACATATTCATGTGCCCGAGGGCGCAACACCAAAGGATGGTCCCTCTGCAGGTATTACAATGTTAACAGCTTTAGCTTCTTTGTTTACTCAGCGAAAAGTGAAGAAAAAATTGGCCATGACAGGTGAAATTACTTTGCGCGGTAAGGTTTTGCCCGTTGGGGGAATCAAAGAAAAGATACTAGCGGCAAAACGTGCTGATATCAAGGAGATTATCCTTTCGGAAGAGAATAGGAAAAATATTGAAGAAATCAATCAGAAATACTTGAAAGGCTTGAAATTTCACTATGTACAAGAGATGATAGAGGTAGTTGAATTGGCCTTAATAAATCAAAAGGTGGATAAACCAATAAGCATCTAAAGACAATCATTTGAAACACGTTCGTTCTTCTTTTGTATCTTTATTTCCTGAAGGGTATAAATGAAGCAACGTTTAATAATCTATTGTATAGTATCTCTATCAGCGTTCAATGTTCAAAGTCAGGACTGGAAGCTGGGCAAGAATAGTGTAAAAGTTGATGTTTTACAGTTAATTTTTTCGGGGAATATCGAAATGGACTACGAACGTTATCGAAGTAACGGATCCTCTATTATAATTTCTGGCGGTTATACTATTAAGGGTTTATCGGCTCAAATTAGACGATACGAAAGGTGGGGAGCAAATGCTGAAATTCAATATAGAAAGTTTATTCTTCCTTTTCAACTTAACGACAAATTCCGAGCATATATGGGACCATTTATTCGGTATAAGTTCCTAGAGTACTCGAGAAACGAAACTGTTATGGAGCAGATTGAGGATAATAATGGCAATTGGTCGACTGTTGAAATAACATATAACTCTATAGATCAATTTAGCTCCTATTATACAGGATTTGTTTTCGGATTCAGCTCATATCTAGGAAAACACGTTGAACTTGATATGTTTATTGGAGCGGGCGTTAAAATAAACGGGCGAGTTTTATATCCAGATGAGTATGGATTTTTACAAACTAAAAGTTTCGGAATGGCTGTTAATCCAGGGTTTTCTGGAGTGCTGCCCAGATTTGGTATTAGATTAGGAGGCTTGTTTTGAAATCATATTGGCTAACATATTTGGTGCTATTTGTTTTTTCTATATCAGGAAGTTCACAAAGTGTTTCAGAAAGCACATACAACTATAGTAATACATTCAAGGTATCTGTCTCTCAGTTTTTCGCATCAGAGTACCGTGTTACTTATGAGAGATATACAAAGAATCATAGAATAAGTTTGGCTTTCAGCCTGTCTTATGTGTTAAACAAGAAACCTAGTATATGGTTGAATGAAAATGTATTTACACAGTTAGCAGGGGCAGGGGCAAATCTTCAGATTAAATTTCATTTGTTTAATAAATACGGTCCTATTATAGCTAACAGAAAAGGGACAACGGTATTGGATATTTATTCCGCGCCATATTTTCAATATTTTCATTTAAAATACGTTGATGAGAACGTTAGTTTTTTAACAGATGGTTTTGAGGACGATTTATATGTTAAGGGTGAACCAATTATTGATATTGTTGATGCTTATGAAGGAGGAGTTATGTTGGGTATAGAAATAGCTGTTCATCAAAGGTTTATCATGGAGTTTGCTACAGGAGCAGGATATCGCTATTCTACTATAGAGTCAAGTCCTTATGGCTTTCCAGTAATTAGAACAGGATATTGGTCGCGGGGTTTTACTGGCCTTGTGCCGAGATTAGGAATTAATTTTGGATTTACATTTTAGATGAGAGTTCTTCTAATAATTTTGTTTCCCCTTTCGTTATTTTCTCAAATTGGTGGCAACTCAACATATCAGTTTTTAGATGTTCCAATCTCTGCTCGTTCAGCAGCAATTGGTGGTCATAATATTTCTGTAAAAAACGGAGACATGAATTGCGTAGAGGATAATCCTGCATTAATTGATAGCTCATATGTAAACAATCTATCGTTGAATTATATTAACTACATAGCGGATATTAATTACGGGTATGTTGGATTTACCAAATCAATAGAAAAGTTGGGAATGATTAATGTAGGTATGCAATATTTCAATTATGGTAATTTTATAAGGGCAGATTATACGGGACAAATTCTAGGAGATTTTAGAGCCCAAGACTATTCTTTAAATTTTTCATTTGCCAAACAATGGGACTCAACTTATTCTATTGGAGGAACGTTGAAACATATTTTTTCGGATTACGAGAGCTACGAATCTTTTGGTTTGGCTGTTGATTTAGGTGGATATTATCACTCTAAAAGTGGTTTATTTACAGCAGGTTTGGTATTGAACAATATGGGCGCTCAATTAGTGGGCTACACACCAGGTAATAGGGAAAGACTTCCGTTTCATGTTAATTTAGGTTTATCTCAAAAATTCAGACACGCTCCCATTCGTTTAAATTTAGTTGTCCAGCATTTGCAAAAATGGGATTTAACATATGGTGGTAGTTTGGTCGAAGAAAAGGCATCCTTTACTTCAACTAGCGACAAGGTTTTGAGGCATCTAATAATTGGCGCAGAAATTCTTCCAAGTAAAAATGTCTTCATCAATTTCGCTTATGATTATCATAAACGACAACAACTAAAGTTGGCAGCGAGAACAGGATTGTCTGGAATTTCCTTTGGTGTAGGTATTAAAATATCTAAATTTAGCCTCAGTTATGGCAGAAGTACTTATCATTTGGGAGGTGCATCTAACCATTTAACTGTTGTAACCAATTTGGGAGATTTTAAAAAGAAAGCAAAAATATCTAATGAGGAAAATTAATATTGCTGTCGATGGTTATTCTTCGTGCGGAAAAAGTACGCTAGCAAAACAAATTGCAGAAATTCTTGGGTATCTGTATATTGATAGTGGAGCGATGTATCGTGCGATTACGTTACATGGAATTAAAACGGGAAGTATTATTGGTGGCAAGGTTGATGTTGAAGAATTAAAAACTCAATTAACAGAGGTACATGTCGTTTTGCAATATGACCCAGATAGCAAACGATCTTATCCTATTTTGAATGGCGAGAATGTTGATAAAGAAATCCACTCAATGGAAGTGGCCAACGCGGTGAGTAAAGTCAGCGAAATAAAGGAAGTAAGAGAAAAGTTGGTCAACTTGCAGAAAAAAACAGCTGAAAGTAAAGGTGTTGTAATGGATGGTAGAGATATCGGAACTGTTGTCATTCCTAGTGCTGAACTAAAGCTTTTTATGACGGCAGATACCAATGTGAGGGCTGAACGCAGATATGAGGAACTAAAAAATAGAGGAACAAAAGTTGGTTACTTAGATATACTAAATAATATTAAATCACGAGACGAACGTGATTCTAAAAGAGAGCTTAGTCCGCTTGTTCAAGCAGAAGATGCTATTATTTTGGATAATACTCACCTTACACCAGAAGAACAATTGACGTTTGCAATTGGTCTTATTAATAACTTAGTTTCAGAGCAAGAAGCTTAATTTTTAATTCATGAAGCTCGATATCTTAGTTTTTGCTGCGCACCCCGATGATGCTGAGTTAGCTTGCTCAGGAACAATTCTCAAGCATATTTCGTTAGGGTATAAGGTTGGAATTGTTGACTTAACCAGAGGGGAATTAGGAAGTAGGGGAAGTGCTGAAATTAGAGAAACAGAAGCAAAGAAGTCTTCAAATATTTTAGGATTAACAAGTAGAGATAATTTAGACTTAGGTGACGGTTTTTTCGAAATTGATCATACTAGCTTAGTTGCGTTACTAAAAAAGATTAGACAATACAAGCCAGATATCGTGTTTTGCAATGCTCCAACTGACAGGCACCCAGATCATGGTCGTGCATCAAAATTAGCTTCGAGAGCTTGTTTTCTATCGGGGTTATTAAAAATAGATACAAATCAAGAAGTGTGGAGACCTAGAGCAGTTTATCATTACATACAAGATAGATACATAAAACCTGATTTCTCGGTAGATATAACTGAGTTTTGGGATAAAAAATTAGAATCAATAGATGCGTTTTCTTCGCAATTTTTTGACCCCAATTCAGATGAGCCAGAAACTCCAATTTCAGCAGCTAGTTTTATGAGCTATATTGAAGGTAGGGCAAAACAGTTTGGACGTGAAATTAATGCAGAATACGCTGAAGGATTTATTGTAGAGCGAGTAATTGGTGTTGATGATATTCTTGCGTTGAGATAGAACGGTGGTGAGTAATTTCATAATAGGGTAATTGTTAATTACAACTTTTTTCTATATGCTCGCCCTTTACAAACTTATATTTTATTTCTTCTATTTAGTTAGCGAAAAGAGCTTAATAATTTTGATATTCCACTCACTGTTTGATGCAATTTCTTTTAATTCAGAATAACCTTCCAGTGAGATGCTGCTATAAATAAGAAGATACGCAAGGAGTCTGGTTTCCTTTATTGAGTGCTTTTCCTAGTGTTGTTGCCTTAAAAAAATTCAAAATAGCGCGCCATTCTTTTTACTAAACAGACAAAAAAACAAGGCAAAAAAAAGGCTCTCCAAATGGAGAGCCTTTCTATATGAATATATTCTAAAGTTATTTGATAACTACTTTTTCAGTAGTTTCAAATGAATCGTTAGAAATATTTACAAAGTAAACACCTTTATTTACGTTAGAAAGATCGAAGCTCATAGTAGAAGAATTCATCATTCCAGTGTAAATAGTTTGGCCTAACATGTTGCGAATAGTAACGCTATAGTTGCCATTACCTTCAATAGTAAAGATACCATTGTTTGGATTAGGATATAGGTTGACAGCAGAAGCAGCAGTTTCATCATCAATACCAACGGCTACAGCAATTACACCAGCAGAAGCTGCAGACATGCATCCATTACCATCAACTGCAACAGCTGTTACTTCGGCACCTGGGGTAAAATTGTTCCAGTTAGATGAGTAGCTATCACCTGTAGCTTGAACTAAAGAACCAGCAATGTACCATGCATTATCAGCAGCATCAGATGTAAACACTAAATTACCACCAGAAGTTGACGGAGTAAGTGTTGGTGCGGCTGGGTTAGCGAAGATAGTTATGGTAACTGCAGTTGCAGAAGCCATATCTCCACAAGCATTACTTGCAGTAACATTCATTTCAGTTGCACCAACAGTAGAAACTGAAGTTGCTTGACCAGTTGACCCATCAGACCAGAGGTAAGTTACGCCACCGAAAGCAACTAAGTTAGCCGCTGATGTTCCTTCACAGAAGTCGTTATCAGAAACTGTAAATGTAGCAGTTGGAGCAGGAGTAAAATCGATTGTATAATCAGTTGTATCAGATCCCGAACAGTTTTGAACTACCATTTCATAAGTCCCAGCAGTATCAATATCAAATACTTGAGTTGTATCAGAACCTTCCCAAATGTATAGTGCTCCTGGCTCAGATCCAGCTGTTAAAGAAACGGTGTCGCCTGAACAGAAGTCACTAGCTCCAGTAATTAGTGCAACAGGTAAAGCAGGAAGCTCAATAGT
>Ga0315326_10001030_pt1 | contig 14213 bp, 14 predicted proteins | sample M180m32315metaG_FD_203457 | JGI IMG/M metagenome (GOLD analysis project Ga0315326, IMG submission 203457) | Ammonia-oxidizing marine archaeal communities from Monterey Bay, California, United States - M1 80m 32315 | ecosystem: Environmental > Aquatic > Marine > Coastal | place: USA: California... | reverse complement strand
GACTACTGAAACATTTGGTATTAGAAAAAACACACTTCAATTTCTAGATAAAATAGGATTTCAATTAAAAAAAATTGAGCAAGAAAAAGTTTTAATTAATAATAAAAAATTTGATTCATTTTTTCATGAATATCTAAATACATTTTATAATAATATGCCTAATTTTTAATTCTAGAAATTTTTACATAGATGTTTCAGAAAAAATAAAATATAAATAATTAAAATTATAATAAAATACTAATTTTAGATAATGTTAAAGTCATATTAAATAAATTAAAAAAAACTCTTGAAAAATTTGATCTTTATTGGTTTGAATGTTAAACAATTCTTGGTTTTTTTAAAATGTGAACGTTCACTCATAGTTTTACGGACATTAACATTAGTAAATTCGTTGAGAAATCAAAATATTCTCCCATACTAATTAATAGATAATGTTATTTTTAAGAAAAAACCATGAATAATGTGAACAATAATTCTGTTTTGTTAGGTAAAGATGTTGAGATAGGAGATAATTGTGTATTTGATAAGATGAAATCTGATTCAAATCAAGGTTTAATCAAATTTGGAGATTATTCACGAATTCATGAAAATTGTCAATTTTATGTTTCAGGTGAAGAGTTTGTAACTGGTGATTATTGTACAATTCATAAGAATACATACTTGAATGGTTACAAATCATGTCATATAGGCCATAATTCTTGGATCGGTCAAAATTCAATAATTAATTCAACTGATGAATTAAAAATTGGAAATAATTGTGGAATAGGGGCATACTCAAAAATTTGGACTCATGCTGCATGGGGTGATGCGGTAGAAGGATGTAAATTATTAGTGGGGATGCCTGACATGGAATGTAAATCTGGTGCAGTCACTATTGGTGATGATTTTTGGGGAGTAGGACAAATTACAGTTAGCCCTGGTGTTAAAATTGGAAATAAAGTAATCGCGTTAACAAATTCACTAATTACAAAAGATATTCCAGATAATACAATTATTGCTGGAATTCCAGCAAAACCAATTGTGGTAGACGGTGATGTACAAGCATATAAAAAACTAAATTCCAGTGAAAAATACAAATTGATGAAAAAATTTACTAGTGATTTTTCTAAAATGAAAAACATTCAAATTGAATTCGATGATAATTTAAAAATTATTTCATTAGAAAATAAGCAATTGATAATAAATTGTTCTGATAATATTATTGATGAAAAAAATGATAGTACGTTCTTTGATGTAATTAAAAGAACATATACTAAAAAACATAAAAAAATAGAAATTGATTTTATGCGATTTGTACTAGATTATAAAATTGGATTTGTACCAAAATGAAAGCATTTATCGTTGCAGAAATTGCTTCAAATTGGGAAGGTAGTATTTCTATTGCTAAAAAATTAATTAAAGAATCTAAAAAAGCAGGTGCAGATGCTGTAAAATTTCAAATGTGGAGAGCATCTGATCTTTATGAGGGTCATCCTGATTGGAAAATAATAAAAAAATCTGAATTAACTTTTGATAAAGTTAAAAAATTAAAATCTTATTCTGATCAATTGAATATTGAATTTTTCTGTAGTGGATTTTATCCTGAATCTATAGAGTATTTACAATCTATAGGCGTAAAAAGATATAAAATTGCATCTAGAACTTGCACATTAAATGATCCCTATTCTTTAGAAACAATGGAAAAAATCTCTAATTACAAAAAACCTGTTGTAATTAGTATGGGAATGGGTGGTAATAAAAATAAAATTAAGAAAATATTTTCTAATAATAAAATTATTTTTTGCTATTGTATTTCTGAATATCCCACTGAATTTAAAAAAATTAATTGGAATAGTTTAAAAAAGTTTGATGGTTTCTCAGATCATACACTGGGAATTACCGCAGCTATTGTTTTTGCAGTAATAAAAAATCAAAGTCATACTAAAGAAATATTTATTGAAAAACACGTTAAATTAAAAAATTCTCGAGGACCAGATGCTTCGTCATCAATTGATACCAATGAACTAAAAATTTTAGTGGATGAGATTAGAAGAATTGAAAAACTCAAATTATGATTTTGATACTAACTAATGATTCATACGTGAAAATTATATATAAAAAATTGTTTTTTATATATAGCTAATTTTGATTTGAATGAATATGAAAGATAAAATAATTTTTTGGATGGGTGGTGATTTTACACATTTTTCTTTATCTTATTATTTACAAAAAATGTATGATTGTGATCTTTATGGGATTATAGATGTTACAAATAAACCTAAAATTTTTTTCCAAAAACAGAATCTTGTTGATTTTAAAAAAACATGGTTCTTTCATGATCATATTAGTATAGATAAAAAACCTGATCTAGAATATTTGAAGTATATTGAAAAAAAATATGATATTAATTTATGGAAATTAGCAATCAATGAAAGAATATTTTATAGATTTTATAATTTTCATAAATTTACTACTGATGAAATTTTATCTATACTAGAATCTGAATGTAGACTTTTTGAAAATATCTTGGATGAAGTTAAACCTGATTTTTTTGTAACTAAAGAACCTACATTTCATCATTTAGAATTATTTTATCAAATGTGTAAAAAAAATGGAATTAATAATCTCATTTTGGGCCAACCCAATCTAGGATATCGGTGTATTATTTCAGAAGTACCTACAAAAGTTGACTATTTTGATTCTCTTGATAATGTCTCAACACAAAATCGTAGTTTTGAGGAATTACAAAAATATCTAACTTCATTTGATATATCAAAACAAATTAGAACATATGATAAACAACATGCAAATTCAAAAAAAGACTGGTTCAAAGCTATGCTCAATTATTTACTGTCAGAAAATAAAAATATCAAAACAAATTATAATTATTTTGGTAGAAGTAAATTCAAAGTAATTGTAAATACACTTTCATCTATTTTTAAAAAACATTACAGACAATTTTTTATAGATAAAAATTTAGAAATGAATCCCACATTAAATTCACCATTTATGTATTATCCATTAGGTGTAGATTTAGAAAGAAATTTACTAATTAATGCACCATTTCAAACAAATCAAATAGAAATTATACGACATATTGCAAAATCATTACCAAGTGGTTTTAAACTTTATGTAAAAGAAAATCCTTCACAGATTACTAGAGAATGGAGAAGTATTTCTGAGTACTCTGAAATTATGAATATCCCTAATGTAACTTTAATTCATCCTTCTTTTAATTCCCAAGAACTCATAAAAAATTCTAAATTAGTTTTTACAATTACTGGTTCTTCTGGATTTGAAGCTGCATTTTATGGAAAACCATCAATTGTTTTTACCACTGTTGGTTATGAAATATTACCATCTGTAACTCTGATAAAAGAAATTGAGAGTCTTAATCATAACATCATTCAATCTTTGAATCAAAATATTGTTCCTTTAGATTTAGAAAAATATCTTTTAAAATTAGAAAAAAATTCTTTTGGGTTTGATTGGCTAGGATTTGGTACAAAATTTAAAAATAAATTTTACTATGGCGGTACATTAGTGGATGTAAATATTTCTATAGATAAATTTAAAAATTTTTTAGATGAATCTAGTAATGAATTAACACTTCTTGCATCTGAACATATTAAAAAAATTGAACAACATAAGAAAAATAGATAATTTTTAATTATATTTTTACATTTGAAAAATAAATTTAATTAAATCATTTTTTTTTGCAAATTGCAAGAAAAATCAAGGGGGAATGATGATCCTCATATGGTATGGGAATATATGTTGGGTTATATTTTTCACGATTTTGCTTTTCATTCTTTTCTCGAATATTAAGAATAGTTTTTTGCAAATGAAGTTTATAAAAATTAGAATCAGGATCTAATTTAAGAAAAAGATTTTTTGCAGCATTTTTTAATTTTGGAATAGTATTATTTTTTGTTTTTAATTCAATATTGGTATTAATTTCAGAAATATTTCTCTGTGAAAATAAATCTATAATAGAAAATTTTTTGCTCAATAATTTAATGAATTCATCTTTTGTAAATTCATTTGCTGTATCCGATGAATTTAGAATAGATTTTTCTTTATTTGCTGTAGAAATGATTAGAATTCCATCATTTTTCAAAAGTTCATTATATCTTGAAATTTTCTCTTCTGGGTTATTTTCATATTGGATTGTTTCAAAAGTAATAATTGTATCGAAGAATGAATCATCAAATATTTGATTTTTAGAAAATTTAAATTTTAAAATACTATTTTTATCTAAGTAACGACAGGTTGCTATTTCTTGATTTATTGTATTTTGATGCCATATTTCATTACAATTATTATTTAGTAATTCTTTTGCAACTGAGAATCCTGTATTGATTAAATGATCATAATGTAATACTTTTCCCTTAGACAATTCTTTAACGAAATTCAATCGATATTTTTGTTCTTTATAGAAATCACCAAATTTTTTTAGAGATACATGTTCAGATTCAACTTTTCCTGCATTACGACCCCATTCATCATTTATTCTAATAACATCATCAAGTTCAATAGTTGATGATTCAATAAAAGCAAGATCTGTAATTGCCTCTACTCTGTGAATTATTCCTGGTCTAATATGATAAATTTTACCTGAATTAATTTCAATTTTTTTCATTTTTTGAATAAAATCTTGTATTTCTTTATTGGAATATCCTTGTTCATTAAATTTTTTGATATCAATAGGATTCTCATTATAATGTAAGTATCCATTTCCAGACTGAACATATGTTGTTTCATGTTTAAATTCATGAAACTGAATACTAGATTGAAATGATTTTCGAATCATGATTTCTTTTAAAGCATATTTGAAATCTGGTGCACCATCTGCAATCCATCTTTCATATCCCCATGGTTTGCTAATTGTTTTAGCATGATCTATATCTGTAATTTTTATGAAATCTTTTTTTTCACTCAATGATTATCTGAATATTTAGGTGGTATTATTATTTGTGAAGACTTGATCATTAATGAGTTTAGAACCAAATGCCATCAATAATCTGTCAAATGGTGAATTATGAAGGGGCGCCATATTGAGAAATGTGATGCCTGCCAGGATTTTAATTCGTTTTAAATCAAGATTTTTTGAAATTACATAGGCTTCAATTTTTTTAATTAATGAATCTCTTAATTCCCATTTTTTCAGATGTACTTCAGCATTATTATTAGATTCAATATATTCAAAATTATTATCTCGTATATCTTGAAAATTTATAAGTAATCCGGCATAAAGTTTTGCTAAGTCATAATATAGATCACCAAATTCTATAAATCCTGAAAAATTAGGTCTACAATCAATTAAGCAGAATTCATTTTCATTATATAAAATATTTCCAAAATTAAGATCACCGTGAATGAAACATGGGATGCCATCAAAGAGTTCATCCCATGATATTTTGTCTATTATTTGATCCAATGAATGAATGTCATTCCCATTTACTGATGAAGGTAATTCATAATTTTTATTTTTTTCTTTAAAATTATTTATTCGTTTTATTGTTTTTTCATAATAAAATTTTTTACATAAATTATTCATTTTTTTCTTATCAATATTTACTGAATACCATAAATTTTTTTCTAACCAATTTAAAAGTGATTCAAATTTAGATATGTCACTTAAATTATAAAAAACATCACCTTTAAAATAATCATAACAAAAAAAATTTTTTCCAGATGATTTAATTTTAGGAAAAATATTTGAATGTATTTTTAATTTTGATATTAACTGTAAAATATTTTCAGATTCTGTAGAGAATTTTATTACTGTATTATTGATAAAATAAATAAATTCATTAGGTTTTGAGAAATCAAAATTTTCAGATTCTGATAATATTTTTTGATATTTTTTTAAATCACCAATATCCTCCCATTTGATATCAACTGCAGTTAGTGTTGATTTTTGAAATAAAGAAATAATTCCATTAGAAATTTGATGCTCATTCTTAATTTTTTTATTATTTTTTAGACCTTCCCAAAATATTTCATGATCTTTGACAAATAATGGCGCAGAAAATGCAACATAATCTGAATTGCATGTCTGTTTGTCTCTAATTTCATGAACTAAACCGTTTTCTACTTTTAGATTACAGTATGAATTTGATTCATCATGAGATACTTTTGTGGTACCAATCCAATTTTTTTGTGGTAAATTATCTAGATTTGTATGTAATATACAATCACAAGGCATATAGTAAAATGGCTCATTTAAGTAATCTTTACAATATAATAATGATAAACCCGGACCACTACCTTCATTCTCAAAATTTTTAACATCAACATATTGAAATTTTCTTTTTGGATGGGCCATCGAAAGATATTCCTTTACTTGATGACCAAGATACCCTAGAGCTATAACAAATTCATCTGAATCTTGAAATGAATCTATGATATGGCTGATAATTGCCTTATTCCTAATTGGCAATAGAGATTTGTTAATTTTTTCCCCATATTCTCCCATTCTAGTTCCTTTTCCAGCAGCAAGAATGCATATTTTCATAAACTAAATTGTAACATAGCAGCTCTTTACTAAAATATTTCTATATGTTTATCAGACCTATTATTATAAACCTGTATAGAGGAAATTAACTATGGCACCAGAAATTAGTATTACTCCCAAGATTTTTTTGATTGATGTTGACGGTGTGATGACAAATGGTCAGTTTGCATATACTAAAGAAGGTAAAATAATGAAAATTTTTGGACCTGATGATCATGATGGATTATCGCTTCTAAAAAAATTTATAGAAATAAAGTTTGTGACTGGAGATAAGAATGGTTTTGATATTTCTAAAAAAAGAATTGTTGATGATATGAAATTTCCTTTGGATCTGGTAAGTACGGTAAATAGAATTCAATGGATTTCAGAAAATTATAATTTATCTGATGTCATCTATATGGGAGATGGAATTTTTGATCATTATGTTTTTCAAAAAGTAGGCTATGCAATTGCACCTGCAAATGCAGATAAAATTGCAAAAAAATATGCAAATTATGTAACAGAACGTAATGGGGGTGATCGAGCAGTTGCAGAAGCATGTTTACATATTTTAGAAAAATTCTTTGAGCCCTATGATTCAGATAAATTACCAGACTCAAATTTAAAAATGTCGGGAGAATGGACCGTATAAAATTAATAAAAAATTTACGTGACACACAAAAATGTACTCTATTGGGAATTGGCCCTATGAGTAAAAACTGTGTTGATTCTACAATAAATGTATCAAATGAATATGATGTACCAATTATGATGATTGCTAGTAGACGACAAATAGAATGTAAAGAATTTGGAGGCGGTTACGTCAATAATTGGTCAACAGAGGAATTTGCTAAATATGTAGAAAAAAATGATGTTAAGGGAAATATTATTTTATGCAGAGATCATGGTGGTCCATTTCAAGGTAAAGATGAACAAGGAATTGAATTTGAAAAAAGTATGGAAAATGCAAAGAAATCTTTTTTGGTAGATATTAAATCAAATTTTAAGATTATACACATAGATCCAAGTGAATTTTTAGGTGGAACATGTAACATTGAAGAAATGTTACCAATAATTCATGAACTTTATGATTTTTGTTATTCTACTGCAAAAAAATATCAAAAAGAGATCTTTGTTGAAATAAGTATAGGTAGGGAAGATGGAGGAATCCATAGTTATGAAGATGTTAAATTTGCAATTTTAAATATCGAAAATTTTTGTAATACAAAGAAAATCCCATTACCATTATTCCTTGTAATTAGAACCGGAAATTATGTTATGGAAACAAGAAATATTGGAGTTTTTGAGGAAATTGTTAATGGAAATAGAAGTCATGATGAAAAAAATCTTAAAAAAATCATAAAATTATGCAACGAAAAAAATATTATGATCAAGGAACATAATGCAGATTATATATCTGAAAAATCACTTAGATTTCATACTGAGATAGGAATACATGCAATTAACGTTGCACCCGAATTTGGAGTAATTGAAACGCGGTCAATATTAGAATGGTTAGAAAATAATAATTTGAATAATGAAAAAAAACAGTTTCTTGAAATTTCTTTTCAATCAAATAAATGGAAAAAATGGATAATTCCAGGTTCACAAATAACTAATATAGAAAAATCAATAATTTCAGGCCATTATGTTCTGTCTGATGCCAAGATTCGTAATATGTTAGATAAGTTAAATGAATCAGATGAAAAAAATAATTTACAAAATTATCTTAAAAATAAATTAGATGAAAATCATGTAAGATATATGAAGTGTTTAAAATTAATTTAGATTATGGAAATTAATATTCTAGAATTAGAAGTAAAAAAATTATGTTTTTTCTGTAAAAATGAAAATGTTATTAAAAAATTTAATATTGTAAATGCACCATTGGTTTTAGGATGTACTACACAAGAAAGCAGTTATGATAAATTAATTTCTTTCAATGTTTTTCAATGTACTGCATGTGAATTAATTTTTACAGATGCTAATTTAAGCGAAGTAGGATATTCCGACGTTCATTCTGAAGCAGTTGGAAAAATATGGGATGAACATCATAGAATGTTTTCTAAATTTATTGATTCAAAGAAAAATATAAAGACATTAGAAATTGGTCCATCAACAAACCCTGTATCTAGAAAAAATACAATATTTGTTGACATGTTTAATCATGTTCCATTTACATTAAAAGAAAATGAAAAATATATCAAATCTAGATTTCCTGAGATTAAACTAAATGAGAAATTTAATAGAATTGTTGCATCACATGTATTTGAACATTCAACAGATCCTGAAAAATTTTTACAAAAATGTACAGAATTATTAGATGATACTGGTGAAATTTTTCTTAGTTTACCAAATTTTGAATTCTGGATAAATAATAAATTTTGGAATGGAATAACTGCAGAACATCAAATTTATCCATCTATCAAACAAATAAATAAAATTTGTAATAGGAATAATTTAAATTTAAAATTTGAATTTTTTAAAAATCATTCAGTATTTTTGAGAATTAATAATATTAATAATAAAAATGATTTTAACTATGAAAATACTATTAATATTTCACAATGGGCAAGTTCAATAAAGAATTCTATTAAAAGTTTAGAAGAAAAAATTTCAAATCAATGTATTGAAAATGCAATGATTGTTGGGTCAAGCCATATTTCACAATATCCTATTTTAATATCTGATAAAATTAAAAACATTGTTACTTTTTCATTAGATAATTCAATATCAAAACATAATTTACGGCTATATGGAACAGAATGCATTTGTAAACCGTTTGAAATTCTAACTACAGAAAAATCTCCTACTGTTATTTTGTTTAATTCACCATACAAAAATGAAATGAAGGAACAAATTAAAAAAATTAATAATTTAACAAAAATTATTGAGTGTTAATCACTTGAGAATAAAATTTATTTGCACGTAATTTTATTACACAGTATGAAAATAGGAATTTTAATTCAGGGTGGTATTACAAAATGGACTCCTAATATTATTAATGAATTTACAGAAATTTTTTCAGATGCAGAAATACTTTTGTCCACGTGGATTGATGAAGATATTAAAGATATTGAATGTAATATCATTCAATTAGAAAAACCTGAAAAAACTTTTCCACATGAATCAAATATTAATTTTCAAATAAAAGGTAATACCGAAGGTCTAAAAAATATGCATGCAGATGTAATTTTAAAAACAAAAACTGATCAATTTATTCATAATCCCAAAATTTTTGACATTTTTGCTAAACAATGTAAAGAAGATCAAATAATGACAACAGGATTAAATTCATGGAAAGATAGGGATTACAGAATTACAGATTTTTGTCAACTTGCTAGAAAAAAAATATTAGAAGAATACTGGTTTAATATGCCATATTATGATGGTACTTATGCCATACCACCTGAAGTTTACTTGACAAAAAATTATATTGTTAATTTTAAAAAAGATACTGGATCATGGAATAGCATTGTCGATAAATATTTTTGTTTAAAAAATTATTTTACAGATTTTGATATTGAATTTGAAAAATTTGTTGTTGATGAACAAAAACAGGAATGGTTAAAGAAAACAGTTAATGAAATATAATTAATAAATAATTATTGTTTTAAATTAATATTTGCCTATCATATTTATTAATCTCATTTTATAATATTTTTTATGGTATCACTTGAATTTAGTATGACTTTACCTGGTAACATTGAAAAATTTCTAGTATTTTCAAAGGATTATGAAAGTTTTTCAGAATACTTACCACAACAATTAAAAAAAATTATGATTCTTGAAAAAAATGATAAGGGTACTGTAACTGAAGAAATTTTAATATTTTCATCTATTATAAAGAAAGAAATTAAACAACAATCCTTACATTATGAAAAATCAAAAACTAACTTGATTTCTGAAATTCTTACTGGTCCTGCAAAAGGCTCTGTAATTAATACAAATTTCTCTATTAGTAATGATGATACAAAAATTGATGTAAAAATCTCTCTCAAACTTTCACTTCAATACAGAATTCTTCAGCCTGTAATAGTCAAATGGTATAAATTGATTTTACAAGGAATATTATTAAAAATGAATTCAAAAATACTTTCATCAGACAAGGAATTACGGGGCTAACCTATTGGAAGATTTTTCTGAAATAATTAATTGGAAAAATTTACTTGATAAATCTGAAGATTTTCAAAACAATGAACCTTTTAAATTTGGATTTATGGAAAATATTTTTCATACTAATTTTTATGATAAACTTTATGAATCATATCCTAAACTTGATTCTTTTGAAGATGGTTCAGATTGGTCAAAATCTCAATTACATCGAAGATGGGGAATTACACCACCAAAACAAGTGGTTGATTCAGGAAATGATGCTAATCTAAGTGAAGAATGGAACAAACTAAAAAGATATGCTGAATCTGATGAATTCATTGAAAATTTTAGAAAATTTTCAGGAACACATGTTAATAAATTACAACAATTTCATTTCATAAGTTATAGACAAGGCGGTTTTCAATTACCTCACATACATAATGTTGGACCAAATACATTGGTAATGATGTTTTATTTTTCTAAAGGATGGAAACAAGGTCAATCTGGTGGAACGTATATGGCATCAGAAGCGGATGAATCAAAAATAATTTTTGAACCATACAATCTTGATAATTCCTTGGCACTATTTCAAGATGGACCTAAAGCTGCACATGGAACTAGAGTTATTTCAGAAAATGTGGAAAGAAGAGCGCTTCAAATTACTCTTGAAGAATGGACTCCAGAAAATGGTTGGTCTAGTGGACATATATAATTAATAATTTTAGTAAAATTAAATAATTTTTAATTTAATTAACTTTTTACCTGTCCACCATCAATTACTAAAATATTTCCGGTTGTAAATGATGAAACTGAGGATGATAAAAAAACTACTGCATTAGCAATTTCAATTGGAATTCCAAATCTATTCATTGCTACTTTACTTGCTATCATATCGTATACTCTTTTTTTATTTTTTAAAATTTTTCTCTCCCAAATAGAACCTTTAAACAAAATATTTCCTGGTGCTACTCCATTAATTCTAATTCCTAATTTTGCAAAAGGTTTTACATTATTTTTAATATAAGCGTTCAAAGCTGATTTTGCAATTGAATATGGAATTGGCGCATCTGTTATTTCAATACCTGCAATTGAAGAAATACAAACAACTGAACCTGATGTTTTTTTTAATGATTTCTTTGAAGTGTTTATCAAATTTATTGCAGAATTTAGATTGATATCTATCATTTTTTGCCACTCTGTATCTTTTTCTTCACCTGGTTTAGATGATTTACCATCCCCTACATTACATACAAGTATATCGATATTACCAAAAATTTTATTTGTATATTTTACCAATTTTTCACATTCTGATTTTTTTGTAACATCAGCCACAAAATAATCTGTGTTACTTCCAATTTTTTTAACAGATTCCTTCAATTTTTTTTTATTTCTACCATTGATTATCACATTACACCCTTCTTTATGTAACGCAATTGCTATTGCTAATCCTATTCCTCTACTAGAACCTGAAATTATTGCATTTTTTCCTTTTAATTCTAAATCCATTTTATGTCACATCTGTGTTTGTTTTAAATTGATATGGCGAAGGTCCTGAAACTTTATTATTTTCTAATTCTTTATTAAAATTTTTAATCTGTTTTTCAATATCAATTTCTACGCTGGAATTCCATTGTTTTAATAATTTATCAAAAATTGGTCCACGTTTTCCATTTCCAATATTTTTTTTATGAAGACTTGTAACAGGTAACATACAAAATGGTGTGGCTGTCATAAATGCTTCATCTGCATTTTCCACATCTTCAACCTGCAAATTTGTCTCGTGATAAATTATTCCAATTTTTTTAGCTAATTCAAAAATATAATTTCTACTTATGCCTACTAGTATATTTCTTGGTTCAGGAGTATACAATTGATTATCTTTAACAATAAAAAAATTGTCTCCACTTCCTTCTGCAACAAAATTATCTGGATCTAATAATAATGGCCAATTATTTTCGCCTGCAAATTCAGATGTTTGAATATTTGCCATCATGTAATGTAATCTACTTCGATTTTTAACTTTAGGATCAAGTAATTCTTCTGGAATAGCTTTCTGTTTAGGAATTACTGCATTGATTCCTGTATCAAATAATTTTCCCATTCCCTGTACAGTCCATTTCAATGGAAAATCTGCTACCATAATTGTGGGCTCTAATTTATGATCAAAAATTTCACTATATATTGACAAAGGACCTCTACTTACATTAATCATCAATCTATGCTCATCAGATTTAGAAAAGACAAATTCATTTTTTTCAATTGTTTTGTAACAAATTTCTTCCATTTCTTTTTTTGATATGTTGATTGGAATTTTCACATGTTCTATAGAACAATATAGTCTGTCAATATGTTCCTTAAGTTTAAACTGTTTTTTATTAAACGAACGTGTCATTTCAAAAACCATGTCTCCAAACATTAATGCAGAATCAAAAATTGAAATTTTAGCTTCTGTTTCAGGAACAAATTTACCATTTACATACACGACTCTTCCTGAATTTTCCATTACTCTCTACCTTTGTTTCAATAAATACCGGTTCATTAAAGTTTCACAAAATTTTATATCATTTTTATTATCAATTTCAAAACTTTTCCAAAATTCCATTAAACTAATGCCTATTTTTCCTCCTAATTGATTATTAAATTTTTTAATACTTTTTGGCGTAAAAATATAGAATGAACCATTTTCAACATATTGTGGCTTTATTGTTTGTCGTCTTCCTCTATTCTTATAATCATAATTCATACTTTTAAGTACTTTTTTTTGTTTTTCCCAAATAAAAAAATCTCCAATTTCAGCACCTGAAAACATTGAATCATATTGATTTTTTTTAAATTTTTTTAATCCATTTTTTATGTCTTTAAACTCTCTTAGTGGTGATGTAGGTTGTAGTGCTACAACAATATCTATTTTTTCCTTTTTTTCAATTTCATTTATTGCATGAATCCACCCTGAAACAGAACTAGATGAATCACTAGAAAGATTTTTTGGTCTTTTAATAATATTTATTCCATAATTTTTTCCAATTTTTAAAATTGATTCACTATCTGAACTTAACCAAATACTTGATATTTCCTTTGTTTGTTTTGCATGTTCTATACTCCAACTCACCAAAGGCTTTCCACAAAATTTTTTTAAATTTTTTTTTGGAATTCCTTTAGATCCTCCTCTTGCTAAAATTATTGCAACAGTATTTTTTGTCAAATTTCTTTCTCAACCAGTTCACAAATAATATGAATTACTGTTCTGTGCCCTTCTTGGATTCTTGGAGTTTCATTTGATGGTATGTTAAGTAGGATATCACATAATTTTTTTAATTTACCTCCATCTTTTCCCGTTAAGGCAATTACTTTAGCACCTTTTTTAATGCACATTTTGATACCTTTAATTATATTCGGAGATTTTCCACTAGTTGAAATTGCAATAATTACATCATTTTCATTTACTAATGCCTCACATTGTCTGGAAAAAACTTCTTCAAATTTGTAATCATTACTAATACTTGTTAATATTGACGAATCTGTTGTTAGTGATATTGATGGTATACTTTTTCTTTCTAAAAGATATCTACCAATAAATTCTGCCGACATATGTTGTGCGTCAGCTGCACTTCCACCATTACCAAAAATTATTATTTTACCA
>Ga0315326_10001029_pt1 | contig 14214 bp, 13 predicted proteins | sample M180m32315metaG_FD_203457 | JGI IMG/M metagenome (GOLD analysis project Ga0315326, IMG submission 203457) | Ammonia-oxidizing marine archaeal communities from Monterey Bay, California, United States - M1 80m 32315 | ecosystem: Environmental > Aquatic > Marine > Coastal | place: USA: California... | reverse complement strand
ACCCGGTATAATCAGAGCTTGGCATAGACATATCAAAAATCAAATTGATCTCCTTTTTGTACAAAAAGGAAGCCTCAAAATTTGTGCATATGATGGAGATAAAAATTCGAAATCATACGGTAAATTAGTCGAAATTATTTCTGATTCTCAAACTCCAGAGATGATTATGATACCTGGTCATTTATGGCATGGAACTAAAAATATAAGCAATGAAACTTCTGAAACATTATATTTAATCAATAATCTTTACGATTACAATAATCCTGATGAAGAGAGACTGAATTGGGATTCTCCATCTATAATTAATCCTAAAACAAAAAAGCCATTTGATTGGAATTTGGAGAATGATTAAATGAAATTATTAGTTACTGGTGGCTTAGGGTTCATTGGAAGTAATTTTATATTAAATACATTAGAGAAATATCCTGAATACAAAATCATCAATGTAGATGCAGAATTGTATGGTTCAAATCATAAAAGTTTGGATGCATTAAAAAATAATTTTAATTATTCATTTGTTAAAGGTAATATTACAAATAAAAAACTAATGGAGAAATTAATTTCTGATTCTGATATTGTAATTAATTTTGCAGCTGAATCTTTTGTGGATAGAAGTATTTTAAACGCTAATCCTTTTTTAGTATCCAATATACGTGGAACATATACAATTTTAGATATTATAAAAACCCAAAAGAAAAAACTAATCCAAATTTCTACTGATGAAGTTTTTGGAAGTCTTCCAACTGGAACCGCAGATGAGAGTTTCAAATTAAACCCATCAAATCCTTATGCAGCAACAAAGGCTTCTGCTGAATTATTAGTAAATTCCTATAATTTAACATATGACACGGATTGTATCATTACTCGTTGTACAAACAATTATGGACCAATGCAATTTCCAGAAAAACTTATTCCAAAAACAATTATTTTAGCACATGCAGGTCAAAAAATACCTGTGTATGGAACTGGAGAAAATATACGAGACTGGATATTTGTTAGAGATCATTGTGACGCAATCCTCACAATTATGCAAAAAGGCAGATCTCATCAATCTTACAACATCTCTGCTCAAAATGAAATCAGTAATTTAGAAATCATTGAAAAAATTCTCACCAAAATGAATTGTACAAACAATTTAATCGAATTTGTAGAAGATAGGCCTGGTCATGATCAGAGATATAGCCTTGATTCGTCAAAAGTTAAAAATGAATTAAACTGGTCAGTAAATAGAGATTTTGATAATGGATTACAAGAAGCAATTGATTGGTATTTGAATAATAAAGATTGGTGGAATACTATTCCTTCTAAAATCTATTCGGCAACACCATGGAAAAATTAGTTTTTATTTGATAAAAAAAAATGAGAAACAAATGAAAGGAATTATCTTGCATGCGGGACATGGAACTCGTTTACGTCCACTAACTCATACTGGACCAAAACAATTACTTCCAATAGCCAATAAACCAATGTCTGAATATTGTATTGAATCATTAAAAGAAGCAAATGTTACTGATATTGCAATTGTTATTGGTGGAATTGGTTCAGAGAAAGTAAAAGAATATTATCAAAATGGTGATAAATTTGGTGTAAAAATTACATACATTGAACAAGATACCCCTCGTGGAATTGCTCATGCCGTAAGCTTATGTGAGAATTTTATCAACAATGAAAAATTTGTTGTTTTTTTAGGTGATAATTTCATTAACATGAGTATCAAAAATTTTGTAACTCATTTTGATAATTCTTCATCTGATGCAGAATTATTATTATGTGAAGTTGATAATCCTGAACAATTTGGAATAGCATATCTAGATGGTAACAAAATTTCAAAAATGATTGAAAAACCTAAAAGCTCTGCTTCAAATTTAGCTATTACTGGAATTTATTTTTTAACTCCAAAAATTTTTGAAAAAATTAAAAAATTAAAACCATCTTGGAGAAATGAATTAGAAATTGTTGATGCATTACAGATGATTCTGGATGACGGTGATGAAATATCTTACAATATAATAACTAATTTCTGGAAAGATACAGGCACTCCTCATGATATTATTCATGCTAATCAAATCATACTGGAAAATATGACTCCAAAAGTTTCAGGAACTATAGGTTCTAATGTTGAAATAAATGGAAATCTTTCATTAGGTTCAGATTCTATTATCGAAGATAATTGTAAAATTGTAGGGCCTGTAATAATTGGAAATAATTGTATTATTACAAAAAATTCTATCATTGGTCCAAATGTTAGCATAGGAAATAATTCTAAAGTATCTGATTGTATTATTGAAAATTCTATAGTTATGGAAAATTGTATTTTGGATACTAAAGTATCTATTTCTGAGAGTATATTGGCAAAAAACTCTGAAATCTCTTCAGAAGATTCTGTACATGAAAAAAAGAAATTTCTTCTTGGTGAAGGAACAAAAATTATCTTATAGAGTTAGTATTATTTTTTCAAAATTGATGTGATATCATCAAAGTATGCAGGTGATTTCTCATGGAACCAATAACTTGAATTTTCTTCCATTTTCAAATTATCATTAAATAATTCATTAAAAATAATTCTAAATGTATTAACAGGCGTTGTATCTTCAAATCCTGAAAAATCTTTTCCTGGAATATGATATGCATTAAGATTTGAAAATCTTACTCGTAATTCTTGATCTGTTGGATTACTGGCATCATCAATTTTTGCTTTGTAACCGTGATCACCTTGAATAATAATTATTGGAGATATCTTACTATCTCTTTTAATTTCTGTAATTACTTCATTCATCATTTTATTAGCAAATTTCAATTGACCTAAATAACCTTCTTTGTCATCTTCTTCGCCTTCCCATCCCATCTCTAATCGTTCAGGACTTGTCGGCTCACCATTTTCATCAAACACATATGGATAATGTGGCACATGAATGTGAGAGAAAACAAAAATTGGTTGTTCATAACTAACACTTACTTTTTTAATTTGTGAAAAAATACATTGTATTTGTTCTCTTTTATCATCTTCGAATAAGAAAACATATGCTGGATTTAGAATACTATTACTAAAAATTGCAGTAGTTAGCTCTGTGTTAATAAAATTAGTATAGTATTTGCTACAGAGATTTTGATTTGCAAGTTCAAAATCACTAGTTGGTTTCCACCCAGAGTATGTATTTATAATTACATAACCTTCTTTTTTGAATCTATCCATAACATCATTGTTTTGAATCATTTCAAAAGTTGTTCCACGATTAATACATCCGTCAAAACTTTCATCACATTCTAAATGCTTCATATTCAATACTGAAGGTAAAGAAAAATAGGTTTGCGCATAATTGCTCTGACTATTTTTTATTACATGAAAATTATTTGTATCTAGAAAAGTTAAAAATTCCTTATTATCAAATCCTAATTCATCCATTAGCATTTCTTGGCCAGAATATGCATCTAACACAATATAATATACATCAGGGTAAATGGTATTTTGAACATCTATTATGTCTGATTGTTTAGGAGAAATTTGAACTAGGTCTAATGAATAATTTCCTTGAAAATTATCTAAAAGTAAATTTGAAGCAGAAATAATAATTAATGTTATTCCTATTACATTTGCAATTTTTGAAATATTATTTAATTTCTTTTTTGTTTTTGTTAAAATAAATATCGATACAACAAAAATCGTGATAAAAATACCCAGTAATATTGACTGTCCTATTTCCATAGTGTTGGTAATTAAATTGAACACATGCCCATATGTAAAAAATAGAATAAATCCAATTGAAATAACAATTCCAACAGATTCTTTGTTTTTTACAAAATAACTAAAAAATAGAGTTATGCCTAATGTTAAAACTGAAAAAATGGTAATTAGTATTAAGGCATCTAGAAATTGTATTTCTTGAGAATTCAATGAGAAAAAAAATACAATAGGAAATATTGCAAATAAGAATGGATGTAACTTAATTGAATTTTTTAAATCGTTCATTTTTTCACCAATCAACAATTTTTTACTACTCATAAAACCATTTTTATTAATTTCTTAATCTGTTTATTTCATCTAATAACAAAATAATATCATCTTTAGAAACAATTTTTGGATTGTTATCCAAATGTTTTCTATCTGTTAATATTAAATCTGCTGCAGTCTCTAAATTTAGTTTTAAATTTATTGGTTCAAATTTTAACTTTCGAACAATTTCTCTAAATCTATCAAAAAAAAGTGAATCATTGAATTTATGCGCCACCATAGTTGTATATGCTAATGCATGCCCATGACTAATTCCTTCATTTGAATATACATATGATAATGCATGACCTAATGTAGTTGATGAATTTCCAAATCCCAAACCAGAATATAGTGAACCCAATGCTAAATCATCATGTTTTTCTTCAAGTATTGCATTTTCCAAAATGTCAAATGCTTTTTTACAGAAAAATTTTGTATACGTATTGCTAATTTTACTATCAAATGCTTCAGTACACTGTGCAATTGCATCTATTGCTGAATTTTTGATTATTATTTCTGATGAATCCCTTAAAAAATTTGGATCTATTACTGCAATATTTGCAAATAATTGATCATCATGAAAACTCTTTTTTTTACCATTAATTTTTAACACTGAAATTCTAGTAACTTCGCTTCCACTTCCAAATGTTGTAGGTATTAAAATTTTAAATTTTTTAATTTTATATGCAACAAATTTTGCAACATCTAAACTACTTCCTCCACCTAATCCTATAACTTGAGAAATATCTGATTGATTTATTTCTGAAATAATCTTATCAACATTATCCATTGATGGATTTGATTCTATTTGATCAAACAAGTAATAATCTTTTATTTTTAATTTATCAAGCCAATTTCTTTTTTTTGCTCCTTTAGAAGTAATTACTAAAGAATTCTCTTTAAATTCAAAAGAGTCAACCGAATTTTTTCCAAAAATAATGTAATTTGGTTGTTTGATTGTATACATAATTAATCATTAGTGGTATGTTTTTTATAACTTGGTAATTGTTGATTAGTGAATGTCACAAGCAAAAAAATTAGTAGACATGATAGATTCAAAACCTCTTGTCAAAGTTTGTGGTGCATATGATGCTATGTCGGCCAAACTTGTAGAATTTCATGGTTTTGATGCAATTTGGGCTGGCAGTTTTGCTATTTCAGCAGTTCATGCGGTGCCTGATGCTAGTATTTTGACAATGACTGAATTTTTTAATGCTGCATCTAATATGGCACATACTTGTAAAATTCCAGTAATTGCAGATTGTGATACTGGTTATGGTGATCCAAATAACGTTAGACATTTAGTAGAAAAATACGAAAATGCCGGAATTGCAGCAATTGCAATTGAAGATAAAACATTTCCAAAACAAAACAGTTTGTTAAAAGATGGAAAAAGTGATTTACTTTCTGAAAAAGACTTTGTTGCAAAAATATTGGCAGCAAATGATGCAAAACAAGATAAAAATTTTATGATAATGGCAAGAATTGAAGCACTAATTTCTGGAATGGGAATGGATGAAGCCATAAAACGTGCAAATGCATATGAAAAAGCTGGAGCAGATGCAATACTAATTCATTCAAAACAAATTACTCCTAATGAAATCTTTGAATTTGCAGATAGATGGGAAGGAAAAGCACCGCTTATTGTTATCCCAACTACCTATTATACTGTAAAATTGGATGATTTAATAAAACATAAAATAAAAATGGTTATTTTCGCTAATCAAACACTTCGTGTTGGTTATGAATCATTAACAAGATTGCTTGAACAAATGAAATCAGTAAATAGTTTAGATGAAATCACTGAAAAAATGGCAACCATGGAAGACATTTTTAAACTTCAAGAAATGTATCAAATAAAAAATAAAGAAAAAGAATTAGAAGAAAAATTGCAAAGGTTAGGTTACTAATGAAAGAATCTTCACAGAGGAAAATGTTTAATGAGTTTTTGACTATTGGAATAGAAAATTTTATTGGCGTTCCTGATTCCACAATGAAACATTTTATTTCACAGGGATTAAAAAAAAAGAAAATTTTAATTGCGACTAAAGAAGAGGAAGCTATTGGAATTGGTGTAGGAATTTCTCTTTCCAATAAAATACCATTAATTTTTATGCAGAATGCTGGATTTGCTAATTCAATAAGTACAATTACCTCACTTGTTCAATTGTATGAAATACCTGTAATTTTTTTAATTGGATGGCGAGGATATTTGAAAAATGATGCTCCTGAACATACAAAAATAGGAAACATACAACCAAAATTACTTCAAACAATAGGATTAGAATCAAAGGTTGTTACTGATTTAAATTGGAAAAAATCTGTTAAATGGGCAATTCAAAAAACCAAAAAATCATCATGCGCATTAATAATAAGAAGGGAATTCAATGATTAGAAAAGACGCAATAGAAGTTATCTCAAAAAGTATTGGTGACTCTCCCATTATTTCAGCAAATGGTTTCATTAGCAGAGACCTTTTTGAAACCAATGATAAAAATTCTAATTTCTATATGATTGGCTCTATGGGCCTCTCATCCTCAATTGGATTAGGAATTTCTCTGATAAATAAAAATAAGAAAATTTACATTTTTGATGGTGATGGAAATATTCTTATGAATTTGGGTTCACTAGTGACTATTGGTGCTATACAACCTAAAAATCTAGTTCATATTGTATTTGATAATTCAATTCATGAATCAACAGGTAAACAACCGACAAACTCTAAAAAAATTAAAATTGAAAATTTAGCTAAAGCAACAAAATACAAAGTATTTGTTATAAATTCTAAAAAAGCAGTTATTGATACCATAAAAACAACTAAATCACTATATGGTCCAATCATGATTGTCGTAAAAATTAAACCTAGTAATTATGTCAGTACGCGAGTTAAACTAGAACCTAAGACAATAAAAAATAGATTTTCAAAATCACTTTTGTCTTGAATAAGAATAATACATCATTACTATGTAAAACTAATAAGGGAAGAAATTTTTTATTGTTCATTGGACTCAAACCTTTTAAATTATTTATTGGAACCAAGTTATTTTTTAATTAAATCAGCTGGCTACATTGATCCAAATAGCGGTATTGCAATAATCACAATGATTATGGGTGCTATTGCAGGTGTAGGAATGACACTAAAATTGTATTGGGATAGACTTAAACAAAAACTATTTCAAAAATAGTAAATAATTTTTATTTAAATATTTATAATTTATTTTTGAAATACTATGAAATTTAATTTTGATATTAAAAAAGAATGGGATGAAGTAAAAAGATTTGAAAAATTATCTGATGAAGAACGTTCTATAGTATTTTATTCAGAAAATAAACATGATTTCATTTATTATGAATCAATAATAAAGCAACTAACTGATTATTATGACAAAAAAATATGCTATGTTTCTTCTCATAAATTGGATCCAATGTTAGAAACTAGTAATGAAAAAATTTTACCATTTTATATTGGAACCGGAATTGCCTGTGCAAAATTTTTCATTAATTTAAAATCAAAAATTATCATAATGACAATGCCTGATTTAGAAACATTTCATATCAAACGTTCAAAAGTTCAAAATGTACATTATGTACATATTTTACATTCATTGAATAGTGTTCATGTTGCATTACGAAAAAATGCTCTTGATAACTTTGATACGATTTTTTGTGCATCTAATTATCATATTGATGAAATACGAGGGGCTGAAAGAGCATATAATCTTCCAAAAAAAATACTTGTTGAACAAGGTTATGGTAGATTAGAAAGTCTCTTACAAGAAGTAAAAAATAGACACGTACAAATTAACAACAAAAAATCTGAGCGTAAAATTATTTTAATTGCACCTTCGTGGGGTCCAAATGGTCTAATTGAAACAATAGGAAAAGAAATTGTTGAAATTTTATTAAATTTTGATTATGATGTAATTCTGCGACCTCATCCTATGACCCTTAGAAAATCAGAAAAACTAATTGAAGAAATTAGAAAAAGATTTGAAAATAATCCTAATTTCACTCTTGAAATAGAAACTAAAAATTCTGATTCATTTTTTATCTGTGATTGTATGATTTCTGATTGGTCTGGTGTTGCAATTGAATATGCTTTCTCACTTGAAAAACCTGTTTTGTATATTGATGTTCCACAAAAAATCTTTAACCCTAATTTTGATGAAATAGGTATAGTTCCAATGGAAGATAGAATTAGGAATCAAATAGGCGAAATTGTATCACCTCAACAATTATCTAATATTCCATTAAGTATTGAAAATTTATTCAAAAAATCCGAAGAGATAAAAAAAACAATTCAAAAAATTCGTAACGAAACTGTATTCAATATTGGAAATTCAGGCAATGTTGGTGCAAAATATATTATTGATTTCTTAGATAAAACTAATTAATTTTTAAACACACTGCAGCTTTACTTGTAAATGCAAGATACTCATAAGAAATTTTTCTTTTTTTGACAAATTCTTGAAATGCTTTATACTCATGTTGCTGCCAATTTGGATAATTAAAATATTCATCAAAAATCAAAATTGTATCTTTTTCAATACGGTTGCCTAGATGATCAAAGATAGTTTTTGTTGATGAGTATAAATCGCAATCAAAATGTATAAACGCAATTTTTTGGGTTGTTGTTTTTGAAAATTTAGGGACGGTATCTTTAAACCAACCTTTGTGTATTTTTGTATTTTTTGGAAGTTTTGGAATTTTTCCATTTTCATTATATGCCCCTTTAGCATATTGCTGCCCTGACCAATCTTCTGGAAGTCCTTCAAAACTATCAAAACCATGACATATTCTAGAATTGATCCTCTTTGCAATTTCTTTAGTTGTTTTTCCTTTTCTTACTCCAAATTCTAAAATTAATCCGTTTTTTTTTATTAATGGTAATGAATAATCAAAGAGAGCAGTTATACTATGTTGAAAACAAATTGATTTTTTCATATTCTTTTTGATATATTCTAATGTTTGATTAGTAGCTTCTTTTTTTAGATTATATCTTAAATCAAATTGATATGAATCATCAATTTTTTCCATCAAGTCTAGTTTTTTATTTTGAAATTTAAATCATCTTTTTGTAAAATCATGGTCAATGCACAAAGTGTTTTTGGATCAATTATTTTCCCTGATTCGATTAGTGAAAAAAGTTCTTGAATTGGAATTTTGTGAACTGAAACAAATTCTTCTTCGTCTAATCTTTGTTTTGACTTTTTTATTAATTCTGTAGCAAGAAAACAATCTACAAATTGTAAATTATAACCTAATGATGGGTAGAATCTAACAAGGTGCCTTAATTGTGTTGTTGCGTACCCAGTTTCTTCTAATAATTCTCTTCTTGCACATTCTTCAGGTGTTTCTGATTCTTCAATATTCCCGGCCGGTATTTCTAAAACTTCATCAAACGGATATCTGAATTGTTTCACCATAATGACATCATTTTGATCAATTGCTAAAACGCAAGAAATTCCACTTTGTTTAATAATTTCATGTTGAATTTGCTTTTCTTTTATTTTAAATTTATAATTAAATACTTCTATGTTTTTTCCATGAAAAATTTTCTGTTTATCAATAAAATGCATTTTTATGAACTCAAAATTTGATAAATTTTTTTAATGTGTTTTTTTCATACATTTCATTATACAAGTTAAGGTCATTTACTGTATCAAACTCTAACCAACCATTATCTATTGAAATTGATTTTATTTCTACATTATTTTTTATCATCATTTGAAGCAAATCTGCTATTCTAAGCTTTTTAAAACTTAAATTTGTTTTAATCCTTATTTTTTCTAGTTGATAATTTTTCTTTAAGAATTCAAAAGACTCTAAAAATTTTTTTATTCCTGAATTTTGTACTTTCATTAAACCTATGAAATGTCCGTTAGAATTTTGAGTTTTCTGACCAATAAATCTAACACAGTTTTTTTGATCAACATTAACTGTTTCTGTAGCCTCATCACTAGTTTCATCTGGTCTTATATTCCAATAATCAATCCATTTTTTATCGACTACAATGGAAATTTCATTTTTATCTTCTAATAATTTTTTTAATATGCTCTCTTCAAAAATTATGTCTGAATATGATATGATTGTTGAATTTTTAATTTTTTCTTGAGCACAAAATAAACTCAACAATGTACTTGTTTTCCCAAACTCCTTATTCTCAAAATAATTTATGTTATCAATAACTATTTTTTCTTTTTTATATCCAGAAACAATTGATATGTCATTAATTCCATTTTTCCTAAACATATCAATTTGTGTTATCAATAATGATTTCCCTGCAAATTCTATTAACGATTTTGGTTTATCCTTTGTTAAAGGTAATAATCTACTCCCTAGCCCTGCAGCTAAAATTATTACATTAGTCATTCATCAAACTGTATCTGGAGTATCTCCCCAGCATAGATATGTTGTGTGTTTTAAAGATGCTAATGGTTTTCTCCATAACTTTTGATTTGGAGTCATTTTGAGTGTTTTACTTCTTCCTATATCTGAATCTCCATAAACATCAATATTATCTTGGACAATTTTGTACTGTTCATTATCCAATGCAAATGAAACTTTAGTTTTAGAATCTAATTTCAATTCATTTAATTTTTTTGTGTTTTTTGGTGATAACCATTTAGGTATATCATATTTGAAATAATATTCTGGATTTGTTTTCAACCTATCTTGTCCTAACACATTATGTGATAATCCTCGAGAAAAATTTGTTACTGATTTAAATTCAGATTCTAACTCTTCATTGAATCCAGTAAGTTTTTTAATTAAATTTGAAGTTGTTTGTATTACATGTTCTGTCCAGTCATCCATACCCTCTGAAACTACAACTGCCAAATAATGATAAATTACTTGTGTACCGGCTTCTCCATTAAGTAATTTTTCGTACTCTGAATCCTGTTCAAAATTTTCTATGAGTTCCTCTGGTGAATCCCATAATTCTTCAATTGTTGCCTTTTTGAATCTTTCAACAATTTCTTGTGTTTGTTCTGATGCATTTTTCAAATTCTTATACATTTCATAATATAGTTCAAATACATCAATTTTGTTTTCGTCTAAGAATTTTAAAATTGAATCATAAACAATTCCCCTGTTTGTAACAAAGATTATGAATGCTAGAATACGTAACTCAATGTATTCGTCATAAGTCATAGTTTTTGAACCTACAACCACTTCTTCATACTCTAGAACTTTTTTACCAGAATTTAATTTTGCAAAATCTCTCTGTAAAACCCTGAATTTTGTTTTTAAATCCCATTTTTTACGTTCTCCTGGAACATTCATCTCTGAACCATCTAAAAGCATACATGTGTGAACTACAATTTCATCCATTTTTGCTTTTACTAAATCACGAAGTGTTTGAATATGGTTTTCATAGGTCTCTCCTGGTAATCCTAAAATAACTTCAGATGTTGTTTGTAAATTAGCTTCTTTTAGTGCAGGATATAGGGCAAGCATATGTTCAACACTAATGTTATCTCTGCGAATATTATTTAGAACTTCACTATCTAATGATTGAACAGACATTGTTACACGTAAAGAATCATTAAGCTTCTTAATCGCTTTAATAATTTTATCTTTTTGATTTTTACCTGTAGTGCATTTAATGAATTTTGGGTATTTTGTACTTTTTTGTATTTGAGCTAATTTCTCACAAATTTCTAAATCTCTAGGATACATTCCAAAATTTAGATCACTGATGTGTAAACTATGGGTATTCTCTGGTACTTTTTTAGAAATATAATCAATTTCGTCTTGTACACGTTTTATACTAAAATGATTTATTTTATTTACTTCATCTCTTCCATCTGTACAAAATGTACAATGGAATGGACATCCACGATTTGTTTGTAACATAGGAGTCAATTTACCATCAAAAAAAGTATCTAACATGCCGTTAAGATAAGGTGATGGGATCTCATCCAATTGATTCATTCTGAGTGTTGGAATTGTAAATTGTAATTCATCTTTTTCATCCCTTGTCATACATCCATCAATTGGATTTTTTCTAATAACTGACCCTAAATTTTCATCTTTATTAGAATCTAAAATTTTTTTAACAACATTTGAAAAACCAATTTCCCCTTCTGTAGGAATGTATACATCAACTTCACTATATTTTTTCATAAATTTTATCTGTGAAGGCGAATCTAATGGAAAGTTCGGGCCGCCCCAGATATTTACTGCATTTGGATTTTTTTCTTTACATAGTTTAAAAATTTCATAACTTACATTATGTGACCAACAATAATTGCTTAAACCTAAAATATCTGGAGGATCACGTATTACTGCATCTTCAATTTTCTCAATATATTTGAATAAAGTAATTTCAATTTCTGAACCAAATAATTTTTTACAATAGCTACCAATGTATGCTATATTTAATGGAAATGCCTCTGTAGCTAATGTAACTGTATTGTATGTTAAATCTCCAAGATAAATTTTCAAAGGATTTTTCATTTTATATATTCGCCATTGAACTCAAATATCTCTAATCAATTTAAATACCTATTTGATAAATTCAAGTAAATTTTTTTAAAATATTTAGAATGAGATATCTTATAGCTATAATGCCTTTGATTTCTAGAAAATATAATCATTTTCATTGGCTTAGAAATAGATAGTTTCGTTAGTGAAAAAAATTCTTCTTACTTATTCTGATAAATTATACCATGACATTATATTCAATTCAATTCAAAAAAGTTAGATGTTGAATGTCAAGCAAAAGTAGTTTTAGAGATATAGCTAATATCGGAATGTCAGATGTTGTTGGAACTGCAATATCAGTAATTTTTTGGTTTTACATGGCAACAGTAATGGATCCTAAGCAATATGGAGAAATATTTTTCTACATAGGAATAGCAACTATTGGTGCAGGTATTGCATTACTGGCAACTCAGAATTCTGTAATTGTTTATTTAGGAAAAAAAATACCATTGCAGTCTACACTTTATTCATTTACATTAATAGCAATGATTGTCGGTTCAACAGTTTTAATTTTATTATTTTATCAATTGGATTTAGTTTTAATTTTTATTGCTTTTGTTATTCATACGATGGCAATTGGTAATATTCTAGGAAGGAAAAAATTTTCAGAATATTTTAAATATAATTTAACACAAAAAGGACTTCTTTTAGTACTAGGAATTATGTTTTACAATATTTTTGGAGTTGAAGGTATATTGTATGCATTAGCATGTTCTTATGTATTTTTTACAATACAGGTGTTTAGAGGAATAAAAAGTGAACCAATAAATCTCTCCCTCTTTAAAAATCATCTAGGATTTATTTCAAATAACTATGCGTTCAGAGTTGTACAAATTTCTAAAACACAGATTGATAAATTAATCATACCAGGAATTTTAGGTTTTACAATATTAGGAAATTATGCGTTAGCATTACAAATGATTTCTATACTTCTAATATTTCCAAATATTATTTTTAAATTTATTTTACCACATGATGCAAGTGGAAAATCCAATAAAAAAATTAAATTGTTAACAATATTAATTTCCATAGTTTTAGCTATTACAGGAATAATTTTAGCACCAATTTTAATACCACATGTTTTTCCAGAATATGATGGGTCAATAATTGCAATTCAAATAATGAGCATTACCGCAATCCCTAGTACAATAATGTACATTTATACTTCAAAATTTTTGGGCATGGAAAAAAGCAGATTTGTTTTAATAAGTAAATTAATTAGTACTGTAACAATAATAGTTGGGATGATTATTCTAGGTCAAATGTATGGCATGATTGGTGTCGCGATAGCATTTTTAATTGCAAATTGTTCAGATGCAATATTTTTAAGTGTATCAAATAATTTCATTAAACAAAAATAATTAAGAAGTATTTTTAAAATAAATAGTCATGTAAAACATGATGGATATGAGCGTTCTTTGAAAGAAGATAAAGAGTATCTAAGTAAAGTAAAACATTAGAAATAAAAAATTGGCAATTTTAAAAAAATCCTAAGATGAAATTCAATATTGTTTAAACTATAATGAACCGTACAAAGATTTCGCAGGTAAATTTGCAAAAAAAGATGCAACCATAAAATCTATAGGAAAAAAAAAATTGATCTATCAGATATTGTTACATATTATAAAAATAAAAAAATTTCTTTTAGGAGAAGGTACAAAAATATCTCTTTAGAATATCATTTTGTATAAGTGTACAAACCAATTGCACCATTTTGAGGTAGTGAATTATCCATA